>Ga0315899_10003379_pt1 | contig 17387 bp, 17 predicted proteins | sample LakEriMetagenome_2_FD_203518 | JGI IMG/M metagenome (GOLD analysis project Ga0315899, IMG submission 203518) | Freshwater fungal communities from buoy surface, Lake Erie, Ohio, United States - Buoy 4 MA112 | ecosystem: Environmental > Aquatic > Freshwater > Lake | place: USA: Lake Erie, Ohio... | reverse complement strand
GCAGACGTCTGGTAGCGAAGAGAGGTTGTGAGTGACGAGCCCTCCACGTGAGAGACCTCACGAAAACGTAAAGAGAAAGAAAAGCATGAAAGCAATCCCTGTACGCTTCATGAAATATAGAGAGAAAAAAAACTAAACGGCAGACCACAGAGGCCAAAAACAAAAGACTTCAAGGACTAGACCCAGAGGCAGACGACGCTTGAGAATCGGACCAAGGGTTCGTGGCGGCGGAGTCGGTGTCGGTGACGATCGTCTCAGGCAGGTAAGACGCGGCGGCCTCGTACAGAACTTTAAGGGCGAAAGCGTCGTGCAGGTCGTCGTGAGGAAGGTCGTTGTACCCTCATCCACGACCACGCGTCATGTCTGCCTGGGAGGCGCCCTAGCTCGGCCGTGCACCATTTCGGTCTCCATGCAAGTTTTTCGATTGCCATTTGCTCGTCGATACCTATTCTAATTATTTAACAAATCATGATCTCATCTACATTACATCGCCCGTACGAGCAGTTTTGTGCTGAATATGTATTACAGTCGAGTAGTAGTCCAGCACACAGAAACCACGAGACCCAGAGCATGTTTCTAAGCACACATAGATGAGCCAGCAGCCCAGCCAGCCAGCATTGTTTTTATACACCATCAAGAAACTGCCACCCCAGCCAGTTAGGTTTCTGCTACCCCCTAGAGACTATCATAAACCATCAAGAAACTGCCCCACAAAATTTCTTGCGAAAAATTCGCTAGAAAAATTCTTTGTGCAAAAAAATCGATGTTTCTTGCAAAAATCAAGGCGGGGTCAAGGTCAAGGCGGGGACGGGCTGGTGATGGAGCGCGCGAGCTTCTCCCTTGGACGGCAGGCCCTGGCATGCAGAAGAACTTTGATCCCGAGCACCTTCTCGCGGAGGACTCCAAGGGCAGAAGCCTTGCGCTCGTTTTATATCCTTGTTTAATACAGATTTTTTCTTGCGGAAAAATCGCAAGAAACGCAGCCAGCGAGTTTCTAGGTACTAAACCCAGTTTCTAAAAGCCTCATGAAACTGCCCCAAATGTCTGTCAGCGGGTTTCTAAACCACACTGGAAGAAACTGGCCAAATCCAGGCTGCATTTTCTATCTGCCAGTTTCAATGTGCCGGACTACAACTTTACGAAGACGCATGAAATGCGTGAGTAATTGAAAGGTGTGTAGTAACTGAAATATATGAATGGCCAATCGAAATGTATGAATGGCTAATCGAGAAGGAAATCAATAATTAATTTGAAGTGCAGGGACCTACAAGAGGTGGGCTCGCCCTGAAATGAAACAATACGTCTACGCGCATCTGACGGCGGTTTGTTTGAATTTGATTGCAAGCTGACTTCATTAAAATTAGTTTGATCCCTTACTTACCTCGGTTCCTATAGTAGACAAATCCTCCTCTCCTGATCCTCCCACTCCTTGTAGCCCAAGACCATTTCGGTTGCTTGTTTTGTGCGTTGTGTAGGCGTGCGTGTCTGCGCGCATGCGTGTGCGTGCATACGTCTTTGACCTCACAGCTCTGTGATCTCAGTCCAGCCGTCCAAACGGCTCTGTGATTTCAGTCGTCCTCTGTGATCTGGTTTGCTGTCCATGACTGGGTCCGGGGCTGAGAGCAAGCAGGACGGATCTTCTCGCGTGAGGGCAGTCCTACCCCTTTCCAGGTCATGCATCTTGCCTGCGGTTTCATGCAAACACCCCGAATTAGAGGCTCTGCGGCCTCCACCGTATATATAATATGTGTGCATATATATTTCACACACACTCTCTCTCACACACACTACGCGAGTATATATGTATAATACATATTATATATATATATATATATATGTATATATATATATATATATATATATATATATATCACTCATCAGCTTTGTGATAGGTCCCGCAGTAATCAACAAGAAGACAATCTAGCGCGTGTGTTAACGTGTGCACGCGTGCGTGAGCGCAATGCGTCTATGTGCGAATGCGCATAAATAAGAGATTGAGTATACGGCTATGTGCATCTGCCGCTGCACTCAGCTGGCGATTGCATCTCATGAACCACCCATGAATGCGAAGAACCAGCACGAGCACCAAAACAAGCGCAGGCACAATCATCTTCTATTTTAGTGCTGATACATGCACCAGTGAAAATCATAGCGACTACAAATGTGCTGGGGACCGTCTGTATACCGTCATGTTTCTCTCCCCTCTGTCCCTTCATTCTTTACCCCCTTCCCCATTTTCTCTTTGATCTTCTTCTTCTCGCTCGCCCTTACCTCTGATAGAGTGCAAAGACTTGGAGTGCCCAGGATTTCCCATTTTTCTACCTGACGACTCCGATGGTGTCCGGGACACCAGGTTCCATTTCTGCGCGCCCCCATACCGCAGACGTCATAAAACCACACACAGCCTCTTTTGTTGTTGCTGAGTAAGGCGCAGGTACGCCAAGTATATACAAACTGATCTGAGCATATTCCAATGCACTCATGTCTGCTCTGATGCAGCTCCCCTTCCTGGATTGAGATTTTTCGGGGCTCATACGATGGCCGGCTTCGGGGCTCATCCGATGGCTGGGAGGGGGTTGGTGAGAGTACCTGCATCTGGGCATCGCGCTCGTCTTGCGTGTAGAGGTGTTCAGCCATCTGCCCGATCTTTGACTCCATATCTTTCATTTCACGTAACATCCTGTCCATTTTGTACCTGGGCAAGGTTTATGCAGGCAACCGTGTGGATGGGCATAAGCGTAACGACACGTGTGCCCACTACGCATCATGGTGGTGGTGAGGTGGCTGATGCAGAAGGAGGTTGACGGTGTCTTGATCCTCTCTGATGCGGCGTCTGGCCGCGCCCTCGGTTCTCTCTTTCCCTCCCTCTCAACCTCCCTCCCGCTCGCCTTCCTTCCTTTTCTTCTCACCCTCACTACCTCTCTGCATTGGGTCTCAGGTGATGCATAGAAACACACGTGACACACAGGGACGCAGTGATAATAGAGAGAGAACGAGAGAGAGAGAGAGAGAGAGAGAGAGAGAGAGAGAGAGCGAGCGAGCGAGAGAGCGAGCGAGCGAGATAGCACCAAGTGATGTCATTAGAGCACAACGTTGTGCATGACGTGTGCGGGTTCATGTGCGTCGGTCACTTACCCGATACTCTGGAGGTCCTCGACTGCTTTGATAGATTCCAGTTGGTGCTCCCAAAATTCTCGCCGTAATGCATACTGTCAGATGGGAGAACGTCATCTAACATGTCATCTTTTTCTAGCTCATCTTGACTCAGTGTAGGATCCAACAGATAAAAATCCAAGTATCTACCGTAAATGCCCGTTCTTTGAAAAGATTATTATTCCGCGCTGATGCGCTAATACTGTGAAATTCTCAGCGTGGAGCAATATTCAGCGCGGAGAAATCGTCAAGCACTTACGCGCTGATGCGCTAATATTGTGAAATTCTCAGCGCGGAGCAATATTGAGCGCGGAGCAATCGTCAAGCACTTACGCGAACGCTGAGCGCGGTCGCTTCAGAGCCGTAGCTACTGCTCTGCTACTGCCCTGATGCGCAAACGCGGAACGATTTTTAGCTCTGAGCCAAATTTCTCTTGATTCAACGCTGACGCGTGGCGTAGGCTGAAACTCGCTGCGAGTTAGCTAACCACAGGGTAGTAACCATTTTGAAGATTCTGAGTCGATAGGAGAGTGAGGCCTGCCACCTGCAAGGATAGCATCTACCTGCTCTTGGCCTACCGTACCCAACCAAGCTGTGCCAGCACACGAAATCGAACTCAATGCCAGCCAATAAGACACGCACCTTATCTATCTTGGCTTGCCTCGCGTTTAACTTTCGCCCTTTGACGCGGCGCCACCATAAGAACAGTAGAGTGGCTGCAATGCTCCGCAATTGATCTCGCGATTGCTCCCTCTTAATCACTGTTCACACGAGCAGGTTCAGACAAACCACATGTAAATTACATCAGAGAGGACCGACAGGTCGACATAAATTTATATTTACACGCATGCAACTTCATATTCACCAAGAAACAATACACAACAGCAACTGCTCAATCACGCACACGACAACACGAGAATACCGTGAAAAGCATCTTGCTCGCCGTGGCTATACGTGATGAGATTCGAGAGGGCGGCCGTTATCAGGGAAACCAGCAGGACTCCAACAATTGCTGTTTTTTGGACAGTATCATGTATCAGGTATTTTACAGCCATTATCATAGCACTCTCATGCAGCATGCACCACCCATGTTTGAAGATAGTGACCCTTCACTAGACTTCAAAATGTAATGATCTATCAGACATCATAAGCAGCGATCACTGGGTGCATATACATATAAGCCACAGCACCAATACTCACGAATTCAGCGATCACGATCGCTGTATCGAGCTGTTTTTGTGGTGTAGTGAAATGCGCATAGCGTATCGATGGTGAAAAGAAAGGTGAAGATGCGCAGAAATTTGCCGCAGGCACTGTCGCACTTCAGGGCAAGGACTTACTTGCACAGACGACTACAATCCGTCCTCCATGTGTTTGCGGGATTTGATCACCTGTACAATCATCACCTGTCAATCTGCTCGAATGCGCTCAACGGAGAGGAGGAACGTGTGGAAGTGTGGACAGGGAGCAAGTCTAGAAACTACGTAATGCGCGTAGATATACGCGTGTGCAGGGCGTACATGTGTGGGGGCATTGTGAACGCCTCAGATGCCAACAATAAACGGGAAATGGGGGAAAGATATATAAGGGACGCGCTGGAGGATGCGGTGGAAGACGGAGTAGGGACAAACCGTATCCAACAGTAGTCATGGTGACAAAAGTCATCCACATTGAATTGGACACGTATAAATCATTTGTTTTCTCGAACTGCATCGTGTACACCTTCCATCTGTTGCCCTCGCAACGCAGCACCAAACACCACATCAAGTCAGCTCTTACCTAAATACACGTGCATGCAACGATTACGGGTGTAGACTTGTGTGAGCGCGCTCGTGTGACAGGGCGTCTTTGTATTTTATGCAGTTGGTCATGGCCTCATACATGCATCAAGTTTTGCAGAGAAATGAATCATGTACACACGGCGCACACGCACAAAAGAATACAGTGATGCAAGCACAAGCACACTTACATCTTCGCGTTCGGGAGGTGACAATCAGGATGTTTAGTGTACTCGAACCTGCACCAACCCGTAAGCACGCATGCAAAAATAAAGCTTAGATGTGGTTGAATGGACGCATCGTGGCCACACCCTGTCTGTGTGTGTGCGCACGCGAGTGCGTTCACACTTGTACATAAATGGATCATACACCTCAACGACCACATCAAAAAACAAGGGCAAGCATACTTGCAGGCGGTAAGTTCGGCGCATCGGTAGAGGTACCCGAAAAGACCTGCTCAATCCTCAGCCTCTTCCTCGTCAGCGCCACACGCGTCAGCACACACAAAACATCGTCTGGGATTAGCGTAACTTTGGCAAGAACAATGTATTCGAGGGCAAAGCGAGTGAAGCGCAAGAATATACGCCCATAATCCGGGTCAAGTCATTGTGCACAACTATCGGTTAGCATCTGCAAGATTTCCCTGCGTAAGCTCGGGCAGGCGAATGCCCTAGTGTAAGGTGAGCAGCACCTACGAAGAAGACCCAAGCGAATGCCAAGTATTGTGCGGCATGCCATGAGTTGCTCATGCGCTTCAAAACAAATAACGAGTCGAACTTCACGCCTGCAATTGCTGCGACATTCTGCCGGCTACACGTACAAAACACACACCAAAAGCAAAACATACACAAGTGCGTCAAAGTTTTTTTCGATATGCGTTTCTAAGCCAGAGCGCGATCGAAAATGCAAAGTGCTCAACGCCGGCGTGCGGAGACAAATGCACAAGAGTGCGCAGTACATGACAATGTCCATTCACGAGAGAACTTACTTGGGCACGTCGCTGATCATCCACACCGCCAATGGATGCCAAAACAGGTAGAACCGCGCCAATATGTTCCAGAGACACCCGATATTCTCATACCGATACACCTGCACTCGCGTGGACACAAACGTAAGGCAATGCGGACATGTCTTAATTCGACCGGGGAAATGGGATTGATCAAGGGAAGAGTGTTAATTCATGCGCATTTCGTTTGGCTGTGTGTGCATAGATGGGCTCGTACCACAATATTATCGAGCGTTTTGAAAGAGCTCTCGCCTGTGATACCTGGCGGAAGACATAGACAGCTGCCTCCTCATCACACGTGTAAGATCGATGCGGTTTGTAACAGCGATAAACAGTGCCAAGTCACGTGCGTGCCATGCATGCACATTTAACTAACAAACAAAAGCGCCAACGGGCGAAGTGCGGCCAATATCACGCCGGGAATCGAATACTTCGACAGGGCTTAAACATGTTAGAATTCCAAATACTAGCGAAGATCTTACCTGAGCACGACCTCGACCCAAAAGGAGACCCTCTGGAAAATCTCAAAATATGGCACCTCGGGGTCGAAGAGTAGGCCACGCTTCAAATGTTTTTGAAGCCGATCCATTATGATACTATGGTAAAGAAAGCATGTATGTGTTATTGTTCCTTACTCTTTAATAGGCCACACCCCATGGATCACAGAGTGATTCAAGTTCAGGTGTGTCTGCATTGATGAATGCCTGCAGGCATATATGTAATGTATATTCACGTCTCAAAAGGGATGGATAGATGCAAGTGTATTGTTACTTTTGAGCATGCATAGCAGCAACTTTGCATGCAATCAGCATGCGCCTGCCGCTGATCATTTTTGCAGCAAGTTCGCATTAAACACCCAGAACTGTCACTGCAGTCCTAGCTCAGAGGCAGCAACAAGCAAAACACAACGCCAGTGCAGAGACATACCTCAGCCAGTACTGACGAAGGAACATTCCAAAAATGAGGATGCTGCAGAGGATATTCGCGCATTTGAGCAGGTTGACAGCGACACTCTGTGGATCGCCCCCTCGTGTCACCAACTGCCAGTATAGCAATCGTGTCCCGTGCTCTCAGGCATCCGTTAAAACCTTCAAACATGAAAACTCAGAACAGGCGAGAGCCTCAGCGGCACGTGCATGCATCTCAGGAACAGTGACAGACAGCAGACCTCGTTCTGTCCCATGGCACAGATTGTGCCAACCAATGCGACGATGGCGAGCACACACCCTGACAACACCTGCTGCCTGTCTACAAGGGCACGAGTGCGGCGCCAATCTGAGATGTGTTTGATAGCGGACGACTCCTCTTCACCTTTGCTTTCAACGCCGGGGGTTGCCTCGCTGCTAGCACCCTTTGAAACGTCCACCTACATTTAATTTGGAGGCACTTCTTCAGCTCGCGTACAAGCACACTGAATGTCCCACCACGCACATGGGGTGCTCTGCAAAGTCTATCGCACTTGATAAAACTGACCATAAATTTTGTGATGCCGAGTGCCGTTACGGCGCCTTGCAAGTGCTTGATTCCCTGCTTGGCTCGAGTCTGCTTCAGCATTTTTTCTTTCTTTCTTTTGGCGAGTGCTTGCTTCCTTTCCAAGTTTGACCTGCACGCGACACCAAGACGTCAGCATCCTGATAGCTTACATTGAGATTTAGCGAGCGGAAAGTCATTTGACTTACTTGGCCTTTTCAAAAATGAGGCTTTTCTGTCGATGCAATCCCATCACTTGATCATGATGCGCTTTAAACTCGGCAGGGCGAAGTTTGACTTCAAGGTCTTGCATGGCCTCGAAAACATTTTTCGTGCGACTATATATTTCATCAAACTTCACTACGTCGGCCTTGCAGTCTTCCATGTCAACCTGCGTGACACACGTCAAATGTCAGCGCATCTATTATGAGTCCATTCTCACGCAATATGCTACTTCTCGCATTTCGCGCCAAATGCAAACCCTAATCCACGACTTTCTACCTCGCAGGCCAGTTTGCACTGTCGGAACTCCTTCTTGGCATGCCACATTTTTTTCAGGATGGAGGCTCGGGCGTCGTTGCCTTCTTTGTGGCGTACTTTGCGAATCCAACACTGGATCAACTTGATGGCCATTCCGTGCAAGTCACGACGGGCCTGCTCTCGTTTGATTAGCAGCAGTGCGGACTGCTCTTCCTCGTTCCACCTGAGCAACAAACTAATCGCCGCAGTCAACGCTGCGACACTTATGAGTCCCACCATGGCTGCTAGTAACATTGCAATTCTGCCCAAATGAGTCGATGCCAGAATGTCGCCATATCCCACAGATGCACCAGTGATGAAGACCCCCCACAGCGCATTCCAGATATACATGTCGTTGGTTTTCTCAAACATGGAATACCCAGATCCTGAGACCCAGTGCTTGGCTGAGTCCTGGTTGCATTCTGCCGACGCCGTTGTGTTGAAAAAGCAGGCAGTCACTTCCGCTGCACGGAACCAATAGCCCGTGAGAAATATGCCGATGATCCAGAATAAACCAGTGTACATAATGGCCGTGGGCCCTTGCATGATGCATTTGAAGGCAAAGGCGCTGTCCATTCGAGTGTGGGTGAAGGATGCGATCGTGTGCCGTCTTGGGAAAGCGTCTAGAAAATGATCACGAAGGACGGGCCATATCAGGTAAACGCGAAATGAATTGTAAACGCAGAAGAGAGTCTCTGCGCGGTACATGACTGTGTTTGACCAACTCATATTGACGTATTCGAAGGTGCAACCGGGCGGCAGACACGGCAAACAGACAGCAAGTTCTAACCAGAAGCCCACGGTGCGAAGGGACGCCATTGGACCCACGCCTGTATTAAGTGGGACCAATGCCCTGAGGTGCAGTTCGAGACGTTGCATGAGCTCCACCATCATGTAATGCCGCACAAACAGAACAAGCATTAACAGCGACACGAGAAGGTTGCCCAGCTTCAATCCTTCGATCAAGCTGTCGGTTGGTTCCACTTGGAAAAAAATAAGCTCGTTGGCAACCACTGCAAAAAACGTGCCCAGACACCCCAGAGCCAAAAGCCAGACGCGGCTGCGTGCCAACAGTTTGTCTAACTGATGCCGATCTCGGCGCCAATCACGTTGTCCTCGCACGCTTCCTGTGATCGTTGCGCCGCTGTATTTACGAGACATAGGCACACTTTGCTCCTGATCGCTTTCTGCGTGCGCATCTGCATGCCTCTGAGTTTGCAGCACTGCGTCACTTGAGTACGGGGCCAGTGCTCCAGGATCTGGGGCTGGTCCGCTCGACTTCGCCAGCTGCGCAGACTCTTCATCCCTCTGTCTAACTGCGTCACTTGAGAACTGGACTCGCACGCCAGGGGATGTGGCCTGTCCGCTTGACTCCGCCGCTGGCTGCACAGTGCCCGGAAGGACGTCCGGGTCGGTCGTGTTCGACAGGTCATCAATCAGCTCGTCCAGCGCCATCGCCGATCCGGAGTGCATCATCCCCAGGAGGTTCTGCTGCTGATCAGGCTGGAGGAGACAGGGGGCGCGAGAAGCGAATGCCGTGCGGCACTACTGCGGCCCTACTCGAGCCCTACTGGCACCCGCCGTGCTCTGGCTGTCAAGCCATCTCAGATTGAGGGCGACATGACATGCGTTTCCAGCCTGCAGACTCTGTGCGGCTCCGGAGGAGCAGCGCTCTTTCCAACACCAGCCTCGCAGCACCACGCTGATGGACCTCCGTGCTTTCAGCGTTTGAAGTTCCTCAACAACCTGTCATGACCCAACGATTATTTTAGTACTGCCTAAAATTCTTCAGTCCTAAAGGCTTATTCGAAAAAGAGCGACAAGAGTGCGTATTTTTTAAGCGACGTTTCGGATTTTCGAAACCGAATTTTCGGTAGGGATCACGTCAACTTTGTGATCCGGGTACGCACATTTTTGCAAACGTGCCAGAGATACAGGCTTGTAGGAAATGAAATCACTTTTTTTTGAATTAAAGATGACTGTCGGATTTTTCCCCGAACACACTTCTACCTTGGATACGCACACAAGGACCGACAAGCGTTGGCAGCTCGCCGCACATCCTCTACCAGGCGCGCGCACACGCATAGACTTGCGCCCGGGCCGTAGATTAGGCTCACGATGGCCGCGGCGGGGGCCATCGTAAAAAGGAAGATGTCTGTAGTGCAAGTAGAGAAGCAGCTCCAGAAAAAATACTCCGCTGAGTTTGTCCGGGGCGTCTTAGAACGGCATGACACGGGACGTAGCGGTGGTCTCACATGGAATGAACTGAAAGAGTTTCTGCGCGCATTACATCCAACGCGGGAGGGGGACATCACCGAAGGGGAGATCAAGTGGGTCATTCAAATGGCTATGTATGGTATTGGCGCAGGGAAGCAGGAGGTTGATGGGGAGTGGATGTTGGGGAAAATGCAGCTATCGGGCAAAGCGTTGGAAGTGGCAGCGAAAGAATGGCTCCAGTACCTGCAACACTACGACGAAATATCGGGGCGTTTTGACAAGCGTAGCCCAGGACACACTGGGGTTGTGGACAAAGCACAACTGACCTTAATACTTATAGAACTCAACGACGGTAATCCTGTCGACGAAACAGACGTTGACAAGGTTATGGAGCATGCATCAATCGTGACAAAAGGCAAACTTTCGAAACCTGAGATGATCAAAGCGATTTCAATCTGGTATTCGATCGCAGACGAAAAGGAGTTAGTTCGGCAACAAACTATGGCAAAGGAGATGAACAAAAAAAATCAATCTGCGTGCTGCACTCTCTCCTGATGTGCGTCTGATTTTCACAATATACGCGACATACACATGTGTATGCATACACATGGTGTATGCATACACATGTGTATGCATACACATGTGTATGCATACACATGCGTGGTCCATGTCATTTTCTGGACTTGCACGCACAACCCTGCGGTCGCGATGGGTCGCGATGGGTGGAAACCCCAAGGCAAGCTATGCAACCCCGACAATCCGGATCAGATCCTCGAGGACACCGCTGCCGCCAAGATTAGACATTATCGCAACCCCTATCGTCACACCGACAGGTGGCTTCCTTGCCGGCATCCATGTCTACCTCGGTGCGCATCCACGGTGGATTCTTGCGCCTGCTCGTCTTCTCGCCCACAAGCAGGCCTCGCCAACAAGCAGGCCGACCACTATTTCCAGGCGCTTGGATACGTATCAGCCTCACAAGCAAGAGTTCTGTCACCATCGCAGAGTCTTCTTCCAACAACAAAGGTGCACCATTCAACCGGGGATGGCATGTGCTCAGGCTGTTGCACTAAGTTGTGGCGATCCCACCACCGCGTGTCGTCACGTTGCTGCACCTCGAGACCTGCCGCCCCACAACATGGCCTACGACGAGTACGACAGCAATGAGTACCACGTGAACGGCGTCGCCGAGATAGGATAGTGCTATTATCATAGTATAGTGAGCCTAGTTGGCTTCCGCGTGCTTGGATTCGCAGGGGCCCTCGTCGAGATCTTTTTCACAAACGACAATCTCTCTCTCTACGCCTCTTTCAGCGCATTTGCGGAGCTGGTTCGGGGTTGGGTCTGGGTTTGGGATATGGTTCACTGGCACAACTCTCCTCGCACGCGCTCCACTTTTTCTCGCCACCCTCCTTGCGCCCAACTTTCCCCCGCGATCATCAGTGCGTGACGGGCAGACTAGTCCACTATGGCCTCGGCTTTTTGTCTCTCGTAACACATGACCTCCACTATCCCCCTCCCCCCACGCGAACAGCTTTGTAATAGGTCCTGCAGTAATAAACACACACACTAGTGTGTGGTGGTCACACTAGTCCACCGGGCGACCTCGCCTTCCAAGTTTTTAAATCTCCTGACCTGAGTCCCCACTCGTGGTCCCCACTCGTGGAGTGGGGACTCGATTTACCACGGACCCCTGCAACGGGGATTATTTGTCGCTAGCTGTGAGCCACGGTCTAAGAGACCGTTAAAAGGGAACCTACAAAATAGAATAGTGTTCGTTGTCTGAGCTCAGCTATGCTCAGAGCGAAGATAGATCTCTGGCAACTTAGGACTTAGGACTGAGGAGAGAGGCGTTTCCTGGCCCTAGTAACGTGGGCAGACGCTTAAAGCTCAGCCGAGGTGCTCATCGACCAATGCGGAAGTCATCATTGGGGTTCTCCCAGCTCGCTGCTACAATGCAGGCAGGTCAGGGCTCGTGGATGGGGTTGTGTGAGCGGCGTGCAGTGATTGTGTGGTATTTTTGTTGTTGGCGGGAGTTGGCAAGACGATTCTCCATACAAGATGATGATATAGCTTGTATTCGAGACCATCTTCAGCCATTTATTAGGACCACCAATTATCATTTTGGGGTATAGTCGTGACCTTGTCACATTTTACTTCAACGCGCAATCTCGTGTGGAATTTCGTCTAAGATCGTGCGCGCAATCTTGTGTGTGGAATTTGGGCCGGAAAGCCAAATCGTTCCGCCTGCGCATGCTGAAATTTCGTCTCGATCCACATTTGCCACCTTCCCAGCGCGCACTTCCCACGCCACTTTGCCCAGCATGGAATCGCCCGGTCCCACGTCCTCTGCAACCGAAATTGCATAATCAGAAATACTGCAATCAGCTCTCACCACCCCGCGATTTTCAGCTGCAGAGGACGTGGGACAGGTCGATTCCATACACGCTCAAAACGCTCCACCACACCGCGCTGAAATACGTGAAGAATCAGCTAAGTCAAAGGGAAAGCCTCCAAGCCCCACTGCATTTGCGGTCCATTGTGTACCGGGGCTGATGATGCCCCTTTTGAGCTCAGGCAACACCCTGCCCGGGTATGGCCTACGGAGCCCTGGCCAAAATTCAGCCCTGGCCAAAATTCAGAATCCGTGGAGGCGGAGACTTCTAAGGACAGTTTAAAGATGAACTCTAGCGGTTGGCGGCGGGCAGCCCACCCAGCCTGCTACCCAAACCATCGTCTGTTTTTACTTGAATGGAAAAACCCCAGAGAGGCGGTTGAGTGTCGCAGGCGAACCGTGTCTAGTAGATCCAACTGAATGAAGAGGTAAACTGAGAACCTCCCCAACCCTGCAACTCTCTGTGTTTTTTGGCTGGGCTAGCGGTGTGTTAATTGGTGAATCCTGGAAAATCGGTGATGCGCGTGCGAGTAAAAAATACGGCAACCCCCTCCCTCTGAGCCAAGTGAAGCCAAGCATGAACATGGAAGTACGGTCAAGACGCCGCGCCTCTTCCTATTCCTACAATATTCTCTTAGGTCCAAACAGATGGAGTCTCTGGCGCCTGGTTCCAGCTATCTGATACGCTGTCGGGCGACGGCTCTTGCCGCAAGAGCTGTGCCGTTGGTGAAACCGAAAAATTGGCTGCGCTCGCCCCTTCCAAGGCGCCCGATGACGCTGCGTGCTGAGAGCTGGCACTCTCCGTGTCTTCAGCATCCTCAACGCTCAGCGGGACCGCCTCCACCCAGTCCACCCAGTGAGTGGCGACATTGCCACGCACCGCCGGCAGGAAGGAAGGGCGTGACGGTGTTGACTCGGATGGCGGACGCAACCCAGAGAGTTTTGCGTGTGCGTGCGCAGGGGCACGTGGTTGTTCGGGAGCATCTGATTACAATTCTCAGTTGTCAGCGTCCTCGAATGGGCGTTCGACATCTAAACGCCTGAGACACTTAAGGTCAAAAGGTTTCTACCTGAAACCGCCGGCTCTTCGCGCGACGCATCCCGAGCATTGCGTATTGGAACGGCGTCACAAGAGGCCGCAGGCGCTGACGCGTCTGGGCCCAAGGATAATTTCTTGTTTGTGTTCACAGCAGCGCTGGCTACCGCTCCTCGCGCTGTCAGCGGCATCAACAACTCCTCAGCCTTCAATTGGAAAGAGCGCACATCCTCCTTCCACTTGTCGGCCACATTTACAGCAGCAGCCAAGAGCGCATCCCCATGATTTCCTCCCATCACTGCCTCGCTGCCCTTTCTCTCTCCCCCCTCCCCTCCGCCATCGCAGCCTGCGAGGGCGGGCGAGTGCATAACATGGTCTGTGTCGCCAGTAGCGCATGCCCATGCCGGGGCGTTGTGAGAGGTGAGGCTCTGAGCGGCATGCACACCCGCATCACCCTCGCCGTCTTCAAAAGGCGGGCTGTTCTCCTGTCCTGCGTCCCCTGCTCCCTTGTCCTCCTTGCCCTCCTCGGAGTCATGTGCCCAGCCTAGGCCGGCAGTAGCGTGCCAAACGAGGTTGAAGCGCTCAAGGAAGCCGCGGTGAATGCGCGCACGTCGCTCGCGTGCAGCCTCCTCGTCCTGCTTTGCGAGCATGGCTATGTGACGCATCACATACCGTATCTCCTGTATGTGGTCCCGCCCGCCCGCCGCGTGCTTGGGGGAGATTGCGGTGTGGTGAAGCAGCAGCATGAAAGCGTCGCTAGTCATCTCGACAGCGTCGGCAGCTTCCATCACAGCAGCAAACGACTTACTCTCCCGCGCTCTTTTCCAGCCACCATCACCTCCCTCCTCAAGAATCGCGCCCTCTTCCCCAGCCTCGTCTTCATGAATGACCACACCACCGTCCTGCGAGCGCACACCAAACCAATCCTCCGCGTGCGTGAGCACTGTGAGGCACTTTTCAAGCGACGCTCCCAGCAAATCTTGCTGCAAGACGGCGAGGATGCCAATGGTGATACGGACAATAGCCGAGATGCCCTCCATGACGAGCAGGTCCCACACAAGCGAAGACGCTGACAACGGCAGCACGGTGCAAAAGACTGTCATCCACCACTCCACGATGTATAGGCGGCAATCTACGCCAGTGGTGGCAAGGTGTTTCTGCAGCACCGGAAGTTCTTTGGCAAACACTTGCGTGAAAGCGGCAGCATACAAGTCAATCTGCTCCATGTCAACGAGGAGGAAGTCGGGAAAGTGGTGCTTGTGCAGCAAATTGCCCATACACACAAACACGGCCTCCGGCTCCATGTAGAGGAGTAGGGTGGACGCAATGTAGCCCATTCCCTGCACGTAACCAACACTAGGACGGTAGCAAGAGTAGGCCATTAGCACGTCGCGAAGTGCCTGTTGGTAGGGTCCCTGACTGCCAAACAGCCCCAATTCCGTGTAGGTGCGGTCAAGGTCAAGCTCAATCTGCCGTATCGTCGCCTTGTCTATCCACGCGACCTCCTTGAGCACATCAATCTGCGTCCTGGCACACCACTCATCGTCTTCATCGCCGGCCGCGGTCGCCACAGCTGCCTCGTGCCTCAAGGTTGCTGCATGAACAGCAGAGGGATGCAGAGGGGGTTTTCCGCTTGCTCTAGGTGCGTGCACCTGTTTCAAGGGGGTTGAGTGTGCAAATGCGCGCGCAAGGGGTGGATAGCGGGGGGCAAACATGAGGGCGTTGGAGAGCGAATTTTGAAGAGGCACTCACACCCACACTCGAAAAAACACATGCATGCATGCATTCATGGATGAGACAAACGCAGCAGAAAAAAAATACCAACATGTCCTACCTGCACCGCAGTCGGAATCACGTGCTCTTTTATCTGCACGTGGCCATCAGAGACACTGAGACACTCAGGTCCACCATGCGGCGAATGCTGCCCCGCACCACCCTTTCCCGCTACGCCATCTCCTTCCCAACAGCCCTCCTCTGGCCCCGACACTCCTGTCAGCTCAGCAGCCTCGCCGCCAGCATTGGAACGGTCGTTGGATCGAAATGCAACTCCCACATGCCAACCTGGATTTCGGGGCAACTCGCGACATAGCCGCGGCCCCCCCCCCGCCCTGTCGCCCGCCTCCGCCACCCCGGAGCCTGAAGTGGTGGACTCTACCGCGCCCGGTATAGACCACAATAAGGTTGCCTTTTCGGGCACGTGCCCCGACTCATCCACCACCGGCAACTCAACGCAGACTTCGCTGCGTGTGTTTGAAAGGAGCCCCTCGTGCACAGTATCATGCACGTCAGCATCGACGCCGTAATCCTCCCCTCGTTCCGTCTCTCCTACCTCTCGCCCGCTCTGTCGCTGGGCCTCTCTCTGCACCCGACGCCGCGCCCTGCCAAAGCAGCGGCGCACGCGACTTAGTCATGACCCGCGCTCGGGGCCAGGACGTGGGGATCGTGGGGTGTGGATGTTGGGTGCGACTGCGCTGAGCGCCCCCCACGTCGCCAAACTCGCATACACCCAGGCGAAGAGAAAGGCTAAGCGATATAGTTACTGGGTGGCGACACAAACCACGGAGCGCGCTGCGGCCGCAGCGTGCTTGCTCCTGTGTGCCACTACTGACCGTGGTGGCAACGGATACACATGTGCACGCACGCACACGCGGGCGCACACACACACATTCACACGCACACACACCTAGCGGAGGGACGGCGGCGGCGGGTGTCAGGGCCAGATGCCTCCACATCCGAGGCTGCCACGTAGTTGGCAAGCGCGAGACAGCGACGGAAGTCGTCTGCGGTGATGTGCAGCTCATTGCCGATAGCCAGCTGCCACACGCGGCGGCGCACGCGCGGCGGCAGGCCCTTGCGCCACAGCGCCAACACCTCGGCATCGTGCCGTGCCGTGTCCCACTTGGGAAGCACATGGTGCTCCCACACATCCACCGCCTCCGCCTGCACCATCTCCCGCGCAGCGATTTCCTGGCTGTTGGATTGCGGGGACGAGAAGAGCCCCTCTGCAAGCGTGAGGAGCGACTGCACTGCAGGGTGCGACGCCGGGTGAGACAAAGGCGTCGCCGGTGACTTGGCCGATGCGAGTGTGGCGGAGGGCATGCTGTCCCGGTACACGGGGTAGTCCTCGCGTTCCATGGCCTTGCTGTCGTCGTTGGAGTGGCCATCACTGCTCCTCCCGCCGCCTGCGCTGCCTGTATGCTGGCGCTGGGAGATGACAATGGTGTGGGTGGAGCCTAGAAAGGTGACGAGAGGCGCCTTGGCCGGCGGGTTGAGGGACATCATCATGGGGCTGGCGCCCTGCGTCATCGCAGGGAAGACAGGGCTGCTGCGGCTGCTGCGCGACGACGCCGGGGACGAGGCGCCTCGCGGGACCAGAGCTGGGGACTCTTCTGGACCAGTGCCGCCCCGCGTTGGGGAAGCGCAAGGAGGGGCTGGGCAGGCACCACGTAGCATCGCCAGTTCCTTGTGGCGTTCCCGCCCCGACTCTGTGACTTCGTGCTCGCGGATGGGCTTTTTGCCAAACATGCGATTCGCCTGTTGAAGCCAGAGCAATAGCCCTTCCACCCTCTCCTGCTGTTCCTCCCCCCCCCTGACTGTAGTGGGAGGCGCATCAAGCCAAGCCGGCCCCTCCCCCCCCTCCTTGGACAGACTACTATGACTATTCTCCTGGCACGAAGCACCGCTACCATGCTCCGTCATTCCCTCGCCCCCTCCCTCGCCCCCTCCCTCGCCCCCTCCTACCACACCCGCTGCCCTCCCTGCCTGAGAAGCACTACCACCTTGCAACCCCCCCCCCGCGCGCGCGCGCCCTGC
>Ga0315899_10003377_pt1 | contig 17391 bp, 12 predicted proteins | sample LakEriMetagenome_2_FD_203518 | JGI IMG/M metagenome (GOLD analysis project Ga0315899, IMG submission 203518) | Freshwater fungal communities from buoy surface, Lake Erie, Ohio, United States - Buoy 4 MA112 | ecosystem: Environmental > Aquatic > Freshwater > Lake | place: USA: Lake Erie, Ohio... | reverse complement strand
GACGGACATGCTTCCGAAGAAATTTGTCGTTTGATGATTGAACACCTATGACACTCATATTTGTTGAACAAGTCACGAACAGACTAAGGTATACCTTAGATTTTATATTCAATACACGTGGTTTGGGCTATGAATTAACCACAGACATTACGCATTTTACCGCGGCTAATTCAAGGAAATTCAATTACTCCAATCGGTCCTTTGAAGGAACCCCGACCCTAACTCCATGTACCTTATTGTTTGATGAAGGCATCGACGCCATTGCCTTGGATAAGGTGTGTTTCGAAGACCTTGAAATCATGTCGTTCAATCAAATCCCGGACCTTTTATCGTCGATTTTCTTTGTTTTATCTCGCTATGAGGAATACTGGGTAAGCGAACGAGACGCACATGACCGATTTCCTGCCGTATGCAGTATGCAATCGGTATACGGATGGTTGCATGAACCTATTTGTGACCGATGGGCAATATGCCTGTTAACATATATCGGAATCCCTTTGATTCAAAACGTTGAATTCAAGATTCAACCCACCTTCGACATTGATTCTACCTTTGCGTATAAAGAAAAAGGCCTGCTGCGAAACATGGCCGGAACAATCCGTGATGTATGGAAAGGAAAGATTGCGCGCGTCAAGGAGCGGTATCAAGTGTTATGCAATACGCGTAAAGACCCCTTTGATACCTTTGATCGGATAAAAGCACTCACGGCAAACTATCCCGATACCCGATGCTTTTGGTTGATAGCAGATTATGGGTCGTACAATAAGAACTTGGGATACAACAACGCCAAACAGCGCGAAATCATTCAGGAAATCGCTACACGATGTGAAATCGGGATTCATCCGGGTTATGATTCATATACCAGCGCGAACACCCTTGCACTTGAGATTAGTCGCTTATCCGCGGTACTGGAGAAACCGGTAACTTCCAGTAGACAACATTTCCTCAGGGTACGAATTCCAGAAACCTACACACTACTTGTAGAACAGGGAATTCTGGAAGATTATTCAATGGGTTATGCCGAAACGACTGGATTCAGAATGGGGACAGCACGCAAAACGGCATGGTTTGATTTGCGAACCAATGAAATCACGGGACTTCTACTCCAACCTTTTTGCTATATGGATGGCACCTTGAATGAATACTTAAAACTATGCCCTGAACAAGCGATTGAGGAAGTTCGTGAACTAAAACGAGTCGTTAAAGAATTCGGCGGTACGTTCAGCTTTATCTGGCACAACGAAACCCTGGGATTTAAGCAGCACTGGGCCGGCTGGGAACCGGTGTTTGAAGAAAGTATTTCCTACTCATAAAACTTCACTTGCACACCTACCTTGAACCAACGTCCCGGCATTTGCACATACCCTGCTTCGATATAATCGGTATTAAAGAGGTTGTTCCCCTCTAGAAAAACGGAAAAATTACGCGTTGGGTTGACTGTAAATTTCGCATCCACCAAGGAATAGGCATTCCCTCCGACACGGTCCACTCCACGGTACGCCACGGAAGCATAAACCCAATGAGTCAGGTTCATCGTTAGCTTTGCAATTAACTGATTCCGCAAGCCCGAAAACGCGTACCTGGATTCCGTATCTTGAACGATATCGATAAACTGATGCGAAGCATCGATGTAGTTATAACCCAGCGATAATTCACGAATCATAATGCTTCCACTGCCATTCCAACGATAGTTTATGTTGCTTTCAAATCCGGTAAATATCACATTGGCCAAATTAACTGGGGTCCAAGGATTCGGAGTACTCGTTGTACTTCTAACCCAATCAATCATATTTGTTGTATTCCGACGATAAACGGAGGCTTCAATTCTCAATTTCGATTTAAACATATCGGCACTTCCAGAAACCGCCGACCCCCATGCTAAATTCCACACCATGCCAAGTTCTGCATTCGTAGCATATTCAGGCTGTAAATCGGGATTCCCTAGGTTGGAATAATCTTGATAAAACAAATCCGTGTAGGTTGGCGCACGGTAGCTCTGACCAATATTTGCATAGATCTTGACGGGGATAAATCGACGAAAAGAAACTGGATTAAATGCACATTCAAACCCAGGTAAAATCCGTTGATACACTTGGTTGTTCATGGATAAATTGAAATAATGTGCGTTGGCAATTAGGATGAGTTTTTCGCTAAATAAGGATACCTTATGATCTAAAAAACCAGAAATATAGGTACGTTCACGTGACCCAAGATTCGAACTTTCTAACGACTCTGCACGGTATTCAGCTCCCGCTCCTGTGACACCCAATGATGATTTATATTGTGCCGTTTCTTCCAAGGTCAATACCTCCGACCAGTGTTTATTTGTGTAAAAGGACGGATCAAAGCGTTTCAACCTAAATTCATCCCGATGCGTTCGAAGGGAAGCTTTTGTTAATAAGGTTAACTTGGTCATTTTCAATTGATGAGAAACACCGGTAATTGCCATTTGCGTAGACTCCCATTGATCTGGAAAGAAATTGGTATAGTATCCATTCGCACCAAAAGCGCGGTCGGTATATCCCGCAATTGCTTTTATCTCATGTACTTTTCCAAGAGGCAATACGGCATCATAAAAAAACTGTTGATTTAAAAAATCCGAATTATACCAATAGCCATTGCTTTTATCTAATCCTGCAGAGAACGACTGTTTAAGCGATTTCAAGGGTGCACTCACCGTAAATTGCGTCCCTATGCCGCCAAAACTTGCGCCAAATCCTTGGGCATTGATTCCATGTTTTGCGTTCGGTGAAGTCACAAAATTCACTGCACCTGTCATGGCGTTCTGTCCAAAAACTCGAGTTCCCGAGCCTTTGAAAATTTCAATACTAGAAACATTAGTTAAAAGCACTGGAAGATTCAGGGCGTGATGTCCAGTTTGCGGATCCACTAATTTAAAGCCATTGATCAAAATTAAATTCTGATCGAATCCTCCCCCTCGGATGCTCAAATCCCCTTGAATGCCTTGTACTCCACGTTGCCGTAAGTCTAAGCCAGGAACATAAGACAAGGCTTCGTTCACAGAACGTATCGGTAAATCTCGATTCTGCACCATGTTTAGTAACTGTATGCTTGACGTACGGTCATTATAATTACTTGCAATGCCTTTTCCATAAACCCTTACCTCTTTAACCGCGAGATTCGGGTCTATGTTAAATGGATTCGGCATGGGATTACCAGAAGATTGCGCATTGAGGCTCAAGATAAGAAACAGAAAGCCATAGCATAAGAGATTTTTCATCGATACATCAGTTTAATTATACCCACATTGGACTCAAAAGTAAAAGGAATTTCGTGTTTACCGGGAAGTAAATGACAAAAATTTGAACTAAAACTCACACCTGGAACCGAAGAAAACATCCAAACATCGGCCATGAAATCTTCATTTTCAATAACTAATACTGCATTGTGGCTTAACGTATCCACTTGGACAATTTCCATTTTATAAGAAACCGTTCGATTCGATTTCAATTGCCCCGTTAGAAATATGCGGTGACTATCGTTCGGTAAATCCACTTTAATGATTCGAGGCGAATCCTCAGCCCCTAGTTCATACAAAACCTTATGATTGAAGTTAGCTAATGAAACATGCTGATTGTCTGTACTTAATAACTTAACTCCTTTTTTCTCAATTGAAAAAACAGAGGTGGTAATTTCCGCATCCTTTACCTCGGTATTATTTGTTAGAAGGTAGATACGCTCTGTATCATTGATTCTTTGTTTTACCGTCGTCAACCCTTCAAACAAGTCCTTCACTTCGTAGTGTAAGGCCTTAAACTGCCCGTAATAGTCAACACTTGACCAAGTAGGTCCGGGCCAGCAATCGTTTATTTGCCAATACAAGGTCCCCATGCATCTCGGGGCATCCAACAGATGTCCACCGATTGCAGAACTTACCGCATACGCTTGTGTGAGCTGAGAAAAATACACGAATTCTTCAAAATTTCTTGGCTTGCCATACAAACGTTCTGCGTGTTTTAGAATCATCCCATTCCCCACATAACTTTTCTGGTGATGTTTCATTACGGCTGAATTCAAATCCCAATCCTTGGACGTACTAAACCCGTGTAAGGTAGAAAATTCGGGAAAGCTCTGAAAACCAAATTCCGCATTAAAACGACCAATTTTAGTAGCAAAATCAGACATTGAATCTGTTCCATGCCAAACGCCCCAGTAATGTTGCGTTCCGTGATTATAAAACTCGGCTTTACCCCAATTACTTAGAGGCGACGTATGCACATACGGAAGATTAGTGTACCTTGACAAGGTATTGGGCAATAGGTTTTTAAAAAGCGACTCATACCCTTTTTCAATAACGGCTTGGTCGTCTTTGTTCAGCATATACTGTACTTGAAATCCCCAATTCTTCCAGGCTACATCAACCTCATTATTCCCATTGATGTACACCACCGAAGGATGCTTCGCAAGGCGTGGCAGTTGATACTCAAACTCATCTTTTACATTGGCTAAAAAAAGAGAATCCCCAGGATACATGGCACAGGCAAACATCGCGTCATGCCATACCATCAGACCTAAGCGATCACATTCGTTCAAGAAATCCTCTGTGGCATAGTCTCCTCCTCCCCAAATACGCACCATATTAAAGTTACTGTTCACCATCAACCTAGCCCACTCTTGCCATTCCTTTGTTGAGGTTTGTCCGCCAAACATGGAAGGAGGAATCATGTCACCGCCCTTCATAAACATTGGCTTTCCATTGATCTCAAACGCAAAGGAAGTCCCCCATTGGTCTTTCAATTGATTTAGTTTCACCGTTCGAACGCCAAAAGAATAGGGATATCGCTGAATCTCTTCTCCAGTTGCATCGGTTAAAACCAAGGTATCATCGTATAGGTATGCCGGACCACTGCCTGTTGGCCACCATAGAATTGGACTCGGAATACCAAAGGAGATACGTTGAATGCTGCTCGTGTCGCATAATACGGAAAACCCAAACGTACTCGAGTGAATACTACATCCTAGCGGTGTTTTTTCTTTTAAAACAAGGAGTTGCATTTTAGCCGTATCACCGAGCGATAGGGTATTCACCACAGCTGATTTCACTGTTTGATTTTCTTTTACCCTAATTGTAACGGGATTTGGAAACCCTAAGGTATTTAAGCGCGGTGCCCAGTCCCACCCAAACTGATATTGAGGTTTTCGGGTTAAGGGCGCGGCTTTGATTTTAGCATTATCGTTAGGCGCAGGATAGTGAAACGCTTGATGCTCGTAGGTCGTTTTGTGATATAACACAGGAGGAGTAAACACCGCTTCAATTTCGTTGTATCCGAGCGTTAGTTTATCTCGAACATCTACCTGATATGGATGAAAATAATTTTCAGCCTCGAGAATTTTTTGCTTGTTTAAAAAAATAGAAGCATACGTATCAATGCATGGGAAATCCAATTCAACTTGGGTTGCATTGAATAAGGCTTCCGTGAGAAAAAAACGGCTTCGAAAACGCCATTCGTGTTCCTCAATCCATTGATATAACTTCTCGTTTTCCCCATAAAACGGATCAGGTAAAATCCCTTGTTGGTACAAGGCCTCTTGCACGCTGCCGCGCTCCCCTAGCGGAAACCATTGTTGTGTAATGGGGTGTTGAATTTCCCACGTGAGTACCAGCGACTTTTGAGAACGTACGTTAATTGCAATAAAACAAAGAAATAAAAGGAAGCCTTTTCTTACCATTTACGGTCATATTCAGTGTCTACCATTTCATCTCGAGTATTCGTTTTCATGGCAAAATTAAAGCCATTATACACTGAAAATCCGCCCACATTTCCTTTATTATCGATTGCAATGAATCCACATTGCAAACCAGTCAGGTCTTTGTTTTTACGAATGATGCGCATTACCACCTCGCGACATGCTTCTGAAGGCTTCATCCCATTCCGCATGAGTTCAACTACAATGGCACTTCCCGCAACGCGTATGATGGCTTCTCCTAAACCGGTTGCTGTAGCAGCACCCACCTCATTGTCTACGAAGAGTCCCGCTCCAATAATTGGAGAATCACCTAACCTACCTGGCATTTTATATGCCCAACCGCTGGTTGTACATGTTCCGCCAAAGTTCCCATTCGCATCTCTAGCAATCAAGCCAATGGTATCATGGTTTTCGTGATTTATTTTAGGTCGTTTAAATAGGTCTTTATTCTCTTTTTTCCATGCGAGGTAATCTTTTTTCACCTCAGGGATTGGTGTTTTGATGGTTTCAAATCCATGGTCCAACGCAAATTGTTTAGCGCCAGCGCCTACCAACATCGCATGCGGAGTTTTCTCCATAACCGCTTTAGCAACTGCTGCTGGGTGGGCGATTCCTTCCAAGAAACCAACCGATCCACTTCTGCCATCGCCATCCATGACACACGCATCCAAGGTAACATGTCCCGTGCGATCGGGCCTGCCTCCAACACCAACACTTCGGTTAGTAATGTCCGACTCGGTATGCATTGCCCCCGCAACGGTTGCATCTAATGCGCTCCCACCTTGCTGAAGCACCTTCCATCCTGCCCGATTAGCCTCTAAGCCGTGAATCCAAGTGGAAATTATCAATGGGCCTTCAATCCGTTCTTCAAACATATAGGTAGGAAGCATTGCCCCCTTTACGGGTTCAATCATACCCGCTGCCACCAACAAAGATCCGGCTTGAATAAATTTCCTGCGATCCATAGCTTATCGTTTTTTCTTTTTTTGTTCTGCGCCCAGCCAATCCTGAAAAACCTTTGCATTTCGCAAGTGCTCTGCGCCGCTTACCGCAAAATTGTGTCGACCGGAATAATCTGGTTTGGCACACATGTAAAGGTAATCTACTCTTGGCGCATTTAACACAGCGTCTAATACGGCCGTAGACGGCAAGTTAATTGGTCCCGGCGGCAAGCCTTTTACGAGGTAGGTATTGTATGGGCAAACAATATTTCGGTGCACGGCTAACAAGCGTTGTACCCCATCCAATTTATCGCCCCAACAAAACTTAAAGGTTGGATCAGATTGCAATCTCATCCCGGTTCGAACGCGATTTAAATACAAACCAGCAATTGTCGGCCATTCATCTGCATTGACCGATTGTTCGGCATAAACGATACTTGCCAAAGTAGTTACTTCGCTTGGAGAATTCAAGCCGATGGCTTTCATTTTTGCTTTTCTTACCTCGGTCCAAAACAATTTAAACTCGTCCGCCATGCGCTGGGTAAACGCCTTCTCATCCGTGTCATAATACAACTTGTATGTATTTGGAATAAACAGGGCGGGCAATTGTTCCACCGTAAACCCATACTTCGTTAAGGTTGAGCCAGAAAGTAAATGGGAAATCAATTTCGAACTATCAAGGGCTAGGCATGCGGATACTTTTCCTGCCATTTGATAAATGGTTTTGCAATTATTGAAGGTTACGGGAACCTCGACTTCAGCATTTCCGTTTCCGGCTGAATTCATGGTAAATCCATTGAGTAAGGTCCGAAATGAGGTATGTGGTTGAATTTCATACATCCCCACGGCAATTCGGTTTTTATTTAAATTCTTATACGAAGCCACTTTTAGAAACGCCTCTTTATCCGTAATTAAACCCGCTTTTTCCAATTGGGTTGATAAGGCTTCTGGTGAGGTAGGCGAACTAATTAGAAAGGCTATGTTTTCTGAATTCGTGGTGGTTGACATCCCCGACCATAGGACCAGGAGTTTTGGCAACAGCACCAAGAACACAATAAGCAGTAGGCTTGCTGCAACCGTTAAATAGATTCCTCTTTTTGATTTTTTAAACATAATTGAAACGCGATTTCATCCGTTAATTTTCCATTGTAAATATACCACTCCTTCCGAATTCCCACTTCCTGAAAACCTAACTTCCGAAAGAGGTTTATACTTGGTACGTTGTCTGATTGTACAAAACATTGCAAGTTCCGCAACTCTAATTCATCGCGGCAATAGGCAATACAAAGCGAAAGTGCCTCACTGGCAATACCTTGACCACGGTCGGCATCGTCGGCAATTAAAATTCCAATGGTGGCAAATCCATGCTTAAAATTCACATCAAACAGATCAATGGTACCAACCGGTTTACCAGATTCTTTTCGGTCGATCATTAAACGCAACTGTCCTGAATTTCTCAGGTTTGAAAACTGTTCAATGAGCTGATGTATATTGTGCATGGAGAACGGAACTTCCGTATGGCTTACCCGCCAATTCAAGCGATTATTTTCCCAAATAAATAAGGTGGAAGCATCGTTTGGCTCGACTGCTCTCAGGGAAACCGTTAACCCATTCAAAAAACTCATAACAGATTGATTTCTCCATTAAACACGTTGGACGCAGGGCCAAGCAACCAAATTTGCTCAAAGCCGGATGCATTTCGCACAAATCGAACGGCTAATTTTCCGCCCTTTGCATTAACCACTACCGTTCCTTGAGCAAGTTCATTTCTTGAGGCTAAAAACAAGGCACACGCGGTGGCGCCTGTCCCACAAGCCAAGGTCTCCCCTTCTACGCCGCGTTCGTAGGTCGAAATATCAATTTCATGCGTTGACGTTACATGAACCAAATTTACATTTACGCCATCTTGCTTATATTGCGCTGCGTATCGAATCTCACGTCCTTTATTTAGCGTGTTTTCCGTGCTTAAATCATCAGACAACAGGATATAATGAGGCGAACCGGTATTCATAAGTGCTGAATCTTCCCCAAAGAATTCTATATGATTTACATCACGCATGTGAATACCAATCGATGAATCTTCACGGACATACGCATGAATTCCATCAATGGCATCAAAGGTTCGAGTTGACGAAACAACCCCTACTGCATGCGCAAAAGCAACAACGCAACGCGCACCATTACCACAGAAACTTTTGGAACCATCGGGATTATAAAAATCCATTTCAAAATCGGCAGAAGGTGATTCATTTAATAGAATAAGTCCATCGGAACCAATACCGTAATGTCGATCGCATAACCATGTGATTTGATCAATTCCTAAGTCGTTATACATACCACTTCGGTTATCAATCATGATAAAATCATTTCCAGCGCCTTGGTATTTTTCAAAGTGAACCAACATGACGTAAAAGTAGGAAAATGTTGTCAAATGTGCTTAACAATCTTTAACAGGACTCGAATTTCATATATTCAAAGAGCTTATTATCATTGCATGTAAATTAAAATTTAAGCACATGAAAGGAAAAAATTTGCTCAATGTACTATTGGTTTCTTTTTTAGGAGGAGCGCTACCCTTAGCCGCTTATTTATCGTATCAATCAACAACCACCAAGTTATCTGACAAGGTTTTGGATGGCTCAAGCTATTATGCGCATCCTGTAGGTTTAAATGGCGAGGCATTGCCAGACTTAACGGCGGCTTCAGAAACCAGTGTGAATTCGGTTGTCCACGTCACAACAAAAGTGGTTTCAACAACCTTCCAACGGGATTTATTTCAAGAGTTTTTTTATGGTCCTGGCGCGGGCGGACGTGAATTCAAGCAATACGGATCTGGCGCAGGGTCTGGTGTAATCATCTCTTCCGAGGGATATATTGTCACAAACAATCACGTCATTGAAAATGCAGCAGAAATTCATGTAATTCTCAACGATAACTCAGAATATACAGCAAAAGTAGTTGGAGCGGATCCCTCAACAGACATCGCGGTATTAAAAATCGAAGGCACGGGAACCTTTGTCCCAATGAAATTTGGAAACAGTGATGCCTTAAAAATTGGAGAATGGGTGTTAGCTGTTGGAAACCCCTTTAATCTTACTTCTACTGTTACTGCAGGCATCGTAAGTGCAAAAGCACGAAACATTAATTTACTCTCAGACCGAACGGATAAAGACGTAGTGCCTATTGAATCATTTATTCAAACGGATGCGGCGGTAAATCCGGGTAACAGCGGGGGTGCACTCGTAAATACCAAAGGAGAATTGGTAGGAATTAACACCGCGATCGCTTCTCAAACCGGCGCCTATTCCGGGTATTCCTTTGCGATACCGGTTAATTTAATGGAAAAAGTAGTCAAGGATTTAATAGATTACGGCTTAGTTCAACGTGCCTATTTAGGCGTACAAATCTCTTCGATCAATCAAGAATTAAAAGAGAAAGAAAAGCTACCCAACTTAAAAGGGGTTTACATTAATAGCGTAGTTGACGGCGGCTCTGCTGATAAAGGAGGATTGAAGACCGGAGACGTAATCCTGAAGATTGGAGTGAAAGAAGTCAATTCGCCAGCTCAGCTTCAAGAGGAAATTGGAAAGCGTAGGCCCGGCGACAAGGTGGTTGTAACGGTGCGCAAGAAGAACGGAGACGAAGAGGTGTTGGATTTAGTACTTCGAAATAAGGATGGAGAAACAGAACTATTAAGTAAGGAAGAAATCACCAAGAATTTTGCGCTCGGAGCTACCTTTGTAGAACTAACTGATAAAGAAAAGAAAGACTTGAACATTTCTTATGGGGTTAAAGTAAAAAGCATCACTACTGGAAAATTAAAGTCAATTGGAATCAATGAAGGAACAATAATCACCAAGGTAAATAATGACCCGGTAGAGAATATCGACGAGCTAACTAGTAAGCTTAATGGGGTTAACCGTGGGATATTATTAGAAATTGTTACTCCAAGTGGTACAAGGGATTACAAAGGGTTCGGACTCTAGGTTACAAAAAAGTTACTAAAGTGGAATGGTTGAAAAGTTGTTGAAAATCGGGAAAGAAAAATTTTACATTACACATTTTTTCATTTTACTTTGCTCAACAACATAAGTAACTAAACATTCCTTAAATTATCTAATGAGACAGTTAAAAATAACCAAATCTATTACGAACCGCGAAAGCCAATCCCTGGATAAATATCTACAGGACATTGGCCGAGAGGAGTTAATCACCGCTGAAGAAGAAGTAGAGTTAGCGCGCAAGATTAAAGCAGGCGATCAAAAAGCCCTAGAAAAATTAACTAGAGCTAACCTTCGATTCGTGGTATCCGTTGCTAAGCAATATCAGAACCAAGGGCTTACCCTACCCGATTTAATTAACGAAGGTAACTTAGGTCTAATTAAAGCAGCACAAAAATTTGACGAAACGCGCGGATTTAAGTTCATCTCATATGCCGTATGGTGGATTCGTCAATCCATTCTTCAGGCTTTAGCTGAACAAGCACGTATTGTTCGTTTACCACTTAATCAAGTAGGTTCATTAAACAAAATAAACAAGGCATTCTCTCGCTTAGAGCAAGAATTTGAGCGTCCGCCTTCGGCTGAAGAATTGGCAGAAGCGCTTGAAGTTCCAGAAGAAAAAATCAAAGAAAGTCTTAATGTTTCTGGTCGCCATGTATCTATGGACGCCCCACTTTCAACCAATGAAGATGGAGGTACGCTAATTGATGTTATGGTGAATAACGACACGGCACGTACTGACTCTGGCTTGATGGCAGAATCTTTACAACGAGAAATCGAACGTTCACTGAGCACGCTAACCGATAAAGAGCGTGAAATCATTCGCTTGTTTTTCGGCATCGGAATGAATCACGGCCTTACCCTAGAGGAAATCGGCGCGAAATTCAACCTTACACGCGAACGCGTTCGTCAAATCAAAGAAAAAGCGATTCGTCGCCTGCGACACACTTCGCGTAACAAACTATTGAAATCTTATTTAGGATAACATCTTAGGCTGCGTTTTCGCGGCCTTTTTTTTTAGTTTATTTTTCATCATCAATCAACAACAACATGAGTGTATCACTTGGCTATGAGCAAGAGCTCAAAAATCACATTGAACAGGAACGAGCAGCTGTAAAACTGCAAGGAAAGGTAGGTGAATTATTATATGATCAAGGCATAGAATTAGTGCTATTTCGTCATCACCTACTCGACGTTACCATTTCTGAAATCCTAAACCTGCACGAATATGCAGCAAAGGTTGTAAACAAACCCATTGACGTATTTACTACCGCAGAAATGGCTGAGATTATTGCTTCGATGAACTTGGGTCCATCCAAATTAGACATTGGTAAACTCGCAAACGAATGGTCAACCGAAGGAAACGGAATTTCAAAACGTGAGTTTCTTCAAAACAAACTAGGTAACTTCAATGAAACAAGCGCTCCGAGCTTCGAGCCACGCGATGTCGTGCTGTATGGATTCGGTCGAATTGGTAGACTCGCTGCCCGCGAATTGATTCGTCAAGCCGGAAAAGGTCAACAGTTAAGACTTCGAGCGATTGTAACCCGCGGAAACACAGACAAAGACATTATAAAACGTGCTTCATTACTCAGTAATGATTCAGTTCATGGTGCGTTTAAAGGAACCGTAAATGTTGACCTAGAACGCAAGTGCCTTATCATTAATGGGCAAGTGGTTCAAATGATAGAAGCCTCAGCACCGGAAGACGTTGATTACACGGCGTTCGGAATTCATAACGCATTGGTTATCGACAATACCGGTATTTACACGAATAGAGAAACCTTATCGCGTCATTTAAATGCTAAAGGTGTTTCAAGGGTACTGCTTACAGCACCCGGAAAAGAAATCCCAAATATCGTGTTTGGAATAAACCAAGGTACGCTCGACCTAGAAAATGAGAAGATTTACTCTGCTGCCTCTTGTACCACCAATGCAATTAGTCCGATTCTAAAGGTCATTGAAGACAAGTTAGGCATAGTAAAAGGTCACATCGAAACGGTACATGCGTATACCAACGATCAGAATTTGTTGGATAATATGCATAAGAAAGTTCGACGAGGTCGTTCTGCAGCCATCAACATGGTTATCACTTCTACAGGTGCAGGAAGTGCGGTAACCAAAGTGATCCCTTCACTTCAAGACAAATTAACGGCAAATGCCGTTCGTGTCCCAACTCCGAATGGTTCATTGGCGATTTTAAGCTTAGAATTGAAAAACGAAACAAGCATTGAAGCAATCAATGAGCTCATCAAAGATGCCGCATTAAACGGTGACCTTGTTAACCAAATATATTATTCGTTTGACCCGGAACTAGTTTCTTCTGATATTATCGGAAACACGTGCTGTTCCGTATATGATTCAAACGCTACTATTGTTTCTAAAAATGGAAAGAACGTAGTGCTTTACACTTGGTACGACAACGAATTCGGATATACCAAGCAAGTGATCCGTTTAGCAAAGTACATTTCGAAAGTACGAAGAGCCATATATTACTAACTGATTAAACACTGGTTGTTGAAAAAATAGCCGGTGTAAAATTCCATGGTCCTTGATTAAGCGTAACTTTGTAGCATTAAAAACTATAGAGTAAGCAGAATATGGCTGATATTTTTGAAAAAATCCAAGCGAATCGTGGTCCAATCGGAATGCACGCGAAAGAATCACATGGTTATTTTACGTTTCCAAAATTGGAAGGCGACATTGGTCCGCACATGAATTTTCGCGGAAAAGAAAAACTTAACTGGTCGTTAAATAATTATTTAGGCTTAGCGAATCATCCAGAGGTTCGAAAAGCTGATGCGGATGCAGCAGCTAATTATGGATTTGCGATGCCGATGGGCGCGCGCATGATGAGTGGTAATTCCGACTTTCACGAGCAGTTGGAGCGTGAACTGGCGGATTTCGTATCGAAAGAAGATTCAATTCTTGTGAATTTCGGTTATCAAGCGGTCGTATCTGCCATTGATTGTTTAGTTGACCGTCACGATGTGATTGTTTACGACGCGGAATCTCATGCCTGTATTCTTGACGGTGTTCGTCTACACATGGGTAAGCGCTATGTATTCAAGCACAACGACATTGAGGATTGTGAAAAACAATTGCAACGGGCTACTAAATTAGCCGAGGAAACAGGAGGCGCAATTTTACTAATCACCGAAGGTGTATTTGGAATGCGTGGAGATCAAGGGATTTTGAAAGAAATTGTAGCCCTTAAGAAGAATTACAGTTTCCGTCTTTTTGTAGATGACGCGCACGGTATTGGAACCTTAGGTAAAACGGGTGCTGGTACCGGAGAAGAACAAGGCGTACAAGATGATATTGATATTTATTTTGGAACCTTCGCGAAGTCCTTCGCAATGATTGGCGGATTTGTAGCGAGTGACGCACAAGTGGTTGAATACCTACGATACAACATGCGTTCCCAAATCTTTGCTAAGGCCATGCCGCTTCCACTGGTTGTTGGAGCGATTAAACGTCTTGAATTGATTCGAACCATGCCCGAATTAAAAGATCGATTATGGGAAATTACGAATGCGCTTCAATCCGGTCTTAAAGCCGCAGGCTTTGAAATCGGACCAACCAACTCATGTGTTACCCCGGTATACATGAATGGTTCTATTCCTGAATCCACCAATTTGATTTATGACTTACGCGAGAATTACAATGTGTTCTGCTCGATGGTGGTTTATCCAGTGGTTCCTAAAGGAATGATTATTTTACGCTTGATTCCTACAGCGGTTCACACCATGGAAGATGTAAATTATACCATTGAATGTTTCTCTAAGATTGTAGATAAATTAAAGAATGGTGAATACATGAGTGAGACCATCGCAAAAGTGTAAATCTAAACCGATTGAATATAAAAAAAGGAGCATTTAGCTCCTTTTTTTATATCTTAGAATTTCTATTCTTCTTTACCGGGACTTGACTTCTTGCCTTTTTGTTTTTTCACCTTTAGGTTCAACTCTTCTTTCCCATCTTCAAAATCCATAAGTACGGTATCCCCTTCAGCCATGTTGTGATTGATGATACCCTCAGCCAACGGATCTTCAATGAATTTCTGGATTGCTCGTTTTAATGGACGTGCACCAAACTTTTCATCATATCCTCGTTCGACGATAAAATCTTTAGCTTTTTCAGTTAACTCCAAGTTATATCCAAGGGTTTTAATGCGTAGGATTAATTTATCCAATTCCAAATCAATAATCTTATGAATATCTTCTCTCGTCAATGAACGGAACATGATCATATCATCTACACGATTCAAAAACTCAGGTGAAAATGCTTTTCTGAGTGCGTTTTGAATCACCGCCTTTGAATTCTCTTCTTTCGATTCTTCTTTTGCCTTGGTACCAAAACCTACACCCGTACCAAATTCTTGCAATTGACGTGCCCCAATGTTCGATGTCATGATTAGAATCGTATTCTTGAAATCAATCTTACGTCCTAAGCCATCGGTCATATGTCCATCATCTAAGACTTGAAGTAATAAATTGAATACATCCGGATGCGCTTTTTCAATTTCATCCAATAGAATAATTGAATATGGTTTTCTACGAACCTTTTCGGTGAGCTGTCCACCCTCTTCATACCCAACATATCCTGGAGGCGCTCCCACTAAGCGTGAAATACTAAATTTCTCCATGTATTCAGACATATCGATTCGGATTAAGGCATCTTCCGTATCAAAAAGATACTTTGCAAGTACCTTTGCTAATTGCGTTTTCCCAACACCTGTTGGCCCTAAGAAAAAGAACGATCCGATCGGCTTGTTCGGGTCTTTTAATCCTGCTCGGTTACGTTGAATCGCCTTCACTACCTTCATTACCGCCTCGTCTTGACCAATTACTTTACCATTTAACGCATCGGTCATATTCACCAGCTTACCCGATTCCGTCTGGGAAACTTTAGTCAATGGAATACCGCTCATCATGGACACAACTTCAGCAACATCTTCTTCGGTAATGGTAATGCGGTTGCTCTTAGAAGACTCTTCCCATTTACGTTTCTCTTCTTCTAATTTTTCTGAAAGTTTTCGCTCCGTATCTCTAAACTCAACGGCTTTCTCATATTGTTGCGCTTTGATTACTTCACTTTTCTTTACTTTAATGTTTTCGATTTCTTGTTCAATCTCAACAATCTCTTTTGGAACATTAATGTTCGTGATATGCACCCGTGAACCCACTTCATCTAAGGCATCAATTGCTTTATCCGGTAAGTGACGGTCGGTAATATAACGCTCCGTTAACTTAACACAAGCATTGATTGCTTCGGGCGTGTAAGTAACCGAGTGATGCTCTTCGTAACGCTCTTTAATGTTATGTAAAATCTGAATGGTTTCATCGATGGTGGTAGGCTCAACAATCACCTTTTGGAAGCGGCGTTCAAGGGCACCATCTTTCTCGATATACTGACGATACTCATCCAAGGTTGTGGCACCGATTGCTTGAAGCTCACCACGTGCCAAAGCTGGTTTGAACATATTCGACGCATCCAAAGAACCGCTTGCGCCACCCGCACCAATAATGGTATGGATTTCATCAATAAAAAGAATGATATCTGGATTCTTCTCTAATTCCTGCATAACCGCTTTCATGCGCTCTTCAAATTGCCCACGGTACTTAGTGCCGGCAACCAAAGACGCTAGATCTAAAGAAACTACACGCTTGTTAAAAAGAATTCGAGACACTTTTCGTTGTACGATACGCAAGGCTAAGCCTTCAGCTATGGCACTTTTCCCAACTCCTGGCTCACCAATTAATATCGGATTATTCTTCTTTCTACGGGAAAGGATTTGGCTTACACGTTCAATTTCTTTTTCACGACCTACAATTGGATCCAATCGGCCAAGTTCAGCCATCTTGGTTAAGTCACGACCAAAATTATCGAGCACAGGGGTTTTAGATTTTGAATCTGCAGGACGTTTTGGAACCCCTCCCGCATCCTCTTCTTCTTCGTTATTCCCTGGGAACTCAGCCCTTGGAAATTTATTTTCTTGATTCATTGACATATATTCTTCTTTAAGATTTTCATACATAATACCATATTTATTTAGCACTTGACAGGCTACACAATCTTCGTATTTCAAAATAGTTAACAAAATATGTTCGGTTCCAATCATGCTCGACCTAAACAACTTAGACTCTAAGAATGACTGCTTCAAAATATTCTCCGATTGTTTTAATAAGGGAATGTTCGTAGGTAGAAAAACAGCATTGGTTGAGGACTGCTTGAGGATAGTTTCCAATTCGTTGGAGAGCGTTTCAAATGAAATGTCAAATTCTTTAAGCAACTCAAATGCTTTTCCCTCATTAAGTTTAATAATAGCGAGCAACAAATGTTCAGGGGCAACAAACTCGTTTTTCAGCCGAACTGCCTCTTCCCTACTTATTCGAATTAAATCTTTTACTCTTGGCGAAAACTTAGCCTCCATCCTGCATTGTTATAAGTGCAAATATAATTCTAATCTTCATCCGAAGTTCAATTTAGTACCTATAGAAACAAGAATATTCATAATTAAGTTACAAGGGGCCCTTTATTCACATGTATGGCGCTAAATTGTTAGTAAATTCCTTAATAATCGGGTCATTTACGCAGGTCCTTTTGTTAAATTTGTGGTTCTAACTAAATTTATAATAATAGGGCTCGAAGATTATGGCAGAAGGTGAAAAAATTATACAGATAAATATTGAGGATGAAATGAAATCAGCATACATCGATTATTCGATGTCTGTTAT
>Ga0315899_10003375_pt1 | contig 17394 bp, 16 predicted proteins | sample LakEriMetagenome_2_FD_203518 | JGI IMG/M metagenome (GOLD analysis project Ga0315899, IMG submission 203518) | Freshwater fungal communities from buoy surface, Lake Erie, Ohio, United States - Buoy 4 MA112 | ecosystem: Environmental > Aquatic > Freshwater > Lake | place: USA: Lake Erie, Ohio... | reverse complement strand
ATGGCTTCAAGGGGCCCAATCATTCCGTGGTCACGGCTTGTGCCACCGGCGTGCATGCCTTGGGTGACGCGGCGCGGCTGATCGCGCTCGGCGATGCCGATGTGATTGTTGCCGGCGGGGCGGAAGCTGCGGTGGGCGAAATTGGCATGGCCGGCTTCTGTGCCGCCCGCGCGCTTTCGACCAGCTTCAATGACAATCCAACCGCGGCGTCTCGCCCCTGGGATGAAGCGCGTGATGGCTTTGTCATGGGCGAAGGTGCCGGCGTGCTGGTGCTGGAAGAATTGGACCACGCCAAGGCGCGCGGTGCCAAGATTTACGGCGAAGTGATCGGCTATGGCATGAGCGGTGATGCCTATCACATCACTGCCCCGGCCGAGGGCCATGATGGCGCCTTCCGCGCCATGAAGGCCGCCCTTGCCAGTGCCGGCATCACGCCAGAACAGATCCAATATGTGAATGCGCATGGCACATCAACGCCGCTCGGCGATGATCTTGAACTGGAAGCGGTTGAGCGCCTTTGGGGCGATGCAGCGCGCGGGCTTGCCATGTCCTCCACCAAATCGGCGGTGGGGCATTTGCTGGGCGCAGCCGGTGCGGTGGAGGGGATATTCTCCATCCTCGCCATTCGTGACCAGGTGGCACCCGCCACGCTCAATCTGGAAAAGCCATCGCGTGAAAGCGCGATTGATCGCGTGGCGAAAGAACCCCAACCGCGCAAGATTGATATTGCGCTGTCCAATTCCTTCGGCTTTGGCGGCACGAATGCCTGCATCATCTTCCGCGGCGCGCCCTAACAAGACATGAGTGAAACCTCGCCCGCACCGCGCAAACGCCGCGGGCGGGTGGCGCTTATCCTGCTGAGCCTTTGCCTGGCAGTGCTGATCGGCCTTGGCGCGGCGGCCAATTGGGCGCGCGATATCTACGAAGCCCCTGGGCCGCTGGCCGCTGATAAGGCGCTGGTCATTCCACGCGGCGGGACTGAAGCCATCGCCAGCGCGCTGAAAGAAGCCGGCATCATCGCTGATGGTTGGCATTTCCTGGTTGCAAGCCAGCTCACGAAAAGTGCCGGGCCCTTGCGCGCGGCGGAATTGGCCTTCCCTGCTGCTGCCTCGCTCAAGCAAGTACTGGAGATTTTGCGTGAGGCAAGGCCAATCCAGCGCCGCGTAACAATCCCTGAGGGGCTTTCCGCGCTGCAAATCCAGGCGTTGCTGGACAAGACCGAAGGGTTGATGGGCGAGGCGGAGCCAATCGCCGAGGGCAGCATCCTGCCCGAAACCTATGCGTTTGAATGGGGCGATAGCCGCGCCGCGCTCATCCGCCGCGCCCAGGCGGCGATGAATACCGCACTCGCCGAAGCCTGGCGGGACCGTGCGCCCAATCTGCCGATCCGCAGCGCGCGGGAAGCGCTGATCCTGGCATCCATCATTGAACGCGAAACCGGCAAGGCCGAGGAACGCGCGCTGGTCGCTTCTGTCTTCATCAATCGCCTCAGGCGCAATATGCCGCTGCAATCAGACCCGACAGTGGTCTATGCCGCAACGGGCGGGGCAGCTTTGGAACGCGCCATTACGCGGGCCGATCTGGACCGCGACAGCCCCTTCAATACCTATCGCAATCGCGGCCTGCCGCCGGGGCCGATTGCGAATCCAGGGCGCGACTCGCTCCGCGCCGCCACGCGGCCCGCGACCAGCAATTTTCTCTATTTTGTCGCGGATGGTTCGGGCGGGCATGCCTTCGCCGAAACGCTAGAAGGGCATAACCGCAATGTGGCCCGCTGGCGGGAGATTGAGCGGCAGAGGGGGGCAAGATGAAAAACACAACTTCTGCGCGGCAAATTACGTACTCACCCGCCGGAAGATAAATCCACTGTGGTTGGGCAAGGGTAGCATCTGTGCCGAAAACGGCCTTATGTGTCTCGGCCTCTCAATCAACCGCGACGAGCGGGACGCGGGGCGGGCAAACGGTCAAGCTCTCCCTTCAGGCGTTCCATCATTGTAGCGACTTCGAGAGTCAGTTTCTTCACAGCCTCGACTTCCGCGGTGCGCCTCAACTCGATGCTACGCTCTGTTGAGCCTGCATTCATCCAGATGCCGGTCTGTTCGGCCTGCGCCATGGCAGTGCCGTAAGGGTAGCCATTTCGAACATCAACGAACATTGCGGCAGCTGTCGCCTTTCCTTCGAGTGAACGGGAAGGAATAAGAAAGGCCCCGATGATGGTCACATCAATCAAGGACAGCGGCGTTGCCTGATCGCTCTTGGAACTTCCGACCTCGTAGATCAGCACAGCGTCCAGATGTTGGCGCGCAGCGCCTATCCGAACCATGTCTACCGGCCCGCGTATGACATCACGTCCGACAGCGCCGGCGGTGAGCTGGGCAACAAGCGGGCTCACCGCCACGAATTCGCCATAACCGGCACCGCGCTCTCGGATGAGCGCTACCCAAGCATCGGCTTCAGCGCCAGGCACACTGGTCAAGGCCCCATTCTGTATTCTTGCCAAGCCGATGCGGGCAGGAAAGCGCAATAGCGGCTCGGCCCGCGCCGCATCATAAACAGCGCGATCCACACTACCGGTTGCGCTTCCGCTGGTGGGTCGCGCTTCAAAACGAGCGGCCCATTCAGGTCGCGCAGCGATGAAGTCTCCGCCCGAAGTGACCTGCGTCTCGGCCAACGTGCAAGCCCCGACGAGAAGAGTCAGCGACAAAATGACGATTAGCCGGAACGGTCGGAATGATCCCATCGCTTGTCTCCCATTGAGGTGACGCACAAACCAACGGCGTTAAGAAGGGCCTTACCTCTAACTTAACGACGTCAAGGAGGGTACTGACAAGAAGTTTTCCTGGGGGAGGTCGAGCGTAAAAAAGAACAATGCCGCCCAGGAAGGACCGGGCGGCATGTCAGAATAATTGGACCAAAACAAAAAAACCAGTAGTAATCAAGAAAGTTCAGGCGGCCTTGGCGACCTGGGCACGCTCCAGGCGGCGCTTCAGCACAATGGCGCCCACGGTCAGCTTGCGGTCCGGCGTGCCGAGCAGGAAGGCATCAAGCCCACCATTATGTTCCACCGTACGAATGCCATTGGTCGAAAGGCGCAGCTTGATCGGCGCGGCCAGGATTTCCGACCAGAAGGAGCTTTCCTGCAGATTGGGCAGGAAGCGGCGGCGGCTTTTATTGTTGGCGTGGCTGACGTTGTTACCCGTCAGAACACCCTTGCCTGTAATGACGCAGCGGCGAGACATAGCGGAAATCCAAATACAAAGGCGCGCAAGGCTCGCCTGCGCGCGGGTTCAACATGAAGACGCGCTTTTGGCGGGAAGTCTTGCGCGCGTCAAGTATCAAGCTGGTGGTGGGGCGCGAAATTCGCCGCTTTCCACCGAAGCCAAGGCTTGGCGCAGCACGCCCGCCACGGACCGGTCATCCAAAGTCCGGGTCAGCACCCCAAGCGCCCCGCCCAGCAGGGCAGAGGCGATGGAAATCGGCTGGATTTGCTGCTCCATCATATATTCGATCGCCTTGTCCACGACCGAACCGGCATGGCTTAAATCCTCGGGCGCGATGCCTTCCGGGTCCATCTGCATGGGCTACTCCTAAATGTAACAGCCAAATAGGGAGGCTCAGGTGCCAGGGGAAGGGGGGGCCGCATTGGGGCGCTGGCGGGGTATCTCCAAATCCGCCGCTGCCTGGGCGCGGGCGGCGGCCTCAGCCGCGGCCATGGCTTCCGATTGCCGGCGCCACATATCGGCATAAAGCCCGCCTGCTGCGATCAGCGCGCCATGACTGCCGCGTTCGGCAATGGCGCCATCCTGCAGCACAATGATCTCATCCGCTTCCACCACTGTCGAAAGGCGGTGGGCAATCACCAGCGTGGTGCGGTTGCGCGCCACATCGCGCAAAGCTGCCTGGATGTCCTGTTCGGTGCGGGTATCAAGCGCGCTGGTTGCCTCATCCAAAATCAGCAGGCGGGGGTCCTTCAGAATGGTGCGCGCAATGGCGACTCGCTGCTTTTCGCCGCCGGAAAGCTTGAGGCCGCGTTCACCCACACGAGTCGCATAGCCATCCGGCAAGCGCGTGACGAAATCATGCACCTGCGCAAGCCGGGCAGCGTTTTCGATTTCCGCATCGGTGGCACCTGGCCGGCCATAGGCGATGTTGTAGCGGATCGTGTCATTGAACAGCACGGTATCCTGCGGCACCACGCCGATGGCAGCGCGCAGGCTTTGCTGCGTCATGCCGCGCACATCCTGCCCATCCACCAGCACACGCCCGCCCGTCACATCATAAAAGCGAAACAGCAGGCGAGAGATGGTGGACTTCCCTGCCCCGGTCGGCCCGACAATCGCGAGCATCCGCCCCGGCGGCACGGTGAAGGAAACGCCCTTCAGAATCTCGCGATCCGGCCGATAGCCAAAGCGCACATCCTCAAACCGGATTTCACCAGCCCCAAGCGCCAGCGGCAAGGCATCTGGCGAATCGCGCACTTCGGCGGGCACATCCAGCAGCGCGAACATCTGCTCCATATCCGTGAGCCCTTGCTTGATTTCGCGATAGGCGAAGCCAAGGATGTTCAAGGGCTGATAGAGCTGGATCAGATAGGTATTCACCATCACCAGATCGCCAATGCTCATGCTGCCATCGGCAATACCGCGACCCGCCAGCAGCATGGTGATGGTCAGCCCGACCGCCATGATGGTGGCCTGGCCGGCATTCAGCATATTGAGCGTGGTTTCGCTTTTGACATAGGCGCTTTCGTAGCGCGTCATGCTTTCATCATAGCGCCGCGATTCATGCGCTTCATTGCCGAAATATTTGACGGTTTCGTAGTTCAGCAGGCTATCCACCGCCTTGGTATTCGCTTCTTCATCCGTCTGGTTCATCTGGCGGCGAAAGCGCAGCCGCCAATTGGTGAAAATCAGCGTGAAGGCGACATAGGCGATGATGGTGCCAAGCATGGTGAGTGCGAAGGACGCCGCGAACATCCACCAGAGAATCACCGAGACAAACAAAATCTCGACAATAGTCGGAATAATGTTGAACAGCAGGAAATTGAGCGATGTCGCGATGCCGCGCACGCCCCTTTCAATCACGCGCGAAAGCCCACCCGTTGCGCGGTCCATGTGAAAGCGCATGGAAAGCGCGTGCAAATGGCGAAACACGTCCAGGGCAACGCGGCGCCCGGCGCGCGCCTGCACCTTGGAAAACACGGCGTTGCGCAATTCCCCAAGCGCCGAGGACATCACGCGGAGCAAGCCATAACCGACCAGCAGCGCCACGGGCACGGCAATCACCGCACCAGCGCCAGATTGCGGCGCCAAGGCATCCACGGCGCGCGCATACGCAATCGGCACCAGCACATTCGCCGCCTTGGCCGCGGCCAGCAGCAATAAGGCTCCCACCACGCGCAGCCGCAGCATGGGCTCCCCCACCGGCCACAGATGCGGCGCGATGCGGCCGAGTGCCGAGAAAGGAACGCCGGCACTTGGCCGGTTCGGAGGGGCAGGCGGGGTCATGGTTGGCCCTGTCATGGGCCAGGGGAGCCCCTCCGGGCAAGCCCTATCGCCTGGCTCGCCTTGCCGTGACGCCCGGTGTTAGATGGGCGGATGGACCGCTTCGCCCGGCATATCGCTGCCTGCAACAACATCCCCTCCCCTACCGGCTTCCTCGCCTTTCACATGGGCGGTGCGCAGGTGGGCTTCATCACGCCGGATTTGGCCCGCGCGCTGACCTTCCGCCCGCGCGATTTCCATTTTGACCAGCATGGTGTGGCCTTGGCTGGCCGGCTGAAGACCAGCGGGGCGCGGAGCGATGCGCTCGCCGCCGCCCTGCCCAGCCTGGCTGAGGGCGGGTTTCTCCGCATCCGGCGCGAAGCCTTTGATGTCCGCCAGACCAGCGATGGGGCAGTGCTGGCCACGCTGGACCGCGGCGCGCTGCCGGCCTTTGGGGTCATGTCCCAGGGCGTGCATATGAATGGCCTGGTGCGCCGCGCGGATGGGCTGCATGTCTGGGTTGGCATCCGGTCTCGCCACAAGGCGGTGGCGCCGGGGCAGCTTGATAATCTGGTCGCGGGCGGCATTCCGGCGGGGCTCACGCCCTCGGAAACCCTGGTGAAGGAGGCTGCCGAGGAAGCCTCCCTGCCCCCGGAATTGGCGGCGCGGGCACGCCCGGTTGGGCGGGTTTCCTATATTCTGCTGAATAATGAGGGGCTCAGGCGCGATGTGCTGCATTGCTATGATCTGGAGTTGCCCGAGGATGTGACGCCCAAGCCCAATGATGATGAGGTGGAGCGCTTTGAGCTTTGGCCAGCCCAGCGCCTGCTGGAAGCTGTGGCCGATTCGGATGACATCAAGTTCAACGTCAACCTCACGTTGATTGACCTTTTTTTGCGCGAAGGGTTGATCACGGATCCTGATGGTTCCTTGCGTGCGGGGCTGGACCAAGGGCCAGCGTAGCGCGCCATCTGGACAAGCCGTATTTCCGTTTTACACATGGCTTTGAAAAAGGTTGAGGATAAGTAGCGTTATGGTGGACCTGACACGGGTCTGGGATGTGATGGTCGCGGGCGGTGGCAATGCCGCGCTTTGTGCCGCCATTACGGCACGCCGGGCCGGGGCAAGCGTATTGCTGGTGGAACACGCGCCTCGCAGCATGCGCGGCGGCAATAGCCGGCATACGCGCAATCTGCGCGCGCTGCATCCAGCGCCGACCGATGTGCTGACCGAAACCTATTTGGAAGAGGAATATTGGGACGATCTGCTGCGCGTGACGGGCGGCAAGACGAATGAGGATTTGGCGCGCATGTGCATCCGCGCATCGCAACACGCGCCGGATTTCCTGAAATCCTGCGGTGTCGTGTTTCAGCCATCGCTTTCCGGCACTCTTTCACTTTCGCGCACCAATGCGTTTTTCCTGGGCGGCGGCAAGGCGCTGGTCAATGCGCTGTATCGCACCGCGGAACAGCTTGGCATTGGCATTCTGTATGATACCGAAGTGCAGCATATTGAAGTGCAGGATGGCTTCGCGACCGAGGCTATCATCTCCCATCATGGTTTTCCCGAACGCGTGCGCTTCAAGGCGCTGATCGCATCTTCAGGCGGGTTTCAGGCCAACCGCGATTGGCTGCGCAAATATTGGGGCGATGCGGCGGATAATTTCCAAATCCGCGGCACGCCATATGCGCAGGGGCGGGTTTTGCGCGATTTGCTCGATCAGGGTGTGCATGAAGTGGGCGACCCCACGCAATTCCACGCCGTTGCCAATGATGCGCGCGCACCGATGGAAGATGGCGGCCTTGCCATGCGCCTTGATTGCGTACCCTTTGCCGTGGTGGTGAACCGCGATGTCGAGCGGTTTTATGACGAGGGCGAGGATGTCTGGCCCAAGCGCTACGCCATTTGGGGGCGCCTGATCGCGCAGCAGCCAGGCCAGCTCGCTTTCGCCGTCACCGACAGCAAGGCGTTGCATAATTACCTGCCCAGCGTCTTCCCGCCCTATAGGGCAAACAGCATCGCAGAATTGGCCGGCCTAGCCGGGATTGATGCCGGCAAGCTGGAAAAGGTGATCGCGGATTACAACGCCGCCGTGCGCCCGGGCACTTTCCAGCCCATGAAGCCCGATGATTGCCGCACAGTAGGGCTGACGCCCCCCAAAAGCCATTGGGCGCGGTTGATTGATACGCCGCCCTTTTACTGCCACCCGCTCAAGCCCGGCATCACCTTCACGTTTTTGGGTTTGAAGGTGAATGACCGCGCGCGGGTTATCATGGCGGATGGTAAGCCTTCGGCGAATATGTTCGCCTCGGGCGAAGTCATGGCCGGCAATATTCTGGGCCAGGGCTATCTGGCCGGCTTTGGCATGACGATCGGCACAGTATTCGGACGATTGGCGGGTGAGGAGGCAGCACGCAATGTGCGCAATTAGGGAAGGCAAGGCGCGCTGATGTTACAGGAGAACGAGACCACCGCCGAAGCCCGCCGCCACATGGCGGTGTGCAATTCCTGCCGCTATTGCGAAAGCTATTGCGCGGTCTTTCCCGCCATGACGATGCGGCGCGAATTTTCCACGGGTGATCTGACGCATCTGGCTAACCTCTGTCATGGCTGCAAGGGCTGCTATCACGCCTGCCAATATGCGCCGCCGCATGAATTCGGCATCAATCTGCCGGTGACCTTCGCGGAAATTCGCGCGCAATCCTATGCGCATTACGCCTGGCCGCGCGCCATGGGCACGCTGTTTGAACGCAATGGCACGGTGGTGACGCTGGCGGCCGCACTTGGCGTGACGCTGGTGCTGCTGCTGACCATGGCCTTCGTTGATCCTTCCATTTTGTACACGGCGCAGCGCGGCGATGGCGCTTTCTTTCGTGTGATCCCAATGTGGCTGATGGTGACGCTCGCGGGCAGCACTTTCGGCTATGCGATCATCGCCATGCTGATCGGCGGCATACGCTATTGGCGCGAAGTGGGTGGAGGTGCGCCAGCGCCGGGACCCATTCTGGATACGGCGGTGGATATCATCACGCTGCGCAACCTGGGCGGCGGCGGGCATGGCTGCAATGATGTGGATGATGGATTTTCCAGCCAGAAGCGCTGGATGCATCAGGCCATGTTCTTTGGCTTCATGATGTGCTTTGCGGCCACTACCTCTGGTGCGTTTTATCATCACTTCCTTGGCCTGCGGTCACCGCATCCTTTCTTCTCCCTGCCGGTGCAGCTTGGCACTTGGGGCGGCGTTTTGCTCTGCCTTGGCACTGCGGGGCTGATCAGGTTGAAGATCATCACGGACCCTGTGCCGGTCGCGAAGCGCTTGGTGGGCGGGGAATACGCCATGCTGTCGCTGCTGTTTCTGGTGAGTGCGACAGGGCTTTTGCTGCTGGTGGTGCGCCATACCGGTGCGATGGGCATGATGCTCGCTTTGCATCTTGGCCTGGTTCTGGCGCTGTTTGTGGCGCTGCCCTACAGCAAGATGGTGCATGGGGTGTATCGCGGCTTGGCGCTGTGGCGCCATGCGCGGGAAAAGCGCGGCGGTGGGATGGTTGCTGCTGAATAAGGGGTTGTCGCGCACAGCAAACGCGCCATTTCAGGGGTCATGAATGCCATTGCCCCTGCCCTGCCCGATATCGCTATCGCCGAGATGCCCGCTTGGCTGATCGGTGAATTACGCTCCGACCATGCCGGAGAAACCGGCGCGGTCATGATCTATCGTGGCATCCTTGCTTTCTGCAAAGACCCTGCCATCCGCGACTTCGCGGAAAGACATGGCGCGACGGAACAAGGCCATCTTGATTTGTTGAACGCGCTGCTGCCGCCGCAAGCGCATAGTCGGCTGTTGCCCATTTGGCGCATCGCCGGCTGGATGACCGGCGCCATCCCTGCGCTATTTGGCCCGCGCGCCGTCTATGCCACGATTGATGCGGTGGAAAGCTTCGTGGATCACCACTACCAGCAGCAATTGGATCGGCTTGAGGCTGAGGCGCTTTTCCCACCCCTGCAAGCGCTGCTGCGCCATTGCCAGGAAGAAGAAATCCATCATCGCGATGAAGCACGCGAAGCGGGTGAGGGCCGCGCCTATGGCCCGCTGCTTGGCGCATGGGCATGGGTAGTGGGCGCAGGATCGAAGGCCGCGGTGGTGGCGGCTAAGCGGATTTGAAGCGCGCTTGGCCTATCTGCTGATCTGGGTTTCTCGCCACCACACCAGCAGGCCACCGGCCAGGATCGCCGCGGTGCCGACCAGGGTCCAAAAATCCGGGAAGGTCTGGAATACCAGCCAGCCCACAAGGGCCGCGAAAATGATTTGAATGGTGCTGAAGGGCGCCAGCATGGAAGCCGGCGCGCGCTGAAACGCCGCAACCAGCAACATCTGGCCGCATAGATTGAGCAAGCCCGCCGCCGCAAAGGCAGGCAGATCCGCCATATCCGGCATCGTCCAGACCAGCGGCACAAACGCCGCCGCCAGCGCCAATTGCACTGCACTTGTCCAGATCAGTGTGGTGATCGCGCCATCACGCGGCATCATGCGCGTAATCACCAGCGCAAAGGCCCACAGCACGGCCTCAGACAAAGGCCAAAGCGCCGCCGGGCCGAATACCCCCATCCCCGGGCGCAGCACGACCAGCACGCCCAAAAAGCCAATCGCCACCGCTACCCAGCGCTGCCAATCCACTTTTTCCTTGAGCAGCCAGATGGAAAACAGCACCACAATGAAGGGCGATACGTAAGCGAGTGCGGTACAATCCGCGAGGTCAAGCAGACTCAAGCCCTGCACGAACATCACCGTGCAAAAGTAAATGCAGGCGCCGCGCAGGATTTGCAGGCGCGGATGGGCGCTGCGCGCCACGGCAGCGCCGCGCCAGGCCATGAAGATCAGCAGCGGTAAAATCTGAAACACCGCGCGGCCAAAACCGATTTCAAGCGCGTGGTAGCGTTCCGTCAGCACCTTGGAGGTCGCATCCACCATGGTCAGGATAAAGAACCCTGCGAGCAATAACAGCACCGCCAAAGCGCGATTCTGCGCGGGGTATTGGTTTGGTGTGGCTTGCATTATGTACCGCGGAAAAAATCATGTGGCGCGGCGCCATCCGCACCAAGGATCACCGCCGCAAGCTGCGCCATGGCGGCATCGCCAATCACGGGCGCGGCAAAGCGCTGACATTTCGCCATCACCGCCGCTTCATCAAGCGCAAGGCCCGGATCACCCGCAATGGCACCGACGGACGCCTGATGGCTTTCACCACTAGCCAGCGTCACGATCAGCCGCGCACCGCGCGTCTCAGTCGCTGTCAGCGCGGTATCTTCCGAGAGTTCCACCAAACCCTCAAACCGCCGCAGCGCGGGGTCGGCAAGCGCGGCATCGGTATAGGCAGCAGGGCCAAGATCACCCTGCATCAATGCCGCCGCCACTGCCCAAGACAGGCTGAATTGCGCCTGGATGGCGCGCGCGGGCGAGCGATTGCCCGCATAGCGCAAAGCCTCGGCATAGGTTTCAAGGCGGAGCGCCGTCACATCACCAAGCATGTCAGCCACCGCCGGACGCAATTCCAACGCGGGGGCGGCGGCGTAATGCGCATGGCGCACACCAGCGAAGGGCTTGATATAGGCTTGCTCGATCAACCATTCGCCTGCCGGCGCACGCGTGGCCGGTGTTTCATGGAGAAGCGCGATGCGCCGCGCCTCCGCCAAGCCATCCGTTGGCGCATCCATGCCCGCACGCGCCGCCGCCGCTGCCATGGCACCGAGCAATACCGCATGCGCCGGGTAGCTGTTCCGCCCATCCATGCCAGCGGCAATCGGTGCGTAAAGCGCGAAGGAGATCTGGCAGGCGGTCAGACGTATGGCGCGCGCCACTTCCGCCGCATCACCACCGGCCAGCCTTGCCGCCGCCGCAGCGGCGCCGAGTGAATGCCAAGACCCATCCACATGCATTCCAGGTCGGATGCGCCAAATCTCTCCGGCACGGCCAGCGATTTCGTAGCCTAGGGCGAAGGCGGCATGCACAGCGCCTGGCGCAACCCGCCCCGACGCCAAGGCCGCGATGCAAAGCGGTGCGACGGCCAGCGCAGGTCGGCCATGGGCACGGGCCAGGCCCTCATTCGCTTCATCCCAGCACATGGCAGCGGCCAGCACCGCCGCGGCGCCGGCTTCTGAAAGCCCGGCGGCGCATCCCGGCAAGCGCACCGTGCCGGGCATTGTGAGAGCCAGCGCATCAGCAAAGCGGCGCGGCGTGGCATGGCCAAGCCCCGCGATCATGCAGCCAAGGCTATCCAGCAACAGCAGGCGCGCGGCATAAGCGACCGAACCGGCAGGCCCGTCCCAGGCGAAGGCAATCACATCATCGAAATCGCCTTCAGGGCGTGCGGTCATACGTGATCCACATGGTGCGCTTGGCGACGCGATCATAAACACCGCGGCCACGGTAGTTATCATCCGCGGTGATCCAGCGGACCACAGACCAACCACGTTCGCGCGCCATAGCCGCCAGATGATCAATCAGCGCATCGGCCACGCGCTGGCCGCGCAAGGCGGGGTCCACAAACAGATCATCCAGGAAACAGCCTGTGCTGGCCGATAAGGGCCGTGCGTAGGGGCGATAATGCGCCATGCCAATCGGCACACCTTCTGCGTCCTCCGCGATCAGCCCCTTCACCTCATGCGCCGGGTCCTGCGTCCAGGACCATACGCGCGCGCGCATCTCAGGCGTTTGGGTCACGCGGTAGAATTCCGCATAGCCCGCATAAAGAATTTCCCAGCGCGGGCGGTGATGCGGTGCCAGCGGCACAATACGAAGAGAGGTGGTCATGGGGTTGCCTTTGGCGCGACGTGAAACTGCACCCTTCCGATCGCTTGCAGCGCGACCATCAGGGAAGCGACATGGGCGGCTTGCAGAAAGGCGCCTGTGCCGACCAATGCGGGAAGTTCGGCCAGCGGCATCAGTTCCACCGCGATTTCTTCCCCAGCATCCAGCGATTGCGCGCCATCCGCATAAGCACCCAGTGCCAGCACGATATGAATGCGGTTGGTATGCGTGGCCGAATTGGGGCTGAGGCTGGTGATATGGCGAAATTCCCGCGCCGCAAAGCCAGTTTCTTCGCGCAATTCGCGCGCGGCGGCTTCAAGCGGCCCGGTATCCGCCGCATCCGTCACGCCGCCCGGCAATTCCAGATGCACGCAACCCGCACCATGGCGATATTGGTGGTTCACCACCAGGCAATCATCTTCCGTGATCGCCACCACATGCACCCAATCGCGATATTCCAGCACGTAATAGGGATCAAGCACCGCGCCTTCAGGCGTGATGCAATGATCCGCACGCAGCCTGATCCAACGATCGGCATGGATCAGGCGGCTGCCGGCCACGCGCCAGGCACCTGGCCGGCGCATGGTTATTCCGCTGCAATCTGCTGAGCGTAGCTTTCCAGCGGCGCGCAGGTGCAAACCAGATTGCGGTCGCCATAAACATTATCCACGCGCTTCACCGGCGGCCAGTATTTGCGCGCCTTGACGAAGGGCAGCGGAAAGGCAGCCTGCTCGCGGCTATAGGGATGCGACCACGCCTCTGCCATCACTTCAGCGGCCGTATGCGGCGCGTTCTTCAGCGGGTTATCCGCCTTATCCATCCGGCCCTGTTCCACGGCGCGAATTTCAGCGCGGATCGTGATCATCGCATCAATGAAGCGATCAATCTCTGCCTTCGGTTCGCTTTCTGTTGGCTCCACCATCAGCGTGCCGGCGACCGGCCAGGACATGGTGGGCGCATGAAAACCATAATCCTGCAAGCGCTTGGCGATATCTTCCACCAGCACACCGCCGCCTTGCTGGAAGCCGCGGCAATCCAGAATGCATTCATGCGCGACCATGCCATTCGCGCCCTTGTAGAGCACCGGGAAATGCCCATCCAAGCGCTTGGCCATGTAATTGGCGGAAAGGATCGCAACCTCGGTCGCGCGACGCAAAGCCTCAGGCCCCATCATGCGAATATAGGCGTAGGAAATCGGCAGGATGGAAGCCGAGCCAAAGGGCGCCGCACTCACAGGACCAAAGCCCGTCGCCGGGCCGGCTTCCGCCAGCATCGGGTGATTGGGCAAATGCGGCGCGAGATGCGCGGCAACGCCGATTGGCCCCACACCAGGCCCGCCGCCACCATGCGGAATGCAGAAGGTTTTGTGCAGGTTCAAATGGCAAACATCAGCGCCAATGCTGCCAGGGCTGGTGAGCCCCACCTGCGCATTCATATTCGCGCCATCCATATAGACCTGCCCGCCCTTGGCATGCACCAGGGCGCAGATTTCCTTGATCTCGGCTTCAAAAACGCCGTGGGTGCTGGGATAGGTCACCATCAGCGCGGCAAGCTTGGCGCCGTGCTGATCAAGCTTCACCTTCAGGTCATCGATATCCACATTGCCGTCGCGGTCGCAGCCCACCACCACCACCTGCATGCCCGCCATCACGGCAGATGCCGGGTTGGTGCCATGCGCGGAAGATGGGATCAGGCAAATGGTGCGGTCCGCATCGCCGCGCGAAAGATGCCAGGCGCGAATGGCAAGAAGCCCCGCATATTCACCTTGGCTGCCGGCATTGGGCTGCAAGGAGACCGCCGCAAAACCGGTGATGCGCGCCAACCAGGCTTCCAGCCGGCGGATCATGGTGATGTAGCCTGCCGCCTGATCCACCGGCGCGAAGGGATGGATATTGCCGAAACCCGGGAAGGTCACGGGAATCATCTCGGCCGTTGCGTTCAACTTCATGGTGCAGGACCCCAGCGGGATCATGCTGCGATTGAGAGCGACGTCCTTGTCTTCGAGGGATTTCATATAGCGCAGCATGCCATGTTCGGAATGATGGCTATTGAAGACAGAAGCGGTCAGGAAGGATGAAGTACGACGCAACGCCTCGGGCAAATCTCCGGCGAGTGTCAGCGCATCAAGCGAAGGCGCAGGCTTGCCCGCAGCTTCCGCCAGCACGGCAATCAACCTCGTCAGATCGTCGCGGGATACGGTTTCATCCATGGCGCTGGAAACACCGCCATCATCCAAACGCCGCAGATTGAAGCCGTGCTTCAGCGCCGCCGCCATCACGGCATCGGTGCGCGCGCCCGCTTCCAGCGTGATGGTATCGAAAAAGCCCTCATGGCGCAGCGAAAAGCCAAGCCGCGCAGCCGCATCACCTGCCAAGCGCGCCAACAACCGCACGCGCTTCGCGATACGCGTCAGACCCTCCGGCCCGTGCCACACCGCATACATGCCTGCCATGACAGCCAGCAGCACCTGCGCGGTGCAGATATTGGATGTCGCTTTTTCGCGGCGGATATGTTGTTCGCGCGTTTGCAGCGCCAGCCGCATCGCGGGCGCGCCCGCGGCATCCACGGAAACCCCCACAAGCCGGCCCGGCATCAGGCGCTTATGCGCATCCGTCACCGCCATGAAGGCCGCATGCGGCCCGCCATAGCCCATGGGCACGCCAAAACGCTGCGCGCTACCCACCACCACATCGGCGCCCATCTCACCAGGCGGCTTCAGCAGGGTCAGCGAAAGCGGATCAGCCGCAACAATCGCGAGGCCCCCCACCGAATGCACGGCAGCGATCTCCCCGGTCAGGTCGCGTACTTCGCCCGTGGTGCCGGGATATTGCAGCACCAGCGCGAAGGGTTTCTCAGTGGCGCAAGCAGCGGCAATGCCCGCCACTTCCGCTACCACCACATGGTAGCCGAGCGGTGCGGCGCGGGTTTCCAAAACGGCGCGGGTTTGCGGGTGCAGATCAGCGGCCAGCACAATCACATTGCTCTTGGTCCGCGTCGCGGCATGGGCCAGCGCCATGGCTTCCGCCACCGCGGTGGCTTCATCCAATAGCGACGCATTTGCAACCGGCAGCCCCGTGAGGTCCGTCACCATGGTCTGGAAATTCACCAAGGCTTCCAGCCGGCCCTGCGCAATTTCCGCCTGATAGGGCGTATAGGCCGTGTACCAGCCCGGATTTTCCAGGATATTCCGCAGGATCACCGGTGGCGTCAGCGTGCCATGATAGCCAAGCCCAATCAGGGATTTTGCATCGGCGCCGTTCTGCTCGGCCAAAGCGCGCAATTCGGCAATCGCCTCGGCCTCACTCACGGCCGGCGGCAGGGCAGAAAGATCAGCTTCCAGAATCGCGGCCGGCACGGTGCGTGCGGCAAGTTCTTCAAGGCTGCGCGCGCCGACCACCTTCAGCATTTCCGCGATCTCAGCTTCCGATGGCCCGATATGGCGCCGATCAAAAGCGTAATGCGCTTCAAGCGCACTCAGTTCAGCGGCGCTCATGCCAGGCTATCCACGAAGGAATGATAGGCGCCTTCATCCATTAGCGCGGCGATTTCGCCAGCATCGGCGGGTTCAATGCGAAAAAACCAGCCGCCTTGCGTGGGTTCGCGATTGACCAAGCCCGGGTCATCGGACAGCGCCGCATTCACTTCAATGATCTTGCCCGCAATCGGCGCATAAACATCGGAAGCGGCCTTCACGCTTTCCACCACCGCACAAGCCTCACCAGCCGCAACCACACGGCCCACTTCGGGCAAATCCACAAACACCACATCGCCGAGCGCATTCTGCGCGTGATCGGTAATGCCAATGGTCGCGCCATCGCCATCGGTGCGGATCCATTCATGGTCTTTGGAAAAGCGCATTTCGGACATGGGACAGGGCCTTTCAGCGAGCGTAACGATGGGGGGTAAAGGGCATGGGTGCGACACGGGCGGGAACCGCCTTGCCACGCACCATCAAATCAAGGGCAGTGCCGTCTTCGGCAAAGGGGCGCGCGACATAGCCCATGGCAACCGGCGCACCCACGGAAGGGCCAAACCCGCCCGAAGTCACTTCGCCAATCACTGCGCCATCCGCGCCCGCAATGGGGGTATGGCCACGCGCCGGCTGGCGGCCTTCGGGGCGAAGACCAACGCGGAGCCGCTTCGGCCCATTGGCCAATTCTTCGCGTACGCGCTCCGCACCTGGGAAATTCCATTCCATGCGGCGGCGCTTGCCGATGCTCCACACCAGCCCCGCTTCAACGGCGCTGGTCGTTTCATCAATATCGCTGCCGTAAAGGCAAAGCCCCGCTTCAAGCCGGAGTGAATCCCGCGCCCCCAACCCCGCCGGCATCACGCCCGGCAAAGCCAACAAGCGGCGCGCGAATGCCTCAGCCTGATCGGCGGGGACCGAGATTTCAACGCCATCCTCACCAGTATAGCCGCTGCGGGAAATAATCACCTTAACGCCACCGATATCGAAGCTTCCAATCCCCATGAAGGAAAACGCGGCAAGGCCCGGCGCCAATGTTGCCAAGGCCGGCACCGCACCCGGCCCTTGCAGCGCCAAAAGCGCGCGGTCTTCATGCCGAAGCAGCGTCACACCCTGCGGCAGATGGGCCGCGATATGGCCGAAATCATGATCCTTCCGGCTGGCATTCACCACCAGGAAAATCCGGTCGCCCAGATTGGCGAACATGAAATCATCCAGAATGCCGCCGCTTGGCGATGTCAGTAGCCCATAGCGCTGCCGCCCGGGCTTCAGCCCCGCAACATCCGCGGGGGTCAGCGCTTCCAGCGCCGCCGCGGCACCTTCGCCACGCAATTCCGCCTGGCCCATGTGGGAGACATCAAACAGCGCGGCGGCGGCCCGGCAATGCAAATGCTCCGCCATGATGCCGGCGGGGTATTGCACCGGCAGCGCATAGCCGGCGAAGCCCACCATGCGGCCGCCCAATTCGCGGTGCAGCGCGGCGAGCGGGGTTTCCGCCAGGGATTCGGTTTGGGACTCGACCACGCTGCCTCCCGCCGCTTCGCGCAGCGAAATGGGTTCAAAACGTGGTCCCCCTCTGTCTGATGACCTGAGAGATTCGGTGGGTGCCTTGCCTCACCTTACTCCGTCGGTGCCATGGC
>Ga0315899_10003373_pt1 | contig 17402 bp, 10 predicted proteins | sample LakEriMetagenome_2_FD_203518 | JGI IMG/M metagenome (GOLD analysis project Ga0315899, IMG submission 203518) | Freshwater fungal communities from buoy surface, Lake Erie, Ohio, United States - Buoy 4 MA112 | ecosystem: Environmental > Aquatic > Freshwater > Lake | place: USA: Lake Erie, Ohio... | reverse complement strand
TGCGATTGTAAGCAGCACACGCATCTTTGCGACGTGCGCAGGAAGTTGCCAACACAACAAGTGCGAGCAAAAAAATTGAAGTCCACCGAACCTTTTTCATTTGAATTGTTTGAAATTGGAATGAATCCGTTTGAGCAAAAGTAGCAATCTATTCGGGTTGTACAATTTTATTCTGACTTTCGAATTATGAACAGGCATTAAGAGCCGACGGTCGTGCTTGGTTTTAGCCGTATTTGCGCATGTCACGCAGTTTGTCTTCATCGAAAATAGTGTTTTGTTAAAAATCCACTATCGGTTCTGTGCATTGTTCAGACTAATTTCGCCGTCCGATGAATCGCTCAATCGTTCCTGCAGTTTTAGTACTCCAAGATGGTACTGTTTTTCACGGAAAAGCATGTGGAAAAACTGGCATTGCCACCGGTGAAATTGCTTTCAATACGGCCATGACAGGCTACCAGGAAGTATTCACTGACCCCAGTTATTTCGGTCAAGTTCTCATTATGGCCACAGCACATGTTGGAAACTACGGTGTACATGATGAAGAAATAGAATCCGATACTTGCAAAGTTGCCGGTCTAATCATCAAGAAATTTTCTGATGTCGCCAGCAGAATCGGACCAATCGGCACACTTCAAGATTATCTCGTTCGCGATGGTGTGGTGGGAATATGCGACATCGATACGCGTGCCTTGGTGCGGCACATTCGAAAGGCCGGTGCCATGAATTGCATCATTTCCTCCGAAACAACAGACGTCGACTCGCTTCAAAAACAACTGGACAAAGTTCCTTCCATGGATGGTCTGGAGCTGAGCAGCAAAGTGGCTTGCACAGAAGCTTATGAAGTAGGCGAGACCAACGCTGCTCATCGTGTAGCAGTCCTCGATTTTGGTGTGAAAAGAAATATTTTACGCTGCCTTACAGAACGAGGTTGTTACTTGAAGGTGTTTCCGCTTAGCGCTACCAAGGAAGAGATACTGGCATTTAGTCCGGATGGAATCATGTACGGAAATGGTCCCGGTGACCCTTCAGCCATGCCAAAGACCATCGCCCTAATGAAAGATCTGATTGATACAAATATTCCGGGATTCGGTATTTGCCTTGGTCACCAGCTCATCGGGTTGTCACAAGGAATGACAACAGTGAAGATGTTCAATGGTCATCGTGGAATTAATCATCCGGTGAAAAACTTGATTACCGGAAAAAGCGAAATTACCAGCCAGAATCACGGATTTGTTATTTCACGCGAGTCAATTGCTGCGGCTGAGAGCGCTGAAATTACCCACATTCATCTCAATGATGATACTGTTGCTGGTATTCGATTGAAGGCACATCCTGTTTTCTCCGTGCAGTATCATCCTGAAGCTAGCGCGGGTCCGCATGATTCTCGTTACCTGTTTGACCAATTTATTGCGAATATTGCAAGCGGTAAAAAGACTACCGCAGTTCACTGAGCAGAAGAACGCCTCAATGAAAGCCGAGCTTCCATCTCTCAAGTATAACGATTAATAACGAAAAGAAAAGAATGTCAAGTATTGCTAAAATTCACGCGCGCCAAATTCTGGATTCGCGCGGAAATCCAACTGTGGAGGTGGAAGTGTATACCGATAGCGGCCATGTAGGGCGCGCTGCGGTACCTAGTGGAGCCAGCACCGGTGTGCATGAAGCGGTAGAACTGCGCGACTTAGATAAGTCGCTCTACCTCGGTAAAGGTGTAACCAAGGCTGTTCAGAATGTCGTTGGCACGCTCAACGATGCCCTCGTGGGAGCCTCTGTATATGATCAAACAGGTATCGATCGTACGATGTCAGCTATCGATGGTACAGAGAACAAGGCGATTCTCGGTGCCAATGCTATTTTGGGGGTTTCACTTGCCACTGCACGCGCAGCGGCGGAAACAGTGGGAATGCCTCTTTACCGCTACGTGGGCGGCATTGGTGGTAACACACTGCCGATTCCCCTCATGAACATCATCAATGGTGGTGCTCACGCCGATAATAAGGTCGATGTGCAAGAGTTCATGATTCTCCCTGTGGGAGCTGAAACATTCAGCGAATCGTTGCGAATGGGTACAGAAGTTTTCCATCATTTGAAGTCAGTGCTCAAAGGCAAAGGCTTTTCAACCAACGTAGGTGATGAAGGTGGCTTTGCCCCCAACTTAAAAAGCAATGAAGAGGCTTTGCAATATGTAATGATGGCCATTGAGGCTGCAGGCTACAAGCCGGGCATAGATGTTTGCATTGGTCTCGACTGCGCAAGCACTGAATTCTACAATGCGGAGAAGAAGAAGTATGTATTGGAAAGCACAGGAGAGGAACTGACTAGCGCAGAAATGGTTTCGTACTGGAAAGCTTGGTGCGACAAGTATCCAATCGTTTCGATTGAAGATGGTTGCGCTGAAGATGACTGGGATGGTTGGAAATTAATGTCCGAGTCATTGGGTGGACATATCCAATTGGTCGGTGACGATTTGTTTGTAACCAATGTGAGCCGCCTGGCTCGCGGTATTGAAGAAGATATTGCAAATTCAATTCTGGTGAAGGTGAATCAGATTGGATCGCTTACAGAAACAATTGAGGCGGTGCAACTAGCAACTAAGTATTCATACACTTCGATCATGAGTCACAGAAGCGGTGAAACGGAAGACACGACGATCGCTGATTTGGCCGTTGCATTGAATACCGGCCAGATTAAAACGGGCTCTGCCTCCCGCAGTGACAGAATTGCAAAGTACAATCAGCTGCTTCGCATTGAAGAGCAGCTGGGTGCTACAGGTCATTTTCCGGGGAAACAATTCCCTTTTATGCCGATGTAATTCAGGTAAGAATCTTAAAGCCCGCTATCAGCGGGCTTTTTTATGCAACTCATGGAAAATCCACTGCGCATTCTTGAAATCTCTATTCCCCATGCAACGCATGAGGGAACGCTTCAGGCTGCTATGCGATTGCCCCAAGAAATAGCCGCAGCCGGATTCAACACGGTGTTTTTGTTGCCCTGGATGAAGGTTAATCGTTCGCTAAGCAAATCGCCTTATGCCATTTCCGATCATCTCAATATGAACGATGCGGTAGGGAGCCTCGACGATGCTCGCCAATGGATAGTGCAATGCCACGAAGCTGGGTTACGTGTTGTGCTCGACATGCCCCTGAACCATATAAGCCCTTCACATCATTGGGCGAACAATGAGGATTGGTATTGCATCGATGCCGTTGGCCGGGCAATGCCACCGCATGGCACAAACTGGTATGACGTTGTGCAGTTGAATCACGCCAATCCGACCTTAGTTCAGGCGTGCGAAGAAGTGCTTCTTTTTTGGTTGAACATAGGCTTAGATGGATTTCGCTTCGATGCCGCTGCATTTATTCCAGATGCTGTTCTGGAAGGTTGGTTGTCATCTATTTTGGGCATTTCGGGACGTGAACTTCTCTTGTGGTGTGATGGGGAAGAGTACGCGCGAAATCGACCTTTTTTCAATGGCTATTTATTCAAGGAAGCTTTTTATTTGGCGAAGCGCAATCCGGAGGAGTGGGAGCAGAGGGTGCATTTAATTTCCGGCAACGCTATTTTCTATCTTACCAATCACGATACGCTGCACGCCGGCAACTGTCCTGATATTGAATGGCCCGGATCTTATCAGCGAATGCGAAGCATGTTGGAGCGATCGACACAACATGTCATGCTTTCCTGGAACGATTGGAAAGACCCGGCATCATGCTATTCGTTTATGCTTGAAAATTAGCCGCCTGCTTCAAGTATATTTACGCTATGCAAATTGGAATTCTGATACTCCTCGTCATTCTGGTTCTCCTTATTCTGTTACTTGTTTTTAAGAAAAAGGATTCTCCGGTAAATGCACCCGACAACTCCGCAATGGAAATCTTGCAACGTCAACTCGACATTGCACACAATGACCTTGCAACAGAGCAAAAGAAAGTGGTAGATCTTTCCTATAAACTTGCGGAAGCTCAAACTGAACTCACGGCAGCCAGAAAACAGGCGGAAGAGGTGAAGAAGGAAGTAATCGCAATCCAGGCTCAGTTTAGTGATCAATTCAAAAATCTAGCTCAGAATATTCTCGATGAAAAATCGAAGCATATGCAAGAGCAAAGTGAGGCGCAAATCAAGTTGTTGCTAAACCCCATTCAAACGAATTTAAGTGAGTTTGAAAAGCGAATTAAAGATGTATATCATCTCGAAACAATCGAGAGAAATAGTCTAAAGGACGAGTTGAAACGCCTCAACGACAACAGCACCAAACTTTCAGAAGATGCCTCAAACCTCACCCAGGCACTGCGATCAGATACGAAGTCTCAGGGCAATTGGGGAGAATTGGTGTTGGAGCGCATTCTTGAACGGAGCGGTCTCAGCGAGGGCGTAGAGTATTCCACTCAGCACACGACAAGCAATGACGCCGAGCAAACCATTCGCCCTGATGTTATTATTAATTTGCCGGGAGCTAAACACCTTATCATCGATAGTAAGGTTTCACTTACGGCCTATAGCGCTTGGATTTCGGCAACAAACGAGCAGGAGCGTGATACTGCTGTCAGGTCCCATCTGGCGAGTGTGAGAAGTCACGTTAAACTGTTGAGCGAGAAAAATTACCCCTCAGCAAAGGGATTGAATACGCCTGATTTTGTAATACTGTTTACTCCAATCGAAGCTGCATTCGCACTGGCCATTCAGCAAGACAAAGAGTTATATAACGATGCTTGGGAGCTAAACATCATCATCGTTTCTCCCACTACCTTGCTGGCAACCTTACGCACGGTGAGTAATATTTGGATGCAGGAGCGGCGTATTACAAATGTGCAGGCCATCGCCGATGAAGGTGGTAAGCTGTATGACAAGTTTGTTGCGTTTCTGGGCAATATGAAGGAAATTGGTGATCGCCTCAAAAGTGCGGGCGTTGCTTATGATAATGCAATGAATAAACTCGAAACGGGTCGAGGAAATATCATAGCGAGAACCCAAAAAATGAAGAAATTGGGCGCTAAGACGAGTAAATCGTTGGATAGTGAGAAAATAGACCAAGCAGAGATAGAAGATGATAATGAGGATGAAATTGAAGAGTAGTGTTTTCCTGTTCCTCTTGGCCGCCGGTATCTATGGCTGTAAGAGAAATGCCATCGTTCCGACAGGCTCTTACCAGTACCTCTATGACCTGGAGAGCCGAGACCTGCACCCGGAATATATCGTGTATCATCATAGCGAGGATTCCAGCACCATCCATTTCAGAGTCTTTTCGAGTGAATTACTTTTTACGAGAATCGCCGCCAATACGCCATTTGTGCTTAATGTGAGCGTAAAGGCGACGATAAGCGATATGAATGGTATGGCGAAGGATACCATTTCATTGGTTTTGCATGAAGCAGCAGAGGACCGACAAGGTTGGCTGCTTGGTTCAATGTCGGTGCCTATGAAGCCCGGACAATGGAACTTATTGATGGAGTTTACAGATGCCGCTCGAAACCTTACGCAGCCCTCGTTTATGGCGTGTGATAAGTCCTCAGCGCTCACGGCACAAAACTATTTACTGACCAAGTTTGAAACGGGGGAACCTGTTTTCGGTGGTTTTGTGACTCCCGGTCAAATGGTTGAGGTTTATAGCGAGCGAAATCGGTCTTTAGCTAATCCGATTCTATTCAAGATTAATTCAGAGTTGAAGTTGCCTCCTCCTCCTTTCTCTGCTAATATGCCGGAGCAGCCGGGGTTTGTCGGAGCTCAGCCGGTGGAGGTCAGAAGTGAAGGACAGGGTTCGTATGTTTTTGAAGTGATTGCCGGATTGTATTTCCTGACCCATGATAGTTCCAAACGCTCAGGTTTCACTATAAAAACGTCCAATACGCATTTTCCAAGGGTGAAGGAAGTGAGCTCCCTGGAATGGCCTATTCGTTTCATCACCACTAAGACCGAGCATGAAGAGATCATTAAAAATAGTTACCCGAAACTGCTCATCGATCGATTCTGGCTTGAATGCGGAGGAAGTAAAGAACATGCTCGCGAACTCATTCGTGTTTTCTATCGAAGAGTGGAGGAGGCTAACTACTATTTCTCTACCTACACGGAAGGCTGGAAGTCCGATCGTGGGATGATTCATCTTCTTTTCGGTAACCCCAATCAAATTATTCGTTCTTCCCAAGGAGAGGTTTGGAATTATGGTGAGGATAGCAATGCCGCTTTGTTGTCCTTTACGTTTAAGAAAGTAGATTCTCCCTTTACCAACAATCTCTATTTGCTCGAGCGTGAGCCGGGGTACAAACCTTACTGGGAACGGATGGTCCAAACGTGGCGAAGCGGTAAAATATATAGTGATTGATGCCAACGATAGTCCCCGTCAAAAAACAAATGGCGAGTGACTAACTCGCCACTCGCCATTCGTTACTCGCCGCTTTGAGCGGAGATTTATTTCTTTTTACCGGTCACAATAAACTCTGTACGACGATTCTCTTCATGAAGTGTTTCTTCACAGAATACACCGTCCGTGCAGTTGTTGAGCAACTCACGCTCTCCGTATCCTTTTGATACGATGATGGAGCGTGGTACCCCCTTCTTAACCATGTAATCAGTTACGGCCTTGGCACGCTTCGACGAAAGGTCGTCGTTGTACTCATAGCTTCCGCGGCAATCGGTATGGCTGCGTAATTCGAATTTCAAATTGTTATTCTCACGGAAAAGCTTCACCAAATTGTCGAGGTATGGATACGCATCAGTACGTATATCCCATTTGTTGTAATCCCAGTGAATATCGGGTAGGTCGTAAATACCCTTTGCTTTCACACTGCTGTTATCCTTCTTTTCAGCATTCGTGTCGGAAACATACAATTCACCCATTTCAATCATCTTATTGATTGGGTCTTCATCACCGCGAGTATTGAAGTTATCGGTCTGGCTGAAATAACCTTCAAGTTCACTTACCATTTGGTAGTCCTTGCCTTTCATCAATTCAGCGGTGAACTTTCCATTGCCATCCGTGATGTACATCTGCTCGGTACCATCTGTAAGATTTTTCATGATAATCTTTGCTCCACCCAAAGGCAACTTGCTGTCACGTCCGGTAACGAGTGCATTGAAAGTAACCTTGCTGTCATCTTCGATAAAGCTGAAAATACGGTCCGATCCATAACGATCACTCGAGAAATAGCCGGTTTTATTGTCCGGATTCCAAGCAATACTGAAATCATCATACGAACTATTCAGTGGATAGCTCAAGTGAACAGGACGCTCCCAAATACCACTGCGGTTTGCTGAAGACATCAAATCGTAACCACCCAAACTTTCGATGATGTCGCTGGAATAATACAACTCATCATCTCTGCGCAGAGTAGGGAAGATTTCATTACCCGCTGAGTTCACATTTCCACCTAAGTTCATCGGAGTACCCCAAACATTGTCAGTCATTTTAGCTACCCAAATATCCATTCCACCAAAACCTCCGGGCATGTCGCTGGCGAAATACAAGGTCTTTCCATCAGAAGCGAATGCTGGGTGAGCAAACATGTATTTGTTGTCACAGAATGGCAAAACAGTTGGTTTTTCCCAAGTACCATCGGCCGCTTTTCTACTGCTGTATAGCTGAGTTGTACTCACTTTGTTTTCGTTACCGGCGATAGATCCGGATTCAAGCATGAAGCTGCGTGTAAAGATGATTGTGTTGCCTGAAGGCGATACAACCGCTACCGCGTCATGGAAATTCCCATTGATACCTAGCAATTCCTGAGGTGCCCCCCAAGAGGCCCCTTCTCTTTTGGAAGTATACAAATTACTGTATGTCATTTTGGTATAAGGGTCAACTTCACCATTACCCGATGGACTGGTGAACAGCAAGCCACCGTTGTATAAACGAGGCGCGTAAACCGGTCCGGCAGCTGGTATATTCATGGGCTCAATGATGTAGCTAACTGAATCAGCCTTCATGCGATTGATGTTCTTACAGCTTGCCAGTAACTGCTTGGCATATGCATTAGATGCATCGCGGCTAACAATACCTTCTAATATTGCTTTAGCGTCCAGGTAGCGCTCTTTTGCCATCAAAGCACGTGCATGGTTAACACGATCTTTATCGGTGTTGTCCGTATAGGTGCTTATGATTTCATAATTAGCCAAGGCGTTGTTGTAGTCATTGACTTTCATGTAACTGTCTGCCAGTTTGCGTCTCGCATCGGCTTCATCTTGCTTGGCTACTCCTTTTCCAAGATAGTAGACAGCGTCATTATACTGTAAGTTTTCATAAGCATCCTTACCTGCTTTGGTATACAAAGATGCGCAGCTACCCAACATGAAACTTGCCAGTAAAATGGCTGCAATGCGCGGTATCATATAGTTCTTTTTCATAATCGTCGTTTTGTTGTAGTTCACTTTCAGTCTTGTGTTAGAAATAACGGGGTGAACGAGCCTTCACCATTGCAGCTTTTCCAAGATCGTAACCAACCATAACTTCATGTGAGTTATTGCTGTATTGTGAAATTGAGCTAAGCGTGTAGTCAAATGCATATCCAATGCGCAATTGTGGATTAATATTCCACTCCAACATTGTAACCAATGCGTCACCCGTGCGATATCCGGCTCCAAACCAGAACTTATTCATGAATAAAGCATTGCAGTTGAAATCGACACTAACCGGTGCATCACCTTGCACTTTTACAAGCACGCTAGGCTTAATGGCCAATTCTGGAAGTGGCGTAAACACCATTCCGGAATTGATATAGACGTGGCTCTTGTAGAAGCTGTTAACCCCTGTAGTGGTATAGCTGATTTTGTCATCAACAGACAAAAGGGAAGGGATAGACAAACCGGCAAAGAAATTACTTTGATAGTAGTACAAACCTGCACCCACACGTGGAATCATTGTTCCGTTGATGTTGTTGGCATAAACAGGATCTTCCACGTCTTTGATCACAGCCTCGGTTAGCTCAGCGCTGTAACGCGACATTCCCAGGCGAAGTCCAAAACTAAGTTTACCCTTCCCCATGTTTACGTGGGTAGCTCCATTGGCATTAATGTCTAGCACGTTGGTAATACCCAAGGCGTCATTACTCACATTGAAACCAAGCCCGGCCTTGCCTCCGAGAATTTGACCATCTGCGCTCAGAAACTGTGTGCGCGGTGCATTGTCGAATTTCACCCACTGACTGCGATGCAGAAGACTGGTGCTCCAATATTCATGCGTACCGGCATAAGCGGGGTTCAATACCATGCTGTTAAACATGTACTGACTAATCATCAATTCCTGCTGAGCCGATGAACGAACGGCAGCAATTGCGATAGCTATGAGGATTATATATTTTTTCATAGTGTTGTTGTCTTTATTGTGTTCTTGTTACCGTTCAGTTTTAGTTTCTGCGGAGGTCTACGTAGGTATTGAATTCAGAACCACATCCTTCGAATATTACGAAGTATGTTCCATCTGAAAGGGTATTGCCATCCATGTCCTGGCCATACCATTCATTTAAATAACTATCCTTCTCGTAAACCAAATTGCCCCAACGGTTGAACACCTTGAATTGATTATCAGGACAATCTTGCACACCGTCTATAACGTAAGTGTCGTTGAAACCATCTCCATTCGGCGAAAGAGCAGTATACAACTTGAGCTCATCCGGATCAACCAGTGTGATGAGAGTGTCAATTGTACAACCATTCGCGTCTACCAGTTGAAGATTGTACTCACCGGCAACAAGTCCCGTTGGATTGTTTTCATCGCTTGCAATACTGTTAGGCGTCCAGTTGAATACATACTCTGGAGTACCGCTTTCTACTTCAACCAGGATAGATCCATTGTTTCCGCCTGGAGTAGAAATGTTGTATGGATTCGTTGCAATGCTGAACTCGCTCAAGGTTATAGTAACATTAAGAGCCTGTGGAGCGCTGATAGAGAATGGAACAGTGCTGTTGCAACCACCTTCGTCGGTGACGTTCACATTGTATTCTCCTGCAGGTAGGTTAGAGATTGATGATTCGGAGCCGATTACGTTCTCGCTTGAATCCGTCCATGAGAAGATAAACTCAGGCGTGCCTCCACTGATAGTGGTTGCAACTGCACCGGAGCTATCACCTGCACAAAGCGCGTTTGTGATGGCCAACTCAATCACCAGTCCTTCTGATTGCTCAACACTAAAACTGAGTTCTTCCAGACAGCCAAGCGCATCTGTTACACTCACGGAATAAAATCCTTCACACAGATTACTCAAATCTTCTGTCTGCTCGCTATTTGCCCACTGGAAGATATAACCGGGCGAACCGCCGGTAACAGTAATGTCAATAGATCCATTACAAACTCCGCATCCGGCATCTGTAGCAACACCGCTGATAGCGAAAGGTGCATCTGGAACTTGAACAGCTACTGTTTGTGTGGTAGGCGGACAATTGTTGGCGTCTGTTACAACTACACTCAAGTCTCCGCTTGTGATCACGTTTACGCAATCCAGATTGCCACCATTGCTCCAGTCAAAACTATATGGAGCAGTACCACCGGTCACAACAGCGCATGCACCTGCGGTTCCTAATGCGCAGTCGCCATTGAGAAGAATCGATACTTCAATCGCACCTGGGTCAGCAATACTGAAGAGCTCTTCGTGGCTGCAACCGCTCACTGGGTCGTTTACGTTGATCAAATAATCTCCGGCGCACAAATCCGACAAGTTAGCTTCAGTTGTTGTAGTGCCATCTGGCAAAGTCCATACGAATGTTGCGTTTGGATAATCTCCACCAATTACAGTGAAAATTTGTCCATCGCATTCACCGGTACAGCTAACGCCTACAATACCCGGATCAACTGAAATTGCTGCAGGGGCAGTCAACTCAAATGTGATAGGAATTTGACAAAAGTTTGCGTCGATTACCACAACATCATAGATTCCTGCTCCAAGGTTTGATTGATCTTCGACACCATCGATGACATTATCACCCAACCACTCGAATGTGTAGGGTGGAACACCACCGGATACTGTCAAATCAATGAAGCCATCAGTGCTATTAAAGCAGGCTAAATTGAAAATAGAGTCAAATTCAGAAATCTCGAACGTTACCTCTAATGGCAATTCAGGTTCGGTCAGAATTACACAGCTTTGTACGGCGCAAGCGTCGCCGTCAATAACATTGAGACAGTATTGACCGGCCGGCAGCGAGCTGATATCCTCAGAAAGCGAAACAATTGTTCCGGTTCCATCGGTCCATGAAATATCATATGGAAGGCTACCTCCTGAGACTGTACCATTCACAGAACCTGTCGAATCTCCTGCACACTGAATCGTGAATACTTGATCAGGCTCTTGAATGAGTATTTCCGTGAGAACAACCAGTTCGTTCGGACTGCCAATAACGATTGTAGTTGCAGTCTCACAACCATTCGCATCAAGTATTGTCAAATCATGACTGCCTTGACATATGCTATCTATTACTCCGGGTAATATGGCATCAACAGCTACGCCATCAATGAGAACACTGTAGGGTGCTTCACCTCCTTCTACTGAAACAGTCGCTGTTCCATCACAAATATTGAAACAACTGGCGTCGGTTGTAGATTCAATAACAGCTTCAGGACTTGATACATCCGATATTTCATAATCGAAGGTTTCTTGACAGCCATTTGAATCAGTCACGGTAAGAGTAAAGGAGCCGGCATCAAGTCCGCAAAGAGTGGCTGCATCAGGGGCATTAGCACCAATATTGCCTGTCCATTCATACGCAATGAAAGTGCTACTTCCACCTTCGATGTTTGGAGTAATGCATCCTTCATCGCTCTGACATGAGATATTTTGAATGATAGCAGGTGACTGAATTGAATCAGGCGGAATCAAATCAAAGCATGTCGTTGCCAAACAGCCGTTAGCGTCGGTAACATTAATTCCGTAAGCCCCACCTGGTAGATTCGTTGCGTTAGGCGCATTTGGATCATTGCCGTATAGTGAAGGGTCTATCTCAGAGCAGTCATTGATCCAATCGTATAGGTAGTCGAACGGAGCGAATGCCTCCGGATCAGGTGTTCCACCTGTAACAAATACAGAGATAGCACCATCATTGGAGTTGTGGCAACTCAAATTGTAACCACCTTCAAATTGAGAAGTGACTACTGTCAGCTCCATTACTTGAGGTGCATCCAATGTTATAGTCTGGAGAACATTACATCCTGTGGTTTGATCGGTAATACTAACCGTGTAATCACATGCCGGAAGGTTGTTAACGTCTTGAGTGGTTGCTCCGAAGAAGAAACATGCTGGCTGAGGAATCCATTGGTACGAGAAGTTACCACTACCACCGGATACTTCAATATCGATGCTACCATTGTTTTGACCAAAGCAAGTAGGGTTTACTTGAGTCACAACATCAACGATGATTTGCTCAGCTTCAGGAACAGTGAAGAACAAGGTCTCTTCGCAGTCACCATTGCTAATTAAAACAGAATAGTCGCCGGCACACAAGCCTGAAACATCTTCGGTGGTTGGAATTGGTCCATTGAATGGTCCGCTCCAGGTGAAGGTGAAATCACCTTCTACCGGATTGCCACCGCCGCCGCCGCCGCTACCACCGGTTGTTTCAACCTGGAAAATAGAGGCTGTTGAAGGGCTGCAAGAGTTATCATTGATTGGAGAGTTAAATCCTACCGGAGTAGAATAGCTTGAATTGATTGGATTACCGGAACCATCAACGTCCGTGAAGGTTAGGGTTGCGTCTGTCAAAGCCCCTGTATCGATACTCACACAGTCGTATATCTGAACTGCCCAGCCGGGTGCGTTAGCATCACAACCGAGAATGGCTGTCCAATCAATGGTGCTTCCATCTGCATATCCACCATAATTACCCGATAGAGGAGTGGGGGCACCACAAACTGAGAAAGGATCTGTATTAGCATTTGTGAAACATAAATCGACTATGTTATTTCCGCCATTGCAAGAGATTCCTGGGTTTGCTGACAACAGAATATCAGGACTTCCACAGCTTGGTGGACCTACCAAATGAAAGGCAAGATCCGAAACATAGGTGTGGGTTGCAGTGAAACAAATCTGAATGGTTGAATTCGCAGTTAATGGAAAAGGTGTCACTCCTCCGCCTCCGGATCCATCGGTGATATCGATGTTAATCGAACCGTCACATAGTTCTGGACATGATTCCGGTGTAACATCTCCTGTGGCAACGAAGGAATCATTTTGTCCAATATTGGCCGAAGTTGTATCTGCACAACCTAAAGCATCAGTTACAATCAAAGTATAGTCTCCAGAGTCAAGGTTGGTGATGTCTTGTGTATTGCAGGGAGAGCAGCTTGGGCCTGTCCAAACAAAGTTGTAAGGCTCACCCTGTCCGCCGCTTGTTGATGTTACGGCAATAGAACCCAAAGAGGCCGTAGGACTTCCGCATGGATTATTTTGCACGTCAACTGTTACATCAATAGCAGGAACGCATTCCAAAACAATTTCGAGTGATACTTCACAACCGTTTCCGTCTGTGACGGTGAGTGAATATTCGCCGCATACAGCTTCTGAAAGGTCCTCAACCGAGGAAACAACGGTGCCTGTGGCAATGTTAGTCCATTCGAATGTGTAAGGAATCGTACCGGCACTTGAAGTTACGTTTACAAAACCATCGTTGCTCGTCGGGCAACTTACGTTGTATCCTCCTGGGTAAAGTGATATCTCATCGAGAACAACCTCAAGAGGATCTATTGGTTCATTGATAACGATAGTCACACTGCCTTCGCTATTACATCCATTCTGGTCGGTAACGCTTACTTCGTAAGTGCCGCTGCCCAAATTAGTAGCAACCGGGCCTGTAACTGCTGCGCTATGGCTCCACGAATATGTGAAGGGAGCGCAACCACCGGTGGCAGCAACACTGGCTTCACCTGTTTCAACGCCCGAACACTCAAGGTCTACCGTACCTGCAACTTCAATGTTAACCAAAGATGGCTCAGTCAATGTGTAACTGTTGCTGTATTCACATCCGGTTGCATCTGTTAAAGTCAACTCGTATGTTCCTGCGCAAAGAGAGCTCACGTCTTCTGTTGAGGCAAGGAATCCTTCAGGACCTATCCAAGAGAAACTATAAGGTTCAATACCTCCCGTAATATCCATATTAATGCTACCATCGCATGCACCATTGCATGAAATCTGGTTGCAAGCAAAGTCAGAAAGTAAAGAGGTTGCGGTTAACTCATTGGCTTCGATTACCTCAATGCAAGCGTTATTTTCACAACCTGCTGCATCTGTAACTGTAACACAATATTCACCCGCAGCAGCTCCTGCTAAACTGGCTGCACTGCTGGTGAATCCATCAGGGCCTGTCCAGCTATACGTATAGGGCTCAATAGCATCACGAACTGTTGCGGTAATTGTTCCGTTTGCACCTCCTTCGCAGCTTACCGGAGTCGACTCAAGTTCAACCGCAATGCTTGAAACATTGATTGTTATTTCGGCCGACCCGGTGCATTCACCTACTGTAGCATCCAACGAATAAGTGGTTGCTTGTGTTGGGCAAACTTCGACAATTAAATTAGCGCCATCGGTAACGTTTGCAGACCAATCAAAGGATGTACTCGGAAGATTAGGTACTACTCCGGTTAGTGTTACACAATTTCCAACGCACGTGTTAGGTTCATCGGTAGTAATCTGTACATCTAAGAAATCATTTATATAGAAATTGATGCTATCCGCAGCACCACTCTCTAAGCATAAAGGATTAGCCAAATAGATGGTAATGTATTCTTGACCCTCCGGAATATTATCGATTTCTGGGGTAATATTGAATGTTATGGAACCTTCGTTTGGCGGGATAATCACAGAGTTTTGCTCAAATGGAATACCGCTGCCAATGGTAGGGGTATAATCACCACCGTTTGTTGCTGTTCCTCCTACCCAATACAATACCTCGGTAGGCTGATCATCGACAATCTGACGAGTGAAAGTTATGCTTCCTTCTGAGCAGCCTTCAACCATATAATCCAAGCCATTCGACGTTGCTGTAGAGACCAATATTGGATTCGATTCAATAGATTGAATGAATACACCGGAATCATACACGTGGTCTGTACCATCTGCAATAACTAATTTCAAGTGATATGTTTCGCATGGAAATAGACCTCCAACCTTAGCTATCAAATTGCGAGTAAAGCCATCATACTGTATGAATTGGCCAAGTGGATTTTGGTTGTTGTAATAGAACGCTTGATTATTGAGAGCGTTTATCGTGTTAATCGACACGACTTGACCTGTGGTAGGGATAAGGGCAACGTTTACGTCAGTGCCTATGCCGGGACCACTAATATAGAATCCGAAGACGTCATTGAATTGTGAACCAACCCACTCGTTGTATTCCTCGGACGCGAAGGTGTACTTGAATTTGAGAGAATCACCCTGCGGTATGATGTCGAACTCGAATTGAGTCGCGTCATACGTTGTGCGATCTTGCGCTTGATTGAGCAGCGCGCTACCTGGACAATCATTGTCAAAATAATCACATGTTCCTGCGCTGGTAGAGCAGTTACCAATGGAATTATTCGGACCGATGGAATAAAGAGCTTTGCCCGTTGTAAGCAGCAGACCCTGCGAAGTTCCAATTTCGGTTCCCGCAGATTGATAATAACCATAGCTGCTGTCACAAGCAGATACAGTGACGTTTGAAATCTGCACCCCTGTGCCTACAAGGTTTTGCACCATTTGTTCCGGCGTAAGCGAGACATCCACACTCAATTGGGCTTGTACTCCTTGGAATGCAATTATGCCGATAAATGCTGTAAGGAGATTTTTAAGGTTGAATTGTATCATAGTTGATCTAAGAAAATGCGTTATTAATGAATATCAGTTGAGCTTAGTTTCCTGTTCGTGCATCGAGACATCTTTGGTCAAAAGCATTGACTTCTTGTCCCTGCAACCACTCCGTTGCATTCAGGCCACTTAGGGTTGCCAATTGTTTGAACGCCTGAACATTCGAATTTGCGTTCATTTTCTTGACGCAAATTACTTTAGCCGGAATACAGGCCGTTTCAATTATAAAGTTCCCATCTGCTTTCACCGTTTCATGTAATTCAGCATACTTGTTGAAATCGAAGGAGGCAAATTCGAAATAAATGCGATCAGTTTGGTTAATTGTAGCAGACTGTGCAAATGATGAAATGCACCCTAAAAGGGCACAAGCGGTAAAGAGAATAACTTTATTCATAGCATTTAGGGGGTTTCTTCAATATTAAGTGCGGACGCTTACTTGGAAATCTGCAAATATGTTTCAAAAAAAGCTAAAATAAAGAAAAATAGCAAGAAGATGACGAAAGTTAAACTTTTGATTGAGCTAGGCCGTGCAACTTATGTTGACGCAAAATCTCGTAAAGAATAATACCCGAAGCCACTGAAACGTTCAGCGATGAGGTTTTGCCCGACATAGGTATGCGCACGATTTCATCGGCCTTACGAAGAACTTCGGGTGAAATACCGGACTCTTCCGATCCCATAACAATACAGGTAGGATCCAGTAGATTTATTTCGTAAAGTTCTTTCCTTGTTTTCTCTGAGCATGCCACAACGCGTATACCGGTGTGTTGAAGCAATTGAATCGCGTGAGCGATTGATTTTACTCGACATACGGGCATATTGTAAAGTGCACCGGCTGATGTTTTAATAGCCTCTTCATTGATTTGGGCACTTCCTTTTTCAGGAACAATAATAGCATGAGCTCCCATGCATTCGGCGTTTCTGCAAATAGCTCCGAAGTTGCGCACATCGGTAACACCGTCAAGCATCACAAGCAACGGGATTTCTCCTTTTCCAAATACTTCTGCTATAATGTTCTCGAAATTCCCATAGGTAATAGGTGAAACAAAGGCGATGATACCCTGGTGGTTTTTAGAAGTGATTGAGTTTAGCTTTTCCTGAGGTACATATTGAAAGGGGATGGCATTATGCTGAATGAGTAATTTGGTTTCTTGAATAATGTCGCCCTGTAGACCACGCTGTATTAGAATTTTGTCAATCTCACTGCCGGCCTGAATTGCTTCTTGCAAGGGCCTCAAACCGATGAGCATCTGATTTCTTGCAGGCCTTGGTTGTCGGCTATCGAAATGTTGCGACGGTCTTTTGCGAGCGTGGAGATTCATAAGAAGGGCGTTTATCTAATTAGGTGGCGAATATAGCAGACGCTCAACCCTTGAAACATGTCAGTTCAGGAGGTGTTTTAACCTCACATCACTGTGTTTTAAGAGAATCTGAAATTATTTTTAAATTTCTTAGCGCTGGCAGTCAGTGATTAACGCAGGAGTCGGACGTTTTTTTTATTTAGGACTTGCGCGAATGAAAAAGAGGAGTACATTTGCACCCGCTTTTGAAAACAACAACGTTCTTTGGCAGACATCAAAAGCAGTGTAGTTAAGGGTTTCAAGAAAAAATATTTTCGAAAATAACGAAAATAAATTTGGAAACAGCGAA
>Ga0315899_10003370_pt1 | contig 17410 bp, 17 predicted proteins | sample LakEriMetagenome_2_FD_203518 | JGI IMG/M metagenome (GOLD analysis project Ga0315899, IMG submission 203518) | Freshwater fungal communities from buoy surface, Lake Erie, Ohio, United States - Buoy 4 MA112 | ecosystem: Environmental > Aquatic > Freshwater > Lake | place: USA: Lake Erie, Ohio... | reverse complement strand
TTGCAGGCGAAGCAATCCGTCAAGCGAAGGCTGCAGGCCGCCCAGCTATCATCGCGACCTTCGACCCACACCCTGTGCGTTTTTTCGCACCCCAGTCACCTTGGTTCCGGCTGACGACATTGGATCAACGGCAACTGCTTTTCGAAGATGCGGGCGCCGATGCCATGTTGGTGTTTGATTTTGATGCTGAACTGGCGGCGACCAGCGCCGAAGATTTCATTGTCAAATTGCTTATTGAGCGACTCGGTTTTTCCGCTGTTGTCACGGGCGAAGACTTCACCTTTGGCAAAGCGCGTGGCGGCAATATCGATGTGCTGCGGGATATTGGTGGCGCGCATGGTTTATCTTCCACCGCAATGGGCCCAGTGGTCGATGATGCAGGTGTCATCTCCTCAAGCCGCATCCGTACGGCATTACAAGACGGCGACTGCGCAACCGCCACAGCTCTGCTGACGCGGCCCTTTACGGTAGCAGGCATTGTCCAGCATGGTGACAAAAACGGCCGACTTCTGGGTTTTCCCACCGCCAATATCGACATGGGCCATTATCTACGCCCGCGTTACGGCATTTATGCGGTGAAGGGCCGCTTGCCCGATGGCCGGGTTTTGAACGGCGCCGCAAATCTCGGCATCCGTCCGACCTTTGACCCGCCCAAGGAATTGCTGGAGCCGCATTTCTTTGACTTTGCCGAAGATCTCTATGGCCAAAATATTGAGATTGAATTCCATGCCTTCATTCGTGGCGAAACGAAATTTGACAATCTCGATGCGCTCATGGCGCAGATGGCAAAGGATTGTGATCAGGCGCGCGATATATTGGCGTGACAATTAATGGAACAGAGTGACCCTCTCGTTCGGCAGCCTTGCGCTCAAATAGTTGTCTAAAGCGCCAACCTCCCCTAAGCACCCGCACGATATGACTGAACCTGCTGACTCACCGAAACAAGACTATCGCGACAGCGTCTTCTTGCCCAAAACCGACTTTCCGATGAAGGCTGGCCTTCCGCAGAAGGAGCCGGGGATATTGGCGCGCTGGCAGGCGCCAGATTTTTATGCCGAACTGCGCAATCGCCGCCGTGGGCGGGAGAAGTTCATCCTGCATGATGGCCCGCCTTATGCCAATGGTGACATGCATATCGGTCATGCGTTGAACCATATCCTGAAAGACATGGTTGTCCGCACACAGACCCTACTGGGCAAAGACGCGCCTTATGTGCCCGGTTGGGATTGCCATGGCCTGCCCATTGAATGGAAGGTTGAGGAGCAATATCGCAAGAAAAAGCTCAATAAGGACGAAGTCCCCGCTGTCGAATTCCGCGCCGAATGCCGCGCTTATGCGCAAAATTGGGTCGATACGCAGCGCGAGCAACTGAAGCGGCTGGGCATCAATGCCGATTGGGATAATCCCTATCTGACGATGGATTTTCAGGCCGAAGCAACGATTGTTTCGGAGCTGTTGAAGTTCGCCGAAAGTGGCCAGCTCTATCGTGGCGCAAAGCCGGTGATGTGGTCGCCGGTTGAAAAGACGGCTTTGGCCGAAGCCGAGATTGAATATGAGGATATCGTCTCGACGCAGATCGATGTGGCGTTTGAAATTGTCGACGCGCCCAATGCGCCGGATCTGGTTGGCGCGTTTGCGGTTATCTGGACGACAACACCTTGGACAATTCCGGTCAATCAGGCTTTGGCTTACGGGCCGGAAGTTGAGTATGTCGTTTCTGAGGTGGCTGGCCGCCGCTATATCTATGCCCTTGATCTTGAACGTGCATTCTTGTCACGGCTAGGGGTCGAGTCTGTTGATCGTGGTCATGGAACGCTTAAAGCTCGAGCGCTTGCTGATGCCACCGTCCGCCACCCAATGCACGCGCTCGGCGGTTTCTTCGCGAAGCCCCGGCCAATGCTCGCGGGCGATTTCGTTACTACCGACAGCGGCACTGGCCTTGTCCACATGGCACCTGACCATGGCGAGGATGATTTTGACCTGTGCAAGGCCAATGGCATTGAACCGGTGTTCGCGGTTGAGGGCGATGGCAAATATCGTGCCGACTGGCTCTGGCTGGGCGGTGAGGGCAGCGTCATCAACCCCAAGTTCAACGCGCCCGATGGCCCGATCTGCGCGGCTTTGCACGAAGCTGGTGGATTGCTCGCGGCGTCGGCGGATTATAAGCATAGCTATCCGCATAGCTGGCGGTCGAAGGCGAAGGTCATTTACCGCTGCACCCCGCAATGGTTTGTGCCGATGGACAAGGCGTCGGCCGATGGCACGCTGCGTGAAAAGGCGATGACTGCGATTGCGGAAACCCGCTGGGTACCCGAAAAGGGCCAAAATCGTATCACTGCAATGGTCGAAGGCCGCCCCGATTGGGTGCTGTCGCGTCAACGCGCATGGGGCGTGCCGATTACCTTGTTTGTGGACCGCGAATCCGGCCAATATCTCTGCGATGCGGACGTTAACGCGCGCATCATCGCAGGCGTACGTGAAATGGGCGTCGATGCGTGGTCTGATGAACGTGCACAGGCATATTTGGGCAGCGACTATGCCTTGGCCGATTATGAGCGTGTGACTGACATTTTGGATGTGTGGTTCGATTCGGGCTGCACCCATGCATTTGTGCTCGAAAGCGGACGTTGGCCTGACCTGCAATGGCCTGCGGATCTCTATCTCGAAGGCAGCGACCAGCATCGTGGCTGGTTCCAGTCAAGTCTGCTGCAAAGTTGCGGCACGCGAGGCCGTGCGCCTTATAACGCGGTGCTGACCCACGGCTTTACGATGGATCAAAAGGGCATGAAAATGTCCAAGTCGCTGGGCAATACGATCAACCCGCTCGACCTGATGCGCGACAGCGGCGCGGATATCTTGCGCTTATGGGCGCTGACCGTGGACTTCACGGAGGATCATCGCATTGGCAAGGAAATCCTCGCTGGCGTGTCCGATCAATATCGCAAATTGCGCAACACCTTCCGCTATTTGCTGGGCGCGCTCGACGGCTTTTCCGATGCGGAAAAGGTTGCGGTTACCGACATGCCAGAACTGGAGCGGTACATGCTCCATCTGCTGGCGGATATGGACGCCAAGTTGAAGATCGCGGTCGATGCCTTTGACTTTAACACTTATGTCCGGTTGCTGACCGAGTTTTGTAACGAAGACCTGTCGGCCTTCTTCTTCGATATCCGCAAAGATTGTCTCTATTGCGATGCCGTCACAGATCCAAAGCGCATGGCCTATCGCACGGTACTAGACATATTGTTCCACGCCCTCGTCCGCTACGCCGCACCGGTGTTGGTCTTCACCAGCGAAGAAGTTTGGCAGACGCGTTTTCCTGACGCGGATAGCGTGCATTTCTCGGAATGGCCGGATGGTGATGCGGGTTGGATTGATACAAAATTGGCCGAAAATTGGGGTCGCATCAGGGGAGGGCGTATGATGGCAAACGAGTTGATCGAACCCATGCGTCGTAACAAGGAAATCGGCTCAAGTCTGGAAGTCGAGTATAACTATCCCGGTGATCCCGGCGAAATTGACCTAGCTGAAATATTTATCGTGTCGGCGGTGCATCTTGGCAGAGAGGAAGGCGCAGTTAAAACCGCTAACCACAAATGCGGTCGCTGCTGGCGACATTTGCCTGAGGTTGTTGATGACGGTGCGCTTTGCGATCGGTGTGCGGATGTTGTGGGTGGGTAAAGCTTACTCTACCCACGCCCGTCATCCCGAATCTATTTCAGGATCCATCGTGCCAAACAAACCGCCAGTTGCGGCTGATAAATCGACCCTGAAACAAGTTCAGGGTGACGATGCGGTTTTGGTGCGTTAGGACGGACGCATGATCCCAAATCCCAAATTCCGCCTTCAGGGCCTCATGCTCGCCAGCCTTGTGTTCATCGCCGATCAGATAGTGAAATACGCGATGTTGGGGCCGTTGCAGTTGAAAGAGCGTGGCGCCATTCACATCATTTCGTTCTTCGACCTGCGCTACGCCGAAAATCGGGGCGTTTCGATGAGTTTCCTAACCGCGGACAGTGATGGTGAGCGCTGGGCGCTGGTTGCGCTAACGACGGTCATAGCGGCTGGCGTAGGGATATGGATGTGGCGTGAGAAATTGCGCGGTGACGCTCTGGCTTTGTCATTGGTCTTGGGCGGCGCGCTGGGAAATATCGTTGACCGCGTGCGTTATGGCTATGTCGTGGATTATGCCGATCTGCATTTTGGTGCGTTCCGACCCTTTTACATATTCAACCTGGCCGATGCCTGCATTAGCATTGGCGTATTGATATTGCTTGCCCGCGCGTTCCTGATAGGTGACAAGGACGCCGGTCGCGGCCCTGATGTTCAGGCATCTGCAAGCAATGCCGACATAGTGGAGAAGTCATGAAGCGGATATCTATCTTAGCGGCAGCGTCAGTTGCTATTCTTGCGCTTTCGGGCTGTGGCACGACCAGCATCTATGACCGTGAACGTCCCGATGAATTCGCGGTGAGCCGGTCAAAGCCAATCGAAGTTCCCAAGACCTTCACTTTGCCAACCCCGACCCCTAACGCGCCGCGTCCGCAGGATGGCGACACTAAGCAGCAGGTTTTGGACGCCATGTTTGGCGGCGCTGCACCTGCGACTGCTCCCCGCCCGTAACTCGGCCTGAAATGGATATAGATATGAACACCAAACCTGTCCTTGTTGCCGTTGCGATGTTGACGCTTCCTATGCTGTCGGGATGTGGGTCGATCGGGAGCATCTTAGGTGGCAATCAGGCTGCTGCGCCGTCGGTTGGCCGCGCTGCACCCTTGGTGGTTCCGCCCGATTTTGCGCTTGAGCCGACGGTTGCCTCCGCGATCCGCCCCGCCGAAGCCGGTCAGGAGCAGGCGCTTGAGACGTTATTCGGCGGTACCGCAACGCGCTCCGCCGCTGAACGCGCGATTTCGACGACGTCGGGCACGGCCGAACTGGGCATTCGTTCATCGGTCGGTGATCCGCAGACGACGACTGTCAACAAAGGCAGCATCACACGCGACATTATCGCTGCCCCCGAAGGTGATGGCCAAACCGCGCAGGCGGTCATTCCGGGTTAATAAAGTGAGAGCGGCGCGCTTTTAAGCGCGCACGCTCGTTTCCTCAACGCCTGCGCTATTGTGGCGCAGTGCCTTCAACACTGTTTCGACGATCTGCGGCGCATTCAGGCCCGCCTCGTCATATTGCTTCTGTGGGCTATCATGCTCTTGGAAGATATCGGGCAGACGCATGGTGCGGATTTTTAGGCCCGCGTCCATCAGGCCGGCGTCGCTCGCCAGTGTCAATACATGCGCGCCAAGGCCGCCAACGGCGGCTTCTTCGACGGTTATTACGACTTCATGCGTGGCGATGAGGTGGCGGATCAATTTTTCGTCCAGTGGCTTGGCAAAGCGCAAGTCTGCAACGGTGGTGCTGAGACCTTTTGCGTCCAGCGTGTCAGCTGCCTTCATGGCTTCGGCCAGACGGGTGCCGAGGGACAGGATTGCGACCTTCTTGCCTTCACGGACAATACGGCCCTTTCCGATTTCGAGCTGCTGCGGCACTTCGGGCAAGGCAACGCCGGTGCCATTGCCGCGCGGATAGCGGAAGGCGATTGGACCGCTGTCGTGCAAAACGGCGGTGTAGGTCATATGGACCAATTCCGCCTCATCCGCGGGCGACATCACGACCATATTTGGCAGTGTCGTCAAATAGGTAACATCGAACGATCCGGCATGGGTGCTGCCGTCGGCGCCGACCAAACCTGCGCGGTCAATGGCGAAACGCACGGGCAGATTTTGGATCGCAACATCGTGCACGACTTGATCGTAAGCGCGTTGCAGGAAGGTCGAATAAATCGCGCAGAAGGGACGCATCCCTTGCGCGGCGAGGCCAGCGGCGAAGGTCACGGCATGCTGTTCCGCGATACCCACATCGAACGAGCGTTCGGGGTGCGCGGCGGAGAATTTGTCCACGCCAGTCCCGCCAGGCATGGCGGCTGTAATAGCACAGATTTTGGGATCAGTTTCCGCAAGCTTGGCGAGCGTTTCGCCAAAGACGTTCTGATACGCGGGCGGCCCGCCACCGGGGCCTTTGTCTTGTTTGCCCGTTATAACATCGAATTTCACGACGCCATGATATTTGTCGGCGGCTGCTTCAGCAGGGGCATAGCCCTTGCCCTTTTGCGTGACGACATGGATTAGGACCGGACCTTCGGCATTGTCGCGGACATTTTCGAGAACGGGGATCAGCTGGTCCAGATTATGGCCGTCGATGGGACCGACATAATAAAAGCCAAGCTCTTCAAACAAAGTGCCGCCCATAGCCATGCCGCGTGCGAATTCTTCGGCCTTTGATGCGGCGGTATAGATACGGCGCGACAGGCGCTTGGCGACCTTGCTCGCAAGGCTACGTAAGCCCAGATACTCGCTTGAGGATACAAGCCGCGACAGATAAGCCGAAAGGCCTCCGACGGGCGGTGCGATCGACATGTCATTGTCGTTCAGGATGACAACCAAGCGGTTTCCTGCGGCTTGTGCATTATTCATCGCCTCATAGGCCATGCCAGCGGACATGGATCCATCGCCAATGACGGCAATCGCCTTGCCGGGCTTGCCAGCAATCTTGTTGGCGACAGCAAAGCCCAAAGCTGCAGAAATCGACGTTGAGCTATGTGCTGCGCCGAACGGATCATATTCGCTTTCGCTGCGCTTCGTGAAACCCGAGAGCCCCCCGCCAGTGCGGATGGTGCGGATGCGGTCGCGGCGTCCGGTGAGGATTTTATGCGGATAGCATTGATGGCCTACATCCCAGACCAACCGGTCATCGGGCGTGTCGAAAACATAATGGATGGCGGTAGTCAATTCCACAACGCCGAGCCCCGCGCCCAAATGACCACCCGTCACCGAAACGGCAGAAATGGTTTCGGCGCGCAATTCGTCCGCAAGCTGGCGAAGCTGCGATGCTGCAAGTTTGCGAAGGTCCGAGGGCACTTTAACCGTATCAAGTAACGGCGTGTCAGGCGAATATGTCATCTTTTAAGCTTAGCGGTCTTTTATCGGGCTGTCGAACGGGTAATTGCGGCTATATCAATCACAACCGGCACATTTGCCGCGTACCTCAATGACCGGACGCACTTGCGCAAAGCCAGCCTGTTCGGCCGCTGCACGCACGCTCATGGTCAATGCATCATCGTCAATATGCGTTGCAGTGCCGCAGCTATCGCAGATCAGGAAAATGCAATCATGCAAGCATCCAGGGTGCGAGTTGGCGATATAGGCATTCGCACTTTCCACACGGCGTGCGAGGTTCGTCGTCACAAACAGGTCCAAGATACGATAGACGCTATTGGGGGCAACGCGTTTGCCGCGCTTTTGCGACACGAGGTCTGCAATATCATAAGCCGATGCCGGCTTTTCAAAGGTTGCGAGTACCGCGAAAATATCTGACCGCATATCGGTCCATTGCTCGCCAGCCTCGACAAGCGCGGATTCCGCGGCTTGCGCAAGCGATGCGCCTGCATGCTCATGATGATGATGTGCTGCCATAATGCCGATGTAGGCGCTGGCATGCGGTGGGTCAATCGCCGCGCGGTTGGGGTTCAGACTCTCGCCCGATGGTTAAGCAAATGGCCAAGTCCCAAAAGAACAACGCCAATTACCGTCCAAGCGATCTCCATAGAGCCATGTGGCAGCGTCAGTGCGCCACCCATCATGCCGATACCCAGCGCGCCGACAAAGGCAGGCAAGAACAAGCCATGCGCACGGAAGCCCTTGCCCAATGCCAAAACACCCAAGAGGATGGCGAGAACCAGCCCGACCTCATGGATCATGGGGTTCAATAAAGCGCCGCCCGCAGACGCAAGAATGGTCAGCAAAAACATCGTTATAAGGCAATGAAAAAGGCACAGTCCGGCGATGCTGAGGCCAAGCCCGTCCCAACGCCATTTTTGCCATACCTGTGCCATGACAGGGTCACTACACTGATTCGATGCACGTTACAACATTACATCGCTAAATTGCAGCTTGGTTAGCAATTTTTGCAACCTCCTTTGCTTGCGACAATCGGCATAAAGCGGCATATCAGGCGACATGGATACTGCGCTCAACTCACATCCCGCGTCCGAAACCCAATCCGCACGACCTGCTGCCTTGATAAACTGGCTCATGAGTGTCGCTGCCTTGGTCTTTGCAATGGTCGTCGTCGGCGGGATCACGCGCCTAACCGAATCGGGATTATCGATCACCGAATGGAAACCAATTGCCGGCACGCTTCCTCCGCTAAGTGAGGCCGCTTGGCTGGCAGAATTTGATAAATATAAGCAGATTCCGGAATACACCGAGATTAATGGCCCCGCCGGCATGACCATGGCCGAATTCAAATTCATCTATTTCTGGGAATGGGTGCACCGCTTGCTTGGACGCGTCATTGGCCTGGCCTTTGCACTTCCGCTGGCATGGTTTTGGCTGAAGCAAGCCATTCCCGCCGGTTATAAGCCGCGCTTGCTTGCGTTGCTGGCGTTGGGCGGGCTTCAGGGCACCATTGGCTGGTGGATGGTGTCTTCAGGCCTTTCTGCACGCACCGATGTTAGCCATTACCGCCTTGCAGTCCATTTGCTTACCGCTTTTATCATTCTTGGTGGGCTGGTTTGGACCGCGCTCGACTTAAAGGCGCTGGTCAAAAACCCAGCCGCGAAGCCGGCGAAAATCAACCTCTTCACGGCATCGGTTTTTGCGATCCTGTTTGTCCAGATGCTGTTTGGTGCATGGGTCGCAGGTTTGAACGCGGGCTATGTGTCCAACACTTGGCCTTTGATGAATGACCGGCTGTATCCCGCCGGTGTAGATACCGCCAAAGGCGTTTTCTTCGCGTTTGTGAACGACCCCTATCTCACACATTTCGTTCATCGCTGGTGGGCGTGGGTCGCGGTGGTTGCCTTGATCCTGCTGTCGCGCCGGGTCAAACAGACAGGTGCGCGCAGCGCATCCATTGCGATCCACATCACTTTTGGTGTTCAAATCATCTTGGGCATTGCGACGGTTATGACCGGCGTGAACATCGTGCTGGCGGTATTGCATCAGGCGGTCGGCGCTTTGCTGGTCGCATCCACCGTGTGGGGCGCGCATGTATTGGGACGCGAAAAGGCATAATTTCTAAACGGTATTATTATACCCGTCGTAAAACCCCTGCTTTTGCTTGACTAACGGGGCTTTCGCCGCCATTGGCTCCGCTTCGCATGCGGGTCAGTGATGATTCTGCATAATTACAAAATTTCGAAAGGTGCGATTAGCGATGAAAACGCTATCCAGAGTTACGAAATCGATCCGTCCACAGGACGTCGAGAAATCGTGGATCCTCATTGACGCAGAAGGTTTGGTTGTTGGCCGTGTCGCCAGCCTTATCGCCAACATCCTGCGTGGTAAGACCAAGCCAAGCTACACCCCACACGTTGACTGCGGCGACCATGTCGTTGTCATCAACGCGGACAAGGTGAAGTTCACCGGCAAGAAATTGACCGACAAGGTCTATTATCGCCACACCGGTTACATCGGCGGTATCAAGGGTATCACTGCTGGCAAGGTGCTGGACAGCAAATTCCCAGAGCGCGTCCTTGAAAAGGCCGTTGAGCGCATGGTTCCGCGTGGTCCTTTGGGTCGTGCGCAAATGCGCGCGCTGCATTTGTACAATGGCACGGAGCATCCGCATGCTGGCCAACAGCCAAAGACGCTCGACGTCGCTTCCATGAACCGCAAGAATAAGGTGGGTGCATAATGTCTGATACTGCAACTTCGCTCGCTGATCTCGAAACCTTGGGCGCTGACGTTCAAGCACCCGCACAGATCGCTGCCGTCATTCGTGAACAGGAAATCGATGCGCAAGGCCGCGCTTATGCAACCGGCCGCCGCAAGGACGCCGTTGCCCGCGTATGGTTGAAGCCTGGCACTGGCAAGATTGTCGTCAATGGCCGCGACCAAGAAATCTATTTCGCACGTCCGTCGTTGCGTCTCGTCATCAACCAGCCGTTCGGCGTTACCGAGCGTACCGGCCAGTATGATGTTATCGCAACCGTCAAGGGCGGTGGTCTTTCGGGCCAAGCCGGCGCGGTAAAGCACGGCATCGCGCAGGCGCTGTCGAAATATGAGCCAATGCTGCGCAGCGCCGTGAAGTCGGAAGGCTTCTTGACCCGCGACAGCCGTGTTGTCGAGCGTAAGAAATACGGCAAGGCCAAGGCGCGTAAGAGCTTCCAGTTCTCGAAGCGCTAATCATACTCAGGAATGCGTGGGCCACCTTTGTGGCCTATACAAAAGAGGCGGCTCCATTGGGGTCGCCTTTTTCGTTGTGGGCCCGCACTTTCACGGGCAATTACAGCCGATGATCAAATATACACTCATCCCGCTCGTCCTCGCCTTGGTTGGCTCCGGTATATGGTTCTGGAGCAAGACCGATCCGCAAAAGCTGGATTTCGCAGACCGAATCGCGCCGGGCGCATCGGAGCATAACCAAGCTCCGCTGACCCGCATCGCATATGGCGATGACGCGCGGCAGAAGCTTGATATTTACCTACCCAAGCAAAATGCCGCTGGCGGTTCTGCGGTGCTGATCTTTTTCCATGGTGGCTCTTGGCGCGATGGTGAGCGCGAGGGCTATGGCTTTTTGGGCCGCGCTTTTGCCGCGCGGGGCTTTGTTACGGTCATTGCCGATTATCGCAAAGCACCGCGCGTCCGCTTTCCCGCCTTTGTCGAGGACACGGCAGCGGCCATTGCTTGGGTCCATGCCAATATTGCAAAGCATGATGGCGATGCAGACCGCATCTTCGTCATGGGGCATAGCGCTGGCGCCCATATCACCATGATGACGGCGCTGGACCCGCAATGGCTGGCTGCGCAAAATCTTACGCCCGATGTGATCAAAGGGGTCATTGGCCTTGCCGGGCCCTATGATTTTCTGCCGCTGACCAGCGACTCGTCAAAAATTGCCCTGGGGCAATGGCCGGACCTGACCGAAACGCAACCGATCACTTTTGCACGGGGGGATGCGCCACCTTTGTTACTGCTCACCGGCGACAAGGACACCGTCGTAAAGCCCCGCAACAGCAAAATTCTATCCGAGAAAATTCAAGCGCTCGGGGGGCAGCAGCAGTTAAGGATTTATCCTGGTGTAGGTCACGCCGATATCATCATGGCGGTCGCGCGTCCGTTCCGCCAAAAGGCACCCGTTGTCGCCGATGTCGTGAACTTCATAAACGCCCAGTAACCGTTTTAGGCTGCGGCCTGTGGCGCGCGGGTGGCCAACACGTCATAATGCTTCCCACGACCCACTGTCTCGAAATGGGTAAGGCCGCCGCTTTCCAAAATTGCACGCAAGCTTTCGGCATCGCTCCATTTGGTATCGACTTCGTAAAACACCGACTGGATGCGTGATAGAAAACGTGACTTCACAAGTTCAGCCATGACCGCGGCTTCATGACCTTCGACATCGACCTTGATCACTAACATCTCGGGATCGTCAAGCAGATCATCGAAGGCTGCCATATTGATGGTACTGATGTCCAAGCCGTCTGCGCCGTCATTCCGTAGTGAGGCAAGCCCGCTATGCGCGGCATCGAAAACGATTTTTGCGGTGCCTGCTTGGTTTGACAGCGCGGCTTGCACCGCTTGGACTTTATCTTGCAGCTTATTGGCTTTGATATTCTGGCTCAGCCGATCAAAAGTATCCGGCACTGGCTCAAGCGCAATCGCGCGGGTGCAATGCGGGTTCTGTCCGGCAATCAGGCTGTAGAGGCCTTGGTTCGCACCAATGTCTAAGAACACGAAGGGCTGTGAAAGGCCTTTCAGATAATCGGACAGCCCGTGCCCATAGACGGCGAAGCGGCAGTATATGAATGTGCGGTCGCGCCAGTTTGTTTTCATCAGTACGCCATAACTTGAGCGGCTAAAACCAGTGCCTTCGCCGCCCAGCGTTGCCCGCAATTTGGCATATGGCAGAAACACAGCCTTTTTCAGCTGCTTGATGAGAAAATCTGCGCTTGTCATTCCTATTCCCCCGGCCCGAATATGGGCGCGTAATCACATCCCGTTGCGTGGCGCAAGGCGGGATTGGTTATAACTCCAAATCAACAGGCTCAGAAGGACCAGGCTTTGCAACATGCCATGCACACCAGCACCGTTCAGGCCGAACCACCAAATCATAAGCGGCAGCATGGGTAACATGCCGACATTGCTGGCCAAATTGGCGCGGGCACTGATCCATGGGCGCCCCTGCGCGGTAAGCGCCGCCGATAAAGTCGGCATGCCTGCAATCATCGCCCGACCAAGCAAGACCAAGATAAGCAACGACGCACCGCCCGCAAAGGTTGTGCCGCCGAGCAGGACCAGAACTTCTCCGGCGAACAGACACATGATGGCTGCGGCTAGCAATGCCATGCCCGTTGCGAACATCGCCGAGCGCCGCACAGCTTTTCCGGCAGCTTTGTTATCGCCGCTAATCAACAGGCGGGTTACGACCGGATAGGCCGCCTCCCCCAACATTTGTGCGGGTTGAATCAGAATTGCGCTCGCCCTTTGCGCGAGGGCATAGAGGCCCGCTGCCGCTGGCCCGAGCATCCAGCCAATGATTAAGGGCGTTGCCTTAGGCGCAATGTCCCGCAAAGTGAGGTCGAGATTGGTTGTCGCAATGAAGCGCACGATGCCCGGATTGTCGCGCCTTGTGCCCTTTAACGTCGGCCGCCCATCTGCGCCGATGGCCAGATGGCGCGCGCCTATCCAGCATAAGACCCACATGGAAAGGCCCTCCGCAATCGCTGCGACGAGCCATACCCATAAAAATGCAGCCAGTCCGCCGCCCGTAAACAGAATGGCAAGAGCCCCAGCCAAGCGAATTAGTGGCATCACGACCGGATGCAGACCGATCAGGTCAAAGCGTTCGGCCAACTGAAGCAAACCTTGTGGCGTGGCCCGAACCGTGGCGAGAATGGCCAAGCAATATAGCCCGCCAAACTGAATGGCTTGTGCGCTCCACCCCAAGGATGCCCCGACCCATGGAACCAGCAACATCGCTGCGCCAATGGCCACGGCGGCCATGCCGAGTTCGATAAGCGCCAGTAACAAAACGAGGTTACGGAACTGTGTAGGCGCGCCCCGGTTGAGCGCCTCTGCGCCATAGCGCACCATGCCGTGGAAACCCGAAAAGGCGATGGTCCCACCCATTAGCGTCGCAAAGCCGTGCACCAGATTGAGCACACCATATTGTTCAACCCCAAGGATTCGGGCGGCGATAGCAATCGAACCAAGGCTGATGATGCCAGCCGCCGCCTTGCCCGAAAGCAGCCGACCCATATTTCCGGCGATGCGGCGCAGTGGCGCATGGGCCGATATGGGTAATTGGGGCGCTTCTTCAGCCAATGGCTTGATCCAGATAATCGATGATGGCGGTCGCCGCGCGCACCGATGCAGGCATGGCAGTGACGGAAAAACTGTCATCCAATACGGCAAGCTGCGTATCGCGGTACGAAGCCTGCGATGCAAAGGCAGCATCGACGGCACCGATAATGTCACTGGCGTCCGTCTTCACAGGGCCAGTTGTCCAGTGGCGATAGTTAGGGTTCCCTTGCCAGGGCGTATCATGGGCATCTAAAAACAGGCACGGGCGCGGGCGATTAAGAAACTCATAGACCTGACTGCTCACATCGCCCAGATACAGGTCAGCCGCGTTGGTATAGGTCATGTCTGTGCAGGCCGGACTACCCAAATCCATCAACATATGCGGTGCCTCATGATAACGGGCAGCGGGCTTTTTGACGGACGCAATCGACAGCCTATCGATTGTGACCGTCCATGGTCGCGCAAATAGCATGACATGCGGCGCAAAAATAAGATTGTAGCGGTCGCTTTGATAGAACTGCTCCAACACCTCTGCACCGAATTTGAACCAGCTTGAAAGATGGGGCGAAGGGTGGGGGTTGTATAAAATGGTCGGGCGGTCAGATGCTGGGAATAGCGGTTTTTGTTCGGGCACTATGATATCGAACTTCGCATATCCCGTGATGCGGATTTTTTCGGGCGGGACCCCTGCATCACAGACAAGGCGGTCGCGGATTTTTTCGCCTGATACCAAAATGAGGTCGAATTGTGCGCTTTCCGCATTGAACCCAATCGCACGGTCGCCTGCACCATGCCGCGTGTGGATGAACTTTATGTTGTCCAAACCATATCGGGCTTTCAGGATCAGGCTTGATTTTTCCGATACAACCAACGCGTCGAATTGCCTAAAAAAGTCGAGATTGTCGCGGTAGACCAAGAGCTTTCGCGCCGGTACCAGGCGATCGAATGCTCGGACTAGCATTTGCGACACAGTCGATTTGGTCTGCAACGGGACGATTTTTATGCCCTCTAGCGCTGCGCCACTTAATCTACGGATTTCTGTTTCAACTAAAGCGCTGGTGACAGCCAGCGTTACATCGGCAACACTGCTTTTGGCCATCTGCAATGCAATCGGCAGACTATGCGCAATCTGGTGCGTCTGATCATGGTTGAACAGGAAGCAGATTTTTTGCACGTGTTTCAATGCCCTTTAGCGCTTGCAAAGTCACGCACTTGCCAATTTTTTTGCGCGGCCAACTTGCGCAGCTTTTCCGACGGGTTGACGAGATATGCCGCATTTGCCCAATCCATCAACGGCGCGTCGCTGGCATGGTCGGAATACACTGAAATATGGCAGTCTTCGCGCTTTAATCCCTGGGCATCAAACCATGCCCTGACCATTTTCAACTTTTCTGGGCCATAGCAGTTTTCGCCATCAATGAAGTGGGAGATTCTGCCGTCGGGCCGTAATCTATGCCGCGTCGCCACAACACCATCAAACCCCATCAGTTCTCCAATTGTATCGGCGTAAAATGCGGGCGCAGCTGTTGCTATCAATAGTTTTTGGTTTTGGCTTCGGTCGTTTTCAATAGATTTGGTTGCACCGGGTTGAATGTCGGGCAAAACGGCCTCGGACACAAAATTTGTCACCACTTCGGCTAGCGTTGCGGTATCCAAATAACGTCCCATGAACATGCTTATACCAAATTGCTTCAATGGCTTGCGGCCATATAGACCAACGCGGTATCCAATTAAGGCTATGATCCAAATGGGAATTCCGACGAGCCGAAAGGGTACTGTTCGCCGTGCGTAATATAGCAAAAAATGGGTAAAGGTCGGACGGCGCGTGATGGTTTTGTCGAGATCATATATTGCAATATTCATATTTGATGGCCAAGCCCCGCCTCAAGGTGCCGTCAGACAGACTGACGAACCCTTCTGATTTTTCGCGTTTAGGAGAAGCGACTTGCAAGCGCAATGGACCTGCATCGTCCTTGCCGGACAGCGACCCGGCCCTGATATGCTTGCCCAGCATTTTGGCCTTGAACACAAGGCCTTAGTTCCGGTCTGTGGCGAACCGATGATTTGCCATGTTGTCCGGACGCTGCATTTGTCACCGCACATCGGTAAAGTTGTCATATTGTCCCAAGATATAGAGCATCTACGCCTCGCCGTTGACGCGGCTGGCGGCGCCATTTTGGTGGAAAGCCAGAACAGCATTTCATTGGGCATCAAAGCGCAGGCCGAGACCTTGGGGTTTTCTTCGCCCTTATTGGTGACCACGGCGGATCATCCCTTGCTGACCGTGGAGATGATCGACGAATTCATACGCCATGCGGATGGTGATGTTGCAGTCGGGATGGTGGAGCGCCAAAATATGCTAAAGCAGTTTCCGGATGCGCAGCGAACCTGGCTGCGCTTTTCCGACGGCGCTTGGTCTGGTGCCAATCTGTTTGCGTTGATGACCCAGAAGTCATCGTTCGCGCTCGAATTATGGGCCGATGCCGAGCAGGATCGCAAAAAGGCATGGCGGCTGTTCCTGCATTTTGGCCTCGTTTTGGCGGTCCGAGCGCTGACCCGCACCATTGGCCTGCATCAGGCGATGGAGAAGGCCGGGAAGCGGCTTGGTTTAGACGCAAAGCTGGTTCCCATGTCCGACCCCGTTGCCGCCATCGATGTCGACAAGCTGAGCGATCATATTCAAGCAGAAAAAATCATGACCGAACGCGAAGCATGGGCCGATGATACCGCCGCAGCCTGACTAACGGCCCATTTTCTTTTGCCGACGCCGCTGCACCGAAGAACCAATGCCCATAGCCTCACGGTATTTGGCAACCGTCCGGCGGGCAATGTCAAAGCCCTTTGCTGTCAGCAGCTCGACCAACGTATCGTCCGAAAGTATTTTATCGCCCTCGGCCTCAATCAGGGATTTGATGTGGCTTTTGACCGCTTCGGCAGATGCGCCTTCGCCATCGGCCGACTGAACACCGGACGAAAAGAAATATTTGAGGTCAAGCAGCCCGCGTCCACAGTGCAGATACTTGTTACTCGTTACTCGGCTGACGGTAGATTCATGCATTTCAATAGCATCGGCGACCTGGCGCAGGGTTAAGGGCCGCAGATGTGCAACACCGCGCCGGAAAAACCCGTCTTGCTGCTTGACGATCTCCGTGGCGACTTTGACAATAGTGCGTTGTCGTTGATCCATGGCCTTGATCAACCAATTGGCATCCGCCATGCAATCGCTGAGCCACGCCTTGGTAGCTTTGTCCTGCCCAAGCTCGGCCACATAGCTTCGGTTGATCAGCAAGCGGGGTAAGTTGGCGCTGTTCAATTCGATCGACCAGCCATCACCATGTGGTGTCACATAGATATCCGGGGTCACCGCCATGCTGTCTTCGCTTTCGAAACGGCATCCCGGCTTTGGATCATAGCCGCGCAGTTCAATCAACATATCGCGCAAATCTTCGTCATCGACGCGGCACATGCGTTTCAATTGGTCAAAAGCGCCCTTGGCGACCAGATCGAGATTGTCGATCAGCCTTGCCATGCAGGGGTCATAGCGGTCCGCTTCCTTCGCCTGAAGCGCAAGGCACTCGGCAAGATTGCGTGCGCCAACCCCCGTGGGGTCAAAGCGCTGAAGTTGGGCCAGCGCGGCTTCTGTTTCTGCTGGGGGCACGCCCAGCCTTTGCGCCATCGCCAGTAAATCCTCACCCACATAACCTGTGGGTTCAATATGTTCGATAATCTGTTGAACCAGAAAAAGCGAGAGACCCGAAAGGCTTGCACCCGCCTGCGCCATTAAATGCTCGCGCAAATTTAAATCGCGTGCGGCAAAGCTCTCGAAATCTGGGCCGTCGCCCTCAAAACCGCCGCTAGACATCGCGCTGCCCGACAGGCCCAGCATCCCGTCTGCGCCGTCCACACTGTCGGATGGCGCATCATGGTGGAAGGTCTCCGCAGCAAAATCGACGTCAAGCGCGTCAGAGGCGGCATGGCTGTCATTGCCTAATATCTCGTCACTGCCGCGTTCGTTGCTTTCTACTATTGTAGATTGCACCAATTCATCAAAC
>Ga0315899_10003368_pt1 | contig 17417 bp, 19 predicted proteins | sample LakEriMetagenome_2_FD_203518 | JGI IMG/M metagenome (GOLD analysis project Ga0315899, IMG submission 203518) | Freshwater fungal communities from buoy surface, Lake Erie, Ohio, United States - Buoy 4 MA112 | ecosystem: Environmental > Aquatic > Freshwater > Lake | place: USA: Lake Erie, Ohio... | reverse complement strand
CAACTCCACCGCCACAGAATGAAAATTCAGTCTTTAGACCACAGTCTCCATATGCGGCAGCGAAGCTAATGGCCTACTGGTGCACGGTTAACTACCGCGATGGTTATGGCATGCATGCAACCAACGGCATCCTCTTCAACCACGAGTCACCTCGTCGCGGTGAAACATTTGTTACTCGCAAAATTACGCGCGCTGTCGCTGCGATCAAGGCTGGCAAGCAAGACAAGTTATTCCTTGGAAACCTTGATGCAGTACGTGACTGGGGATTTGCTAAAGAGTATGTCGAATCAATGTGGCTCATGCTCCAGCAAGATAAGCCAGATGATTACGTTGTCGCTACAGGCGTAGGCGCGACAGTAAAAGACTTCGCTGAAGCTGCCTTTTCTCGCGCAGGGCTTAAGTGGCAAGACCATATAGAAACCGATAAGAAGTACATCCGCCCAACAGAGGTTGATGCGCTCATCGGTGATCCATCAAAGGCTGAAAAAGCCCTGGGATGGAAGGCTACAACTCATTGGAAAGAACTCGCTGAGTTGATGGTTGACGCTGATATCGCAGCGCTTCAGGCTTAAGTCTTAAAAAAGAGTTACCTCTTGGAGGTGTTCTCTGCAACATGAACAAGTGCATTTGAATATTCAAATACAAGCCTGATGATCATGATGAAGAGATAGGCAACCACAATCGCCAAAGGTGCAACAACAGGAAATGCGAAAATGAGAATCCAGTTTGGCAGACTCGACGACAAAATAGTAGGGACTGCATACAGCGCACCTAGGAGAACAGCGGTGTGTAGTAACCCGTATATCCACGATGAGATTCTTCTCGTGAGATAGCTATTGAGTGAGAAATCATTGAGTTGTCGGACCACACTCATAATTGCGTGCGATTTTTCCTCAAAAAAACGGTGGATAAAGTCAAATATTGCAACAACTGATATAAAGACCGCGAGGACTTTTACTACGCTATTAAGGGTGATCTGACCGTTGTAGAGAAGACTTACCCAAGAGGAAAGTAGTGCGGCAATGACCGTCAAAACCGCCCAAATAATAGTAAAAATTTTATGTTGTGAATTTCCGATGCGAGTCACATAAGAAACGATCTGAAAATCAATAAGAGATTTCTCTTTCACGAGAACAATTCCCAGCACTGCTAATCCACCAATGTAGAGCAGTATCGCAAAGAGATCCGAGAAATTTGCATAAAACCAATCATCAAAGGTCACAGGGATAAAGTTGGCAATAGCCCAGATCCCCGAAAGCGCAAGGATTGACCGGTGCACATACTCTGAGCGTGCAATTAATGAAGCAAAGATCAAGATAAATGAGATTGTATTTAATCCTGCAGTGCTATTACCTTCGTAATACTCCTCATAATATGAATCCCAAAGATAACTGGATCTAAAGAGATAAGGCACAAGTAAGGCGATAGCTAGAAAAAGAAGATACTTTGAGCGCGTATTTAGGTTATAAAACATGAGATCCCCCTTAGGACTATGTTTTATTAAACCATCGAGATCAGATCTATCTTTGATGATTAATGATAAAAACTGGTCAATTTTTAGGGGTGAGAGTTACTAAGGAAACTTCAGGCGGACTTGCTACGCGAATGCGTGCGAATGGACTTGTTCCCATTCCAGCAGACACATGTAGATACGGCTCATTGCCAAATTGTGTAAGCCCACGTGCTCGCCAATGAGGTAAGTCGCAATTTGTTGTGAGTGCACGTGAACCACCAAACCACGGCAATCGGACTTGTCCACCATGAGTATGGCCGGCAAAGATTGCATCGAGTCTGTCATCTGACATCCCCTTAAGAATTCGCAGATATGGTGCGTGCGTAACTCCAATTGAAATATCGCAATCAGCCGGTGGGCCTGCGACAAGTGAGTAATCATCAAATTCAAGGTGGGCATCATCGGTGCCACGAGCTTCAATAGTTGTTCCATTGATTGAGATTGTTGTGCGGTGATGGTTCAAGTTCTTCCAGCCTCGTGCCTGTAAAGCAAGATCTAATTCAGGCCAAGGAAGATCTTGCCCATGAATTCGTTCACCGTGATCTGGCAATAAATATTTCAGCGGGTTCTTAGGTTTTGGCGCGTAATAATCATTAGATCCAAAAACAAAGAGCCCAGGTGTATCAAGCAATGGTTCGAGGGCATCGAGTGTGACGGGCACAGCATCCATATGCGCCAAAAAGTCCCCTGTGCTAATCACGAGATCGGGCTTGTATTGCGCGAAGGATTTAATATCTGCGATTTCACTCTTGCGGGCGGGGGTGAGGTGCAGATCTGAGAAGTGGAGGATACGGATCGGGGCGTGGCCTAGCGGCAAGATTGGGATCTCTGCCTCACGAAGGACGTAGCTCATAATTATCGAAGGATAGTCGAGCATGAGAAGATAAACCCATGGGACTTAAAGAAACACTAAAAAGCGATCTCACAGAGGCAATTCGCTCAAGCGACAAACTCGTTTCCGGCACGATCCGCATGGTTTTAACTGCGATCACCAACGAAGAAGTTTCCGGTAAAGAAGCTCGCGTATTAAATGATGCAGAGATCATTACCGTTCTTTCACGCGAAGCGAAGAAGCGTCGCGAGGCCGCAGAAGAGTTTGCAAAGGCGGGGCGTGAAGATAAAGCGCAGGAAGAGAAGGCAGAGGGAGAAGTAATTGCCCGATACTTGCCGGCGCAGATGTCAGAAGATGAAGTGAAGAAGCTTGTTGCCGAAGCGATCGCCTCAACAGGGGCGGCAGGACCGGCCGATATGGGCAAGGTCATGGGAGTACTTAAGCCATTAGTTGCAGGAAAAGCAGATGGTGGAATGGTTTCCACTTTGGTTAAGGCTGCTCTAGCAGGGGGAAATTAATATGAAGTTTGAATACGTAACCGTTCCATTACTTTCACATGCAACAAAGCAGATTTTAGATACATGGGGTTCTGATGGATGGGAACTTGTTACTGTGATTCCAGCACCGGGTGGAGAGCAGCTCGTTGCATACATGAAACGTGAGGTTAAGTAATGTCAGTTAATGTCCGCGCAAAGTTGGCAGAAAAAGGGATCACTCTTCCGATTGCAACAAAGCCGCTAGCCGCATACGTTCCTGCAGTTCGTACCGGAAACATTGTCTTTACTGCAGGGCAACTTCCAATGGTCGATGGCGCAATTGCTAAGACTGGAAAAGTTGGCTCAGATGTGACTGTTGAAGAGGCTTACGAATTAGCGAAGATTTGTGCAATAAACGCACTTGCTGCAGTTGAACTTGTGGCACCAGTTGATTCCATTGTGAAGGTAGTTCGCATCGTCTGTTATGTAAACGGTGCGGCTGGCTTTGTTAGCCAACCTGGAGTTGCTAACGGTGCATCAGAGCTCTTTATGCATATTTGGGGAGATGCTGGCGTTGCAGCACGTAGCGCCCTCGGTGTTGCTGAGTTGCCATTGAATTCACCGGTTGAGGTTGAACTCACCGTTGAAGTTGCCTAAAAAGGCGATTACTTACCGCGCTTACTTAAACGTTCTAGATCGGTAATCAATACTGCGCGTCCATCAAGGCGAAGCCATCCGCGACCTGCAAAATCAGCGAGAGCTTTATTAACAGTTTCGCGTGATGCGCCAACGAGCTGAGCAAGTTCTTCTTGTGTGAGGTCGTGGTGAACATGAAGGCCTTCTGGTCCCTGTTTTCCAAAACGCTCACCGAGGTCGATTAGCGCTTTTGCCACTCGACCTGGAACATCGGAGAAGACAAGATCACCAACTGCTTCATTGGTACGGCGCAAGCGTTGAGCTAGACGAGCTAAGAGTTGCAATGAGACTTCAGGGTTTTCGCGTAGCCAAGGAAAGAGTTTTTCGTGGCCGAGAGATAAGAGTTTTGCATCTGTGACTGCCGTGGCAGTAGATGTGCGTGGGCCTGGATCAAAGAGTGAGAGCTCTCCGAACATTTCACCTGGTCCAAGAATCGAGAGGAGGTTTTCTCGTCCATCACCACTTGATGTTCCAAGCTTGAGTTTGCCTTCGACGATCACATATACATGCTCGCCGCTATCGCCCTCTTTGAAAAGAACCCCGCCCTTATTGATTTTTATTGAATCCATCGATGTTCGCAGTGAAGCAGCAGCGGCATCATCGAGTGCGGTAAAGAGTGGGGCCTTACGTACGACTTCATCTTCAATGGTCACAGGGGTAGTTTACTCGTATGAGCGCAGATCGCGAAACTGAGAAAAGGGCTAAGGCTCTCTATCGCGGGCTCTGCAAGAGGTATCCAGAGATCTACTGCGAACTCAATTTTGCGAATCCGCTGCAACTTGTCATTGCTACCGTGTTGTCAGCACAGTGCACGGATAAGCGAGTGAATCTAGTTACTGCGCGACTCTTTAAGAAATATAAAAATGTTCGAGCGTATGCGAAAGCGCCGATCGAAGAGATCGAAGAGATTATTTACCCCACAGGTTTTTATCACGCGAAAGCTAGGCATATTAGAGGGCTAGCGGAGAAAGTAATTACAGATTTTGGGGGAGAGGTACCGTCAACTCTGGAAGAGTTAATCACCTTGCCCGGTGTTGGACGCAAGACAGCCAACGTTGTCTTAGGTCACGCCTTCGATACACCTGGCATCACAGTAGATACGCATTTTGGTCGACTATCGCGGCGTTTTGGTTGGACGCAATCGTTAGACCCAGTGAAAGTTGAACACGAGGTTGGAAAGTTAATTCCGCAAGCAGAGTGGACGAATTTGTCGCAACGGATGATTTGGCATGGCCGTCGGGTGTGTCATTCACGTAAACCAGCCTGCGGTGCCTGCACTCTTGCAAAAATCTGTCCATCGGTAGGTATTGGTGAGATGGATAAAGAGAAGGCGGCGCTGCTTGTGAAGACAGATAAGGACTTTCGATGAAGAAATCTGCCTTGATTGTCGCATCACTTCTCCTTGTAGGCTGCTCACAGAGTACAACAGCGCTACCCAACGATGGTGTTGTCGTGGATTGTTCATCTATTCAAAGCATTGAGACAAATGCAAAAGCCGTTGCACTTGATTGTTTAGATGAAAGCTCCGTGGTTAATGTCGCGAATATTAAGGGACCGACGCTAGTAAACGTATGGGGATCCTGGTGTGGCCCATGCAAAGATGAAATGCCAATCTTCGTTGATTTCTATGCAAAGCATCAAGATTCAGTAGGGCTTATTGGAATTAGCGTAGAAGAAGCCGATATCCAAGATGCCCGTGATTTTGTTAAGGAGTATGGCATCACCTGGCCGAATCTCAACGATGCCGATGGATCAACTCGTGCCACCCTCGGCATGGGAGTTCCGATCACACTTTTCATCGATGAAAAAGGTGAAATAGTTCATCGAAAAATTGGAGTTGTAACTACTATAGAAGAGTTAGAAGATGAGGCGAGAAAGTATTTAGGAGTAGATCTATGAATTTCGTTGACATCGCAATTGTCGTGGCGGTAGTTACCTCATTTATTGCGGGCTACAGAAGTGGTTTCCTCAAAACTATTTTCGCTGTGATTGGAAATATTGGCGGAGCAATTGTTGGTTTATTGCTTGCACTCAACGTTATGGGTGACTGGGCTTTGGATAGCAAGAAAGTGGGAATCGCCTTTCTTTCGATATTCGTAGGCTCCTTTGCTGGTCGCTTTCTTGCCAAGCTAGTCACTAAGGGCTTAAAGGCAACAGTCATTCGTGGACCGTTAGCTTTCCTTGATCAGATTGCAGGTGCTGCACTCTCACTCTTGCGCGCGCTTGTTTTCATCTTCCTTATTGGCGCAGTTTTGACTTGGTCACCATGGCAGAGCGGTAAAGATGCGGTTGCCACAAGTGATCTCTATCCAAGGATTGAAAGCAGCCTCCCAGGAGTGATCACCTCAATCAAAGATACAGTTCAACAGAAGTTAGAAGGAATTAATCTTCGTCCTTAGTTGAATGCAAGCCCTCTGAGATTAGCTTCATCACATTTGGATCAGCAAGAGTTGTTGCATCACCGACGGTGCGGTTCTCGGCAACATCCTTGAGTAATCTGCGCATGATTTTTCCGCTGCGAGTCTTGGGAAGCTCATTAACCACCATGATTTGTCGTGGACGGGCAATTGCGCCAATCTCTTTAGTCACATGAGCACGCAACTCTTTTACAAGCGCTTCCCCATTTGCGTGATCAATTCCTGCACGCAAGATCACAAATGCCACGATTCCTTGGCCAGTCATCTCATCCTGTGCTCCTACTACTGCTGCTTCAGCAACAGCGGCGTGCGAAACAAGAGCTGATTCAACTTCTGTCGTTGAAATTCTGTGACCAGAAACATTCATCACATCATCGACTCGACCTAACAACCAGATCGCACCGTCATTGTCGAGCTTTGCGCCATCTCCGGCAAAGTAGATTCCATCAAAGCGAGACCAGTACGTCTCTTTGTAGCGTTCATCTTCGCCCCATACACCGCGAAGCATCGATGGCCATGGTTTATCAAGAATCAGATAACCACCGTGACCTTTAGGTACTGCAACGCCATTGTCATCGACAACCTTTGCACTAATACCTGGAAGCGCAGTCATTGCAGAGCCTGGCTTTGTTGCAGTAACTCCTGGCAAAGGTGAAATCATGATGGCACCAGTTTCGGTCTGCCACCACGTATCAACAATTGGACAACGATTTCCACCGATAACTTCGCGGTACCACATCCACGCCTCTGGATTAATTGGTTCACCAACAGATCCAAGTAAGCGAAGCGATGAAAGATTCTGTGCCTGTGGGAATTCATCTCCCCATTTCATCCAGGTACGAATAAGTGTTGGCGCTGTATACAAAATAGTGACGCCGTATTTTTCAACGATTTCAAACATCCGCCCCTTGTGTGGGGTGTCAGGTGTGCCCTCATAAATTATTTGAGTTGCGCCGTTAATCAGCGGTCCATACACAACATATGAATGTCCGGTGATCCAACCAACATCAGCTGTGCACCAATAAACATCACTTTCTGGCTTGAGATCAAAGACAGCGCGATGAGTAAATGCTGCCTGGGTTAAATAACCTCCTGTTGTATGGAAAATTCCCTTTGGCTTTGCAGTCGTGCCAGATGTGTATAAAATAAAGAGTGGGTGTTCAGCATCAAAAGCCTGCGCCTCATGCTCTGGGCTTTGGCGGTTCACAATCTCATCCCACCAAATATCAGTTGCGCTATTCCATGCAGTCTCTTGTCCTGTGCGCTTTACAACAAGGACTTTCTCAACATTTGTCTTTCCCTTAAGCGCCTCATCGACTGCAGGCTTGAGTGCAAATGCTGCACCCTTGCGGAATCCACCGTCTGCTGTGATCACAATCTTTGCATCAGCATCTTGAATTCGTGAAAGAAGTGCGTCGGCAGAAAATCCGCCGAAGACAACTGAGTGAGCGGCACCGATACGAGCGCATGCCAACATCGCAACTGCTGCTTCCGGAATCATTGGCATATAAATCGCAACGCGATCACCTGCTTTAACACCGATCTCAATCAGTGCGTTAGCCGCTTTCTTTACATCGGTAAGAAGATCTGCATATGTGATGGAGCGAGTATCGCCCGGTTCGCCTTCAAAGAAGAGTGCAACACGATCGCCTCGACCTGCCAACACATGTCGATCGAGTGCGTTAAATGATGCGTTGAGTTTTCCGCCAACAAACCATTTCGCATATGGCGCTTTCCATTCAAGAACAGAGTTCCACGGCTTCTGCCAGGTTAATTCGCGCGCCTGCGTTTCCCAGAACGCTAAGCGATCCGACTCTGCCCGATCATAGATTTCTGCCTTTGCATTTGCTTGAGCAGCAAATTCGGCACTCGGTGGAAAGGTTCTGCTCTCAGAACCGAGATTTTCAATGGAATCACCAGAATTATCAACAGGAGTAAGGCTCATAAGTGTTGAGGTTACTAGGACTCTCTATTTTTGCCCACTATCTCCAACCCACTCAAGTGAACACCTATAGAAATGGAAGTACACAATGCTGACTGCCTTCTTCGCAATCCTCCTCAAGATTTTGGGAACTCCAGCCTTATTAGCTGCCCTGATGGCCTTCTTGCAGAAGACCCTCCACCCCTAGACCCCTGGCTTACCCCTTCGCTCAGCCCAAAGATCGCCATGTGCCAGCAGCTTTCACACCTGCTCGCGCATGGCGATTTTTCTTAGCCCCAGGTAAGTGGTTGGATTAGCCGTAAGCCCGAAGTCGGCTCAATGACGCGCTCGGCGAAGGATTACAACTCGCAGCAGGTGTGTGCGAGAAACCGAGCCCGTGGAGTCCTAAATGCCAATTGCAACCCCTGAGATTTACGCTCAAATGTTAGATCGCGCAAAGGCTGGTGCATTCGCATACCCCGCAATTAACGTCTCATCGTCTCAGACAGTTATCGCAGCGCTTCGTGGATTTGCCGAAGCTGAATCAGATGGAATTATCCAATTTTCATGGGGCGGTGCTGAATACGCATCTGGCTCAACGGTAAAGAACATGATTGACGGAGCGGTGGCGCTCGCAGAATTCGCACACGTTGTTGCAAAGAACTACAACGTTAATATTGCAATTCACACCGATCACTGCCCAGCAGAAAAACTTGATGGATTTATGCGTCCACTTCTTGAAATCGGGGCACAGCGCATCAAGGATGGCAAAGCTCCACTCTTTAGTTCACACATGTGGGATGGCTCGGCTGTAGATATGAACGAGAATATGAAAGTTGCCAAAGAACTCCTCGCAAAGTCTGTTGCCGCACGCACAATTCTTGAAATTGAAATTGGTGTTGTCGGTGGCGAAGAAGATGGAATCGAAGCAAAGCATGATGCCAAGTTGTACTCAACACCTGAAGATGCGCTGATGACTCTTGATACTCTCGGCAACGATCCTGCTGCGCGCTACATGGTTGCTGCAACATTTGGAAACGTTCACGGTGTATACAAGCCAGGAAATGTTGTCTTGCAGCCAAAGATTTTGCGCACATTGCAAGATGCGGTCTCAACAAAGTTAGGCCTTGCAGCCGGAAGCAAGCCAATGGATCTCGTATTCCACGGCGGTTCTGGCTCACTACTTTCTGAAATCCGCGAATCACTCGATTATGGTGTGATCAAGATGAATATCGATACTGATACGCAGTACTCATTTACCCGCCCAGTCGTTGAGCATATGTTCAAGAACTATGACGGGGTCTTGAAAATTGATGGTGAAGTAGGAAATAAGAAGGCGTATGACCCACGTGCATGGGGCAAAGCGGCAGAAGCCGGCATGGCTGCCCGTGTCGCTCACGCGTGTGAGGATCTTCGTTCAACAGGAACATCACTTCGCAAGTAATCTTCACCTAGTTATAGAGAGAGGTTTTAACTATGCCTGCATTAGTTCTGCTGGGAGCTCAGTGGGGCGATGAGGGCAAGGGTAAAGCTACCGACATCCTCGGCGATCGCGTTGATTATGTAGTGCGCTATCAAGGTGGCAATAACGCAGGACACACAGTTGTTATTGGTGATCAGAAATATGCACTTCACTTACTACCATCTGGAATTCTCTCTCCCAACGTTATTCCTGTGATTGGCAACGGCGTTGTCATTGATCCAGGTGTATTGCTAGAAGAAATCAAAGGCTTAACCGAACGTGGTATTGATTGTTCAAAACTTGTTATCTCAACCAATGCGCACTTGATTACTCCTTATCACCGCACGATCGATAAAGTCACAGAGCGCTTCTTAGGAAAATCAAAGATCGGTACAACAGGTCGCGGTATTGGACCTGCCTATGCTGACAAGATCAACCGCATTGGAATTCGCGTGCAAGATCTCTTTGACCCATCAATCTTGCGCCAGAAACTTGAGGCAGCTCTTCGCGATAAGAATCAGATTCTCATCAAGGTCTTTAACCGTAAGAACATCGAAGTTGATGATGTTCTCGCTGAATACCTTGGCTACGCAGAGATATTGCGCCCATACGTTGCAGATACCGTCCTACTTTTAGATCAAGCGCTCAAGGCAGGCAAGCGAGTACTGCTTGAAGGATCACAAGGAACTCTCCTTGATGTTGATCATGGAACATATCCATTCGTTACCTCATCAAACCCCACTGCGGGTGGTGCTTGCACAGGTTCTGGAATCGGGCCAACACAGATTGGTCGCGTCATTGGAATCGTAAAGGCCTACACAACTCGCGTGGGATCAGGGCCTTTTCCTACTGAACTTCTTGATGAAGATGGCGAAAAACTTCGCACCATCGGAGGAGAAATCGGTGTCACAACTGGTCGCGCCCGTCGCTGTGGTTGGTATGACGCACCAATTGCACGTTACGCGGTTCGCGTGAATGGACTTACAGATTTCTTCCTAACAAAACTTGATGTGCTCACTGGGTGGGAGAAGATTCCAGTATGTGTTGCGTATGAAATTGATGGCAAGCGAGTAGAAGAACTGCCATCGTCGCAATCAGATTTCCATCATGCAATTCCAATTTATGAATATCTACCTGGCTGGAAAGAAGATATCTCTGGTGCACGAAAATTAAGCGATCTGCCAGCTAATGCGCAGGCATACATTGCCTTCCTTGAAAAAATTTCAGGTGCTCCGATGAGCGCTATCGGTGTGGGGCCAGGTCGAGATCAGACAATTGTTGTGAAGGATTTCATCTAAACCATGAAAATCCTCCTAGTCGGAAGCGGTGGTCGCGAACACGCACTCGCACTAGGACTCAAGGCAGATAAAAAATGTAGCGAACTACATGTGGCACCAGGTAATCCCGGAATCGCAGAGATCGCAACAACACATCCACTGACGATTACTGATAATCAGGCAATTCTTACACTCGCACAATCACTTGGCGTTGACCTAGTTGTGATTGGTCCAGAAGTTCCACTTGTTAATGGAGCAGCCGATACTTTGCGTGCTGCAGGGATTGCAACATTTGGTCCATCGAAGGCTGCTGCAGCGCTAGAAGGATCAAAAGATTTTGCAAAAGGCGTGATGCGAGATGCCGGTGTTCCAACGGCTAGAAGTTTTACTTGCACTAGTGAAGGTGAAATCAATAGCGCGCTGGATGCCTTTGGTGCTCCATTTGTTGTCAAAGATGATGGATTAGCTGGCGGTAAAGGTGTTGTTGTGACAGATGATCGCGCGGAAGCACTTGCACATGCACTTTCGTGCGATCGCGTTGTCATCGAAGAATTTCTTGATGGTCCAGAGATATCTCTCTTTGGTATTTCAGATGGCCGCAACATTCTTGCAATGGAGCCGGCGCAAGATTTCAAACGCGCATACGATAATAATCAGGGCCCAAATACCGGTGGCATGGGTGCGTACTCACCTCTTCCTTGGGCGCCAGAAGACATCATTGAACAGACATATGAAAAAGTCTTAGCGCCAGTTGTTGCCGAGATGGCAGCGCGCGGAACCCCATTTATTGGCCTGCTCTATGCCGGACTTGCACTGACAAAAAATGGAATCAAAGTTATTGAATTTAATGCGCGCTTTGGAGATCCAGAGACACAAGTACTTATTCCACGACTTCTTACTCCTCTTGCAGATCTTCTCTACAAAGCAGCAACAAATTCACTGGATGACACCGTCTTGCACTGGAGTGATACCTCTGCCGTCACCGTTGTCTTAGCGGCACAGGGATATCCGCAATCACCACAGCTGGGCGAGAAAATCACAGCACCAGCGCCACAAGAAAATACCTTGATCTTTCAGGCAGGCACACAAGAGAAGGATGGATCGCTGATCTCAAGTGGCGGTCGCGTCATGACAGTGACCGGGATCGGCAGCGATCTCGAATCGGCTCGCCACCGCGCATATCAACAGATTTCTACCATCGGCCTCGAGGGCTCTTTCTATAGAAGTGATATCGCCCTCGTTGCGTCGCTAGCCCAGGTAGAGAATTAAGTAAGGGAGAATGCACCAGTGAGCGTATTAGCTAACCGTTATGCATCAGCGCAGATGCGCGCCATCTTTGCCCCGGAAGAGAAGATCATTGCAGAACGTCGCTTGTGGATTGCAGTAGCCCGCGCACAATCTAAGCTCGGCCACACAATCTCTGATGCTGTTATTGCAGATTATGAAAAAGTTGCAACACAAGTTGATCTTGCTTCAATTGATGCACGTGAGAAAATTACGCGCCACGATGTAAAGGCACGTATTGAAGAATTCAACGCACTGGCAGGACACGAAGCTATCCATGCCGGCATGACCAGCCGTGACCTTACCGAAAATATCGAAGCGCTCCAGATTAAAAATGGACTTGATCTCATCGGCGATAAAGTGATTGCAACCCTTGCCGCCCTTGCCGCAAAAGCTGCCCTCTATGCCGATCAGCCAATTGCGGGTCGTTCACATAATGTGCCGGCACAAATCACAACACTCGGTAAGCGATTTGCAAGTGCAGCAGAAGAATTACTCTTTGCCTACGAACGCTTAACGGCGCTGCAGGCACGTTATCCAATGCGCGGCATCAAAGGGCCGGTCGGTACAGCCCAAGATTCCATTGACTTACTTGGATCAACAGATGCTCACCAATCACTCGAACGCGCGATTGCTACTGAACTTGGATTTAATCGAGTGCTTGATTCAACCGGCCAGATTTATCCACGTTCCTTTGATTACGATGTACTCACAACGCTGGTGCAATTAGCTGCCGCTCCTTCTTCTCTTGCCACATCTATTCGCTTAATGGCCGGTGCCGAACTTGTGACTGAAGGTTTCAAAGAAGGCCAGGTTGGATCTTCTGCAATGCCACATAAGATGAATACGCGCTCATGTGAGCGCATTAATGGCCTAGCAGTGATCTTGCGCGGCTATTCATCGATGGTCGCAGAGCTTGCTGGTGATCAATGGAATGAAGGCGATGTCTCTTGCAGCGTTGTTCGTCGCGTTGCCATCGCCGATGCTTTCTATGCCATGGATGGATTATTGGAAACAACGCTGACTGTCCTTAACGAATTTGGCGTATTCCCAGCTGTCATAAATGGCGAACTTGACCGCTATCTTCCATTTTTGGCTACAACAAAGATTTTGATGGCAGCTGTTAAAGCGGGCGTAGGTCGCGAGATCGCTCACGAAGTAATCAAAGAACACGCAGTCAAGGCTGCGCTAGCAATGCGTGACGGTAAAACAAATACTCTGCTTGATGCGCTTGCTGCAGATGCGCGAATTCCATTAGATAAAAGTGCGTTAGAGAAATTACTCAGTGCACCCCTTGAATTTACTGGCGATGCTCGCCAACACATTGCTCGAGTTGTTGCTCGCATTGAAGCGATCACATCCGCGCATCCTGCCGCAGCGCAGTACAAACCTGGCTCTATCCGGTGAGCGGCTTCGGCCTTGCTGGTCCACCACCAGCACCACAGGTTGCAGGGTGGGATCACCTGCGCACTGGAAAAGTTCGTGATCTCTACACAAATTCTTCCGGCGAAATCCTTCTCGTGGCATCAGATCGCATCAGCGCATTCGATTGGGTTCTTCCCACAACAATCCCAGATAAAGGCGCAATCCTTACCCAGTTATCACTCTTTTGGTTTGAGTTACTTGAAGACATTATCCCGAACCACATCATCACCGATGATGTTCCAGCACAAGTTGCTGACCGCGCGGTAATTGTGGAGCCACTAAAAATGTTTGAAATTGAATGTGTTGCTCGGGGATATCTCACCGGCAGTGGACTGGTTGAATATAAAGAAAATGGCGCAGTCTGTGGCAACACACTTCCCGCTGGCCTTATAGATGGATCAAAACTTGCGAAACCGATCTTTACTCCTGCCACCAAGGCTGAAATAGGAGATCACGATATAAATATTGACTTTAATCAAGCGGCAGCAATTGTGGGTGCAGAGCATGCACAATCGCTCCGCGATTACACCCTCAAGCTCTATACGGAGGCAGCGGAATTTGCTGAAAGCCGTGGAATCATCCTGGCTGATACTAAATTTGAATTTGGTTTAGATAGCGATGGAGAAATTCTCTTGGGCGATGAAGCACTCACTCCAGATTCATCTCGCTTCTGGGATGCCACTCATAAAGGCGCATCATTTGATAAACAATTTGTGAGGGATTACCTGACCGCATCAGGGTGGGATAGAAAGAGTCCACCACCAGAATTGCCCGCAGAGATCGTAGAAAAAACTGCGGAGCGTTACCACCATGCATATTTCACACTCACCGGCAGTAAGTTCTAAGGGGAAATCAGATGGCCATCATCGTCGTAGAAGTAATGCTCAAGCCTGAGATTTTAGATCCACAAGGTGTGGCTGTAGGTGCTGCCCTTCCCCGTCTTGGCTTCACCTTCGCAAAGAGTGTTCGACAAGGAAAACGTTTTGAAATTGAAATTGATGGTCAACCCACCCCACAACAGATGCAAGAGATTGAAAAGGCTGCAGCAACACTTCTTGCCAATCCTGTGATTGAAACATATGTAGTTACGGTGCAGGCATGAAAGTTGGTGTCATCACATTTCCGGGAACGCTAGATGATCGTGATGCGCTACGCGCAGCGAACGCTGCCGGTACAACCGCGATTTCACTCTGGCATAACGATGCCGACCTGAAAGGAGTGGACGCAGTTATCTTGCCCGGTGGTTTCTCATACGGGGACTATCTGCGCTGTGGTGCCATCAGTCGCTTTGCACCGGTAATGGAGAAAGTTATTGCTGCAGCCAATGGTGGAATGCCACTTCTTGGAATTTGTAACGGTTTTCAGGTTTTATGTGAGGCGCATTTATTGCCCGGTGCGCTGACTCGCAATAAAGATCTTCATTTCTTATGTCGCGATCAAAAACTGGTCATTGAGAATAACGCCACCGCTTGGACCTCTGACTATGCCAAGGGTCAAGAGATTGTTATTCCGTTGAAAAATGGCGAAGGCTCTTTTCAATGTGACGATAAAACCCTTGCCGCACTTGAAGGAGAAGGTCGTATTGTCGCCCGCTATGTCGGTGAAAATCCCAATGGGTCACGCAATCTGATTGCAGGAATTACCAATGAACGCGGAAACATTGTCGGGCTAATGCCACATCCAGAACATGCTATTGAAACCCTGACAGGGCCAAGTGCTGATGGGCTCGCCTTCTTTACATCCGTCCTTAAGGCCATGGTGAAGTAATGGCACTTGATACTGTCGCTATCGCAACGCAGAACCCCGATACCTCACAACCATTTGCAGAGCTAGGTCTAAAGCCAGATGAGTACGCACGTATCAAAGAAATCTTAGGTCGCAGACCAACGTCTTCTGAATTGGCTATGTATTCGGTGATGTGGTCTGAGCACTGTTCTTATAAATCATCAAAGGTCCATCTCAAGCAATTCGGCGAGAAGGCCGTGAAGTCTGATGCACTTCTAGTGGGAATCGGTGAAAATGCAGGTGTTGTTGATATCGGCCAGGGTTATGCCATCACATTTAAAATCGAATCCCACAATCACCCATCATTTATTGAGCCGTATCAAGGTGCTGCAACAGGTATCGGTGGAATCGTTCGCGATATTTTAACTATGGGTGCTCGTCCCATTGCAGTAATGGATCCGCTGCGATTTGGTCCAGCTGATGCAGCTGATACCCGCCGCGTCTTACCTGGCGTGATTGCCGGCGTTGGTGGATATGGAAACTGTCTTGGCCTTGCCAATATCGGTGGCGAAGTTGTCTTCGATGAAACGTACTTAGGTAATCCGCTAGTGAATGCTCTCTGCGTTGGTGTGATGAAACATAGCGACATTAAATTAGCGAAGGCAGCCGGTGCTGGAAATCTTGTTGTTCTCTATGGTGCAAAGACCGGTGGAGATGGAATCGGCGGTGTCTCTGTCTTGGCTTCAGAAACTTTTGAATCAACCGGCCCAGCAAAGCGCCCAGCAGTACAGGTGGGCGATCCATTTGTTGAAAAAGTTTTAATTGAATGTTCGCTAGAAATCTTTGCCGAAGATCTCGTTGTGGGCATCCAAGACCTTGGCGGGGCAGGCTTATCGTGTGCCACCAGCGAGCTAGCTTCAGGCGGAAGTGGCGGCATGAAGGTTGCGCTAGATCGAGTACCACTGCGCGATGCGACCTTATCGCCTGAGGAAATCTTGATGTCGGAATCACAAGAACGTATGTGCGCCATTGTTGAACCAGGAAAGATTGATCGCTTTTTGGAGATCTGCAAGAAATGGGATGTGACCGTGACAGCAATTGGTGAAGTCACCGACGGAGATCACCTTGAAATTACCTGGCATGGAGAACTTATTGTCGATGTTCCGCCTCGCACAGTTGCTCACGATGGTCCTGTCTACTCCAGACCATTGGCAGAGCCGGCATACATTGCACGAGTCAATGGTGAAGTTATTTCACCACCTGTTCCTAAAACCCCAGCCGAAATTAAAGCTGCAATCTTGCAGATGGCAGCCACTCCAAACTTGGCAGATAAGAGCTGGGTCACCAATCAATATGATCGTTACGTACAGGGCAATACAGTGCAATCACAGCCAGATGATTCTGGCATGATCCGTATCGATGAGAAGACACACCTTGGTGTTGCTGTAGCAACTGATGCCAATGCCAATTGGTCCTATCTCAATCCTTATGAAGGTGCGAAGTTAGCGCTAGCTGAAGCATCGCGAAATATTGCAACAGCAGGCGCTCAGCCACTTGCAGTAACAAATTGTCTTAACTTTGGTTCGCCAGAGGATCCAGGTGTAATGTGGCAATTTGCTGAAACAGTTCGCGGATTAGCAGATGGATGTCTTGAGATGGGGCTACCTGTGACAGGTGGCAACGTATCCTTCTACAACCAAACCGGTGATGTTGCGATCTTGCCAACTCCTGTCATCGGAGTTCTCGGTGTGATTGATGATGTGCGCACTCGTACACCAATGAGTTTTGATCGTGCTGGACTTGATCTTTATTTAATTGGCGCAAGTGATAGCAATATGTCAGGCTCTGAATGGGCATACCTTCACAAGATGCGCGGGGGACAGGCGCCGAAGGCAGATTTACAGCGAGAAATGCGACTTATTGAGCTGTTGGTCAAGGGGCGTACCGAGAAGATTTTTAGCGCAGCACACGATCTCAGCCAGGGCGGCCTCACTGCAACGATTACCGAGATGGTTTTGCGTCATCACATCGGCGCAACGATCACTGTAGATAATCCTGGAGTAACCCTCTTTGTTGAAACCCCTGGTCGCGTTGTCGTTGCAGTGGAACCTGGAAAAGTTGATGCTCTGAAGAAAGCTGCGGTTGATATTCCACTGACATATATTGGTGTCACAGGTGGAGATGCTCTTGTTGTTAATGAGACATCAATTTCGCTTGAAGAGTTACGCACAGCTCATACAGCCACTTTTGAGAAGTTGTTTGGATAGATATGCGCGATCCTGTGATTCTAGAAAATGTAAAGACGTCCTTGGCTGAATTAGTCCGTCTGGCACCAGGTCGCGCGATCGAAGTTCGCATTCCACCATATGCCGCGGTGCAATGCGGTGAT
>Ga0315899_10003367_pt1 | contig 17419 bp, 18 predicted proteins | sample LakEriMetagenome_2_FD_203518 | JGI IMG/M metagenome (GOLD analysis project Ga0315899, IMG submission 203518) | Freshwater fungal communities from buoy surface, Lake Erie, Ohio, United States - Buoy 4 MA112 | ecosystem: Environmental > Aquatic > Freshwater > Lake | place: USA: Lake Erie, Ohio... | reverse complement strand
CGTGACCGCAAATGACGCGATAATGAAAGGCGCGTGGGGCATTAGCCTTGCGCCATCCGGCGCATCCGCGCTTCAATCCGCATCTCCGCCAATGCAGCGCGCATCCGCATCAGCACAAGCGCGCCGAACAACAGGCTGAAACCCGCGACAGCGACAAACAAGGGCACCAAATAAGCGGTATCGATGGACGATCCGCCCAGCGTAATACTCGCCTTTTGATGCTGGCTTTCCCACCAGATGACAGAACGGTTGATGATCGGAATGTTAACCGCGCCAATGACGCCAAAAACAGCCGCCACGCGGCTCGTGTCGCCCTTCTCGCTTGAAGCGTTGGAAAGCGCGATATATCCCAGATATAGGAAAAAGAGCACCAGCATAGATGTCAAGCGACCGTCCCAGACCCACCAGGTGCCCCATGTTGGTCGCCCCCATATAGAACCCGTGATTAGGCAAATCGCCGCGAAGGTTGCTCCTGGAACCGCGATTGCACGCGCAGACACGCCCGCCAGAGGGTGACGCCATACCAATTGCACAATGCTGGCAATGGCAATGCCGGTCCATCCGCCCATGCCAAGCCACGCGGCTGGAACATGTACGAAAAGGATTTTGACCGTCTCGCCCATCAATCGTTCGGTCGGGGTAAAAAACACCCCCCATATGCAAGCGATGAGTGTGAGCAACAGACCCGGCCAGAATAATGCTGGCGTAAGCGGCTTTGCAATACGCAAGAATCGGGCAGGATTGGCAAAGCGATGCATGATTAGGCAGAGGCTCTAGCACCGCAAAAGCCTTACGCCAATGGATTTACGATCATCTGCCCATAAGTTTTTGTGCGATATTGTCGGCAACTTTCGCCGGTTCTTTGCCGCCCGAATCCCTTTCAACGCACATAGATGCCAACCGCTTAGCCGTGGCATTAATACGGCGGTTTATTTCTGTATCATCTGCATTTTCAATATGACGCAAAGCGCAGGGGCTGCAAGTATCTGCTTTGACATTCATTATGTCATGTGCAGCTTCGCTATTCCCGCCAAGAGGGTGGCACGCAACGATCCAGGCCTTTACGTTTCCTTGGCCGCCATCTTAAACCTCACCAAGAAGGTATAGGTTTCGAGCAAAAATGCCTCCGTGGGTGCGCAGCACCCATCGTCAGAAACGTCTTTGGGTCAAATTCCTAAAGAATGTTACCATTTCGGGCCTGAGCTGCGCCCGATTATGATGATTTTCCAAAAAATGTCTATTTTCCAACATTTACTTGGTGATATCTGGCGGAGACGGTGGGATTCGAACCCACGATAGAGTCACCCCTATACACACTTTCCAGGCGTGCGCCTTCGACCACTCGGCCACGTCTCCGCTTTCCCCTTGGGGACGAACGCCCCTAGCGGCTCCTTTGCGCTTTCGCAAGGCACAGTGATTTGCCATACTGCATCAGATGAAAAGATATCTGCCTTTGGTCGCCATCGCCGCTTTATGCGTAGCCTTCCCGCTTTTAGCGCAGGAGGCGAAGACTTATCCCGCGCCGTCGGAAATTGTCTCTGCGGCCAAAGCGGACGAATGGTTGGCCATCGCGCCGTCGGATCTTTTGGTGATGGACCTCGCGCCCGATTCGAAAGCCAAGCCGCGTCGCGTCGTCATGCAGTTAATGCCTGCACCCTTCAGCCAAGGCTGGGTCGGCAATATCCGCAAGCTGGCGGCGGCCCGTTGGTGGGACGGCACGAGCATCAACCGCGTGCAGGACAATTATGTCGTGCAATGGGGCGACGCGACAGAGAAAAAGGCGTTACCGGAAGGGTTGGCGACCGTTGGGGCGAAGGATTACGTCACACCTGACTGGCCAACTAAGGACTGGATTTTCGCCCGGGCAGACGGAAGGCCCGACGCCTATGCGGGTGCCCATGGTTTCTATGTTGGCTGGCCCCTAGCACAAGGTCGTGAAGGGCTTTGGCCAATCCACTGCTACGGCATGGTCGGCGTTGGCCGGAACCTTTCGCCCGACACCGGCAGTGGCGCTGAACTTTACACCGTCATCGGCCATGCCCCGCGCCATCTGGACCGCAACATCGCGCTCGTTGGCCGCGTGATTGAAGGCGTTGAGCATATGTCGAGCTTGCCGCGTGGAACCGGCGCGCTTGGATTTTACGAAACAGCGGAGGAGCGCGTGCCGATCCTATCTGTCCGGCTTGGCAATGAGGCAGCTGACGTGCCCGCGTTTGAGTATCTCTCTACCGAAAGCGACAGCTTCGCTGCTTATGCCGACGCGCGAGCCAACCGGCGTGACCCGTTTTTCAATATGCCAGCGGGCGGCGCGGATATTTGTAACATTCCCGTGCCCATTCGCCGCAAGGCGAAATGAGCGAGGGGCTTAATCCGCCATCATCATTTTCATCTTGTCGAGCGCAGCCTTTTTAATCTGGCACACCCGCGCCGCACCGACGCCCAAGGTTCCGCCGATTTCATCAAGGTTCAATTCTTCGACAAAATATAGCTGGAGAATAAGTGCCTCACGCTCGGACAGTTTGGAGAGGTTTTCCACCAACGCCCCTCGCAATTGCGCCTTTTCCAGCAGCGTGTCCGCAGCATCCGCCATATCGGCAAACCACATATCATGGTCCGAATAGCTGTCTTCAATCGATTCCTGTCCCACAGGCTGCGTTGACGCCACCATCGCGTGATATGCCGCAGGATCAAGCCCGGCCGCCGCCGCCATTTCGGCATCATTTGGCGGGCGCATGTTTTCTTGTTCAAACCGCGCGCGGATGCCCGCCAAATAGCGACGATTGGCCATGCCCGCCCGGCCCATACGCGCATCACGGCGCAACGCATCAACCATGTTGCCGCGAATGCGCGTCGCCGCATAAGGCGCAAAGGCAATGCCGCGCTCTTCAAAATTCTGCGCCGCCTCAACCAGCGCCACGAGGCCAATCTGAATCAAATCCTCCACCTCAATCGCCGACGACATCCGGCTATGCACATGCCACGCGATCCGGCGCACCAGCGCGCTATGCGCCTCAACCAGTTGCGCCGGATTAAGCGTTTGCGGGGTGGCATACGCGTTTCGAGCTTCAATCAACATAAGGGTCTCCAATTTCTTCCGGGGCAGTCGATGTAGCGGGTTCAACCAGTGGTCCGGTGCCGCCAACTACGGCGATGACTTCCACCTTTTTGGTTTCAGGAATTTCAAGGAAGGACAGAACGGCAACGTCGCTATATTGTGCGCGCAACAACCGTCCGACCGCCGCGCGGCACAATGGCGAGGTGATGATGGCGAAGCTGCGCGCGGCGACGAGCATAGGTTGTACCGCCTCATCAATCACCGAAATGATCCGACGCGCAAGCTCTGGTTCAAACGGCCAGCTTGCCTGCGGCGCCGATTGGACCGACTGCACCAGAAGCGCTTCCAACGCGCTTTCAAAGGTGATGGCAGGCAATGGCATTTTGACCGGTACAATGGTCTGGACAATCAACCCGCCAAGCCGTTGCCGGACAGCCTCAACCAGTTCGGTCATGTCTAGGTTGCGCGGGGCAAGGTCGACCATGGCTTCGGCAATGCGGCGGAAATCGCGCAACGGAACGCGCTCGGCAAGCAACGCCCTGCACAAGGCCGTAACCGCCGCCAGCGTATAAGGCATTGGCGTGAGACCAGAGGCGAGCTGCGGGTAACTCTCCTTTAAATTGACAATAAGCGCTTGCGCATCATCCATGCCAAACAGCTCCGCCGCAGACGTGCTAACCAATTGGTTCAAATGGGTGGCGATAACGGTGGCCGGGTCCACAACGGTGTAGCCCGCCGCCACCGCATCAGTGCGGTCCCGCTCTGCGATCCAAAGGGCATCCAAGCCAAAGCTCGGGTCCTTGACCGCGCGCCCAGTTATACCTTCGAGACAATCGCCCGAATCGAGCGCGAGCAATTCATTGGCCCACGCCTGATCTTCGCCCATCAACACGCCCGATATGCGAATTTGATATGCGTTGCCGGGCAAGGACAGATCATCGGCAACCTTCACCATGGGCATGACAAAGCCGAATTCGCGAGACAATTGACGTCGGATGGCGGTTACGCGACCCATTAAGGCTGCGCCCTTGCGTTCGTCGACCAAGCTTACAAGTCCATAACCAAGCTCAAGCGTGATGGGTGCGATTTCCGCGACTTCATGCCATTCGATCAGGTGACTTGGTGTCGCATCCGTGATCGGTTCGATCACAGGCGCAGGTGCCTTTTCCGCCTTGCGCAATGTCCAATAAATTGCGCCCGCCACCGCAGCCGCAGGAAGCACGACAAGCTGCGGCATAGCCGGAACCATGCCCAGTAACGTTAAGATGCCCGCAACAGGCCCCCAAGCGCGTGAGAAGCCAAATTCGTTCGATATCTGGCCTGCAAGATCAAGCGGCGATGAGACGCGTGTGACAATCGCTGCTGCCGCAATAGATAATAATAACGCAGGCACCTGCGCCACCAACGCATCACCCACGGCAAGCATGATATATGTTTGCGCAGCCTCACTAAAGCTGAGGCCATGGCTGACCATGCCCAAGATAAGTCCGCCGAAAATGTTGACGAATAAAATGAGTAGGCCAGCGACAGCGTCACCTTTTACGAATTTGGATGCGCCGTCCATCGACCCATAAAAATCGGCTTCGGTTGCAACCTCTTGACGGCGGGCTTTCGCTTCGTCGGGCGTCAGGAGGCCGGCATTGAGGTCCGCATCAATCGCCATTTGCTTGCCGGGCAAGGCATCGAGCGTGAAGCGCGCTGAAACCTCGGAAACGCGGCCAGCACCTTTAGTGATGACAACCAGATTGATAATCATCAGCACCGCGAACACGAACAGGCCGACGATATAATCGCCGCCAATCAGGAACGCGCCAAACGCCTCGATCACATGTCCTGCCGCCGCCGGGCCATTATGGCCGTCGACGAGCACCACGCGCGTGGAGGCGACGTTCAACGCGAGGCGGAAAATCGTCGCCAGCAGCAACACGGTGGGAAAAGATGAAAAATCGAGCGGCTTGGCGACGTTCATCGCGACCATCACAACGGCGAGGCTGATCATGATATTCACGATGAAGCCAACATCCAGCAACACCGCAGGGACTGGAACAATCATCAACATGACCAGCAACAATATCGCCACGGGCAAGGCGTTGCCCTTCAGCACCGCCATCGGCACGGCGAAAAGAGGGTGACGCATCATGTCGTCACCGCGGACAGGCGCTGATACGTCCGGCGGGCAAAATCAAGATCAAGCCCCTTTGGCATTTTTTCCATCTCGGCCATCACCAACGGCGCGCGGCGAACCGTATTTGTTGCGTAATGTTGTTGTATGCTTTGCGACATTTTGCCAACGGAGGGCGCGGCAGCCATCTTGGCAGAAAAGCCATCGCGGATTTCAATTAAGCTACGTTGAACACCATCTGGACGATAGAAGATCGACCTGTTCGCGGCGGCGGCGGATGGAAACAGCGGTGCCGCAGCCTGATGGGGGTCAGCCTGCATCGCAGCAAGAAAATCACCAGCACCTTTCGCGCCAAGGAAGTGCGCGAGATAGAGGTCGACGTCCTGCAGGCTTCCACCAATACGCGATTGCAGATAATCGCTATTGTCCGACGCCAGTTCAGCGGCCATGACCGCTGCGGTTTCAGGGTTGGTGCGCAGGCCCAAAATCTGGGCCCGCATATCGGGGGCAGCTACCGTAAATGCACCGTTGCGGTTTTGCGTGATTGCGCTCGATGCCCAATCAAGCCCATGCGACGCGCCGTGGCGTTTGACCGTCGCAAGCCAGGTCTGGTTGGTAAATTGATAGAGGCCAGTGGCGCTAGATGTTTGGGCACGAGCATCCGGCCGCATGCCACTCTCCAGTTGTGCCTGATCCATCAGATAGTCAAAGCCAACGCCCGTACGCGCCGACGCCTTGGCAATCGCCGAAGTCACGCGTTGCTGCGCCGCGGTCGCGGTAATGGGACCAGTCATGAAGGCATCTTTGTATGCATGCCCTGACTACAGCAACGCCCGTGCCAAATGCGAAAAACGTCGGATTTGTAGGCTATCGCGCGCGGGGTATGTAGGTATGCGGCGATGATTGGCCGCGCAATTCGGCCAATCGGTCAATTTTCTGGCGGTTCCAGGCCGTCAGATATTTGACCCGTATACGCGCCGCCTCGGCCTGTTTCATGCCATATGCCAATTGTTCAGGATCGATGGCATCTGTGTCCTGCGGCAAAACCGCCAGCACCTCAGCCAACGCCCGCGACGCGATAAGAACCGCGTCGGCATCAAACGCATCCAGTGCCGCGATTAGGTCGGACTGGCGAGCAATGATGCGGTCGATCATGAACTTAGCCTGGACTTTTCGATCCGAAACGGATCACGCCATCTGCAATAGCGCCCAGATCAATCCGGTAGTTGCCGCTGGCGATCGCTTCTTTCAACGACGCGATTCGTGCGGCATCAAATGGGGGGCCCTTTTGGGCCAGCGCGCTCGCAAGGCTTATGTTTTGCGCGACCGGTTGAGTATTTTGTATTTTCTCTTGGCGTAACTTTGGAATGTCCGAAGCCATCTTTTGCCCAACACCTGCCAATATGGGCGGTTTTGACGTGACAGAATGAACCATGTTTATCCCTTTCCGCTTCGCTGTCGGAAATCTGACAGCGGCAACGGATGTACAAACGGCAGATTGTTCAATCTCTTTAATATTAAAACATGGCCAGCCCGCGCGCTTTCGCCATCGCGGTCATGGGCGTGGGCGATGTCAGCGATTTGACACGCAAGGATTGGCCACTTCTGGCATCATCCAACGCGATCATTTGCGTAGATACGGCAAAGCCCTGCCCCGTTGTAATGCATTCAATGACATCGCCTTTGCGGATGACGATAGCGGCGCCTGCATCCATCGCATCGGGCGCGCGCACTGGCACCTGCAACCGCCAACCAAGGACAGGGCAGCGCACGACAACAACCCCGTCAACCGGTGGCATGATGATCGGTGCATCGGGACATTTTGCGAGCTTCAGCCTTTTGTCCACTGGCGCGGCAGTGGCATGAATCTGAATATTCTTGTCGAGAAGCGCGAGGTCTTCAAATTGGACCGACGCGGCAGTGGACATGATCAACAGCAGGCTAAGCATAAAAATTCTCTCGGATGTGGTAGTCCGACAGGAGCAATCATCATGCCAATTGCTCTAATCCAAAATATTCTGCGCGCTGGTGTGAATAATGTGCGGGTCAGCGGTCAAACCCCGCGTGGTTTAGATAGTTGAGGGGACGCAAAGGCCGAACGGATGCGTTTTACGGCCTTACGAAAGCCTCGGCAGCGGGCGCTTGGGCGGGCGCTGGCACAGTTACTGGAATGACCACAGGGCGGATCAAGGCCATTTGTTCCAAACGATCAAGGGCCTTACGGGCATCGGCATAACGTTTCGCGCGGACCAACCAAGACTGGGCCGCTGGGGCGCCCGGCATTGCGGCGACCTCCAACATGGCTGCCGACAGATTGCCCGACTCAACAAACGCTTGTGCGCGGACCAGGCGCTGTTCCGGGGTGCGCGTCGAGCCCTCATCCCGGCGAAGCACGAAAAGCTGCGAAAGCTCGCCTGTTACCGTATCCCAGACGCCATTATCGCGACTACCAGTGACCAATATAGGCGCTAGTCCGCTGAGCTCTGTCTGCAGTTTATCGATGGTAACGGCCGCCTGCGCTGCAGAAATAATAGTTGCAACCGCCTGCGGCTGCGTTGCACCAAAACGCAGCCTAAGCTGTTCAGCCAGATATCCCAAGGGCGCACCACTATCGAGCACACGGCGCACGGCAAATGTCAGCAGCAGCCCTTCACCACGCACTGCGTCACCCGATATCGCGGGATCCGTTACATAAATCGGAACCGCTTGGCCTTCGGCCTGCGCCATTGTGCCAGCGGCAGGCAATATTGCAGGTGCGGATTTGCCCGAAGGCAAAGGCGCCGCCATGTTTTCTGCCTCCGCCGCTTCGTGTGACGACGGCGCGAGAATGCCAAAGCTATCAGCCAGCCACCATGTCGCAGCCGCACCGCCGGTAAAGGCGACCACAAGAAGAAGCATGAAATGCTTGAATTTCATCCCGCCAGCCGAAGCGGACTGTGCCGTTGGATAATCGCTCATATCAGTCCTTCAGTAGGCGCGCCGCGTTCGTCTTGGCAATGCGTGGGTGTAAACTGTCCTTGGATGGCTTTCAACAATGCAGCATCATTAGGCGCGTCTGCTATTATCAACGCCCCCCAACTCACCCCGGCCGCCTCGGCAATCGCGCTTGAAAATGTTGCGAGCGTCACGTTGGCGCGCGGTACGCCGATGGTCACACATAACTCTGCAAAATGCCCGGCGGCGCGCGACGAATGCAGGATCACGACATCGCTTTCGGTCAAGTGATCCAGAAAGTCGGCTGGCGCGCTGACGGTGGCGCTTCGGTAGACGATTTCAATATCGATGCGGACGCCATCGATATGCGGAATGGGGCTATGATCCTCGCCTGCCAGCCACAACAGGCGTTGATGGCCGTCGGCGACTGCAATCCGCACCAGCGCCTCAACGCCCTCAGACCCGATTTTAGCGACGGGTATGGACAATATGTGCAGTGCGCTGGCAGTGGCACTGCCCACGGCATAAATTGGCTTGCCATGGTCTTGTGTCAGGAACCCAACCGCAGCGCGCGCGGCATTACCGCTGGTCAGCAATATCGCGTCATAGCCATTAGCAGACGCGCGCTGCACGGGCAGATGTTCGATGGAAAATAACGGCATGACAATGGGTTCATGTCCAGCTGCACGCAGGCGATGCGCTGTTGCATCGGCCCCAGGTTGCGGGCGGATAATTAACAACTTCACGATGCGAAAATACCGCGCAGTTCAGCGCTTGCTTTACCCAGCAATTCTTGCGCAAGCTGCGCGGGACCATCGCAACCCATTGCATACAGACATTCGCCCGATTGCAGTTCACTGCCGTCGGCGGTGAAAATTTCGGCGCGCAGCCTGATCTGCGTCCCTTCAACCCGCGCCAGTGCCGCAACCGGGGAATGGCAATTGCCCCCAACAGCAGCGAGAAACGCGCGCTCGGCATGAACGGCAATAAATGTATCGGCGTCGTTGATAGCCTCTAATAAGGGGAGCAGATCGGCGCGGCTGGCCAATCGGTCGATGCCAACGGCGCCTTGCGACGCGGCTGGCAAAAACGCATCAAGCGATAATGCAGCCCCCACATCGGCCATACCCAAACGATCAAGCCCTGCAGCGGCAAGCAAAGTGGCATCGGCGTCGCCTGTATCAATATGCGCAAGCCGGGTCGCGACATTGCCTCGTAGGGGCACAATCTGCAAATCCGGCCGCGCCCGTTGCAGCTGCGCCGCGCGCCTTGGACTAGACGTGCCGACACGCGCACCTTGCTTCAAGTCATCAAGCGACGCGGCCCCTATCAACCGGTCATGGACGTCCGCGCGTGGCAACATCGCAGAAATGACAAAAATATCGGCGCGCCATGTTTCGACGTCTTTCATCGAATGGACGGCGACATCAATCTGATCATCAATCAGCGCACGTTCCAACTCCTTGGTCCAAAGCGCTTTCCCGCCGATATCAGCCAATGGCCGGTCCTGAATTTTGTCGCCAGTCGCCAGCATCGGAACAAGCTTCATCGCGTCAACCGGCAGATTATACGTCCGTTTCACGGCCGCCATGGTCATCTCGGCCTGAGCCAAAGCCAATGGAGAACGGCGGGTTCCGATGCGTAAAGGACGCTCGGCTGTGAATATTGGACATGTCATGCGGCTTGTTCATAGCGGCGCGTCCACCTATGGGAAAGCACAATGGCAATCATCCTGGGTCTTGAATCAAGCTGCGACGAAACCGCAGCGGCAATCGTGCGGTCCGACCGGACAATCTTAAGCCATGCTTTGGCTGGACAAGAGGACCATCACCGCGCCTTTGGCGGCGTCGTTCCCGAAATTGCGGCGCGCGCGCACGCAGAATTGATGACACCTTTAGTGGAAACCGCGCTGGCCGATGCCGGACTTACCCTAAATGACGTAGATGCCATTGCAGCCACCGCTGGGCCAGGGCTTATTGGCGGCGTCATGGTCGGGTTGGTCACGGCAAAGGCGTTGGCCATGGCATCGGGCAAGCCTCTGATTGCCGTCAACCATCTTGAAGGTCACGCCTTGTCGCCGCGCCTCATCGATGCGGATCTAGAATTTCCTTATTTGCTGCTGCTTGTGTCGGGCGGGCATTGCCAATTGCTGCGCGTAAATGGCGTTGGCGACTATAAACGTCTTGCGACCACCATCGATGATGCAGTGGGCGAGGCGTTTGACAAGACCGCTAAAATCTTGGGTCTCGGCTTTCCCGGCGGGCCAGCTGTCGAGCGCGCCGCTGCCATCGGCAACGCCAACAACGTGCCCTTGCCTAGGCCATTGAAAGGTGCCGATGAACCGCATTTCTCCTTTGCAGGCCTAAAAAGCGCCGTCCTGCGCGCGCATGAAACGGGCCAGTATAGGGTGGAGGACATTGCGGCGTCGTTCCAATTGGCGGTGATCGACTGCCTCCATGACCGCATAAGCTACACGCTGGATCGCATAGATGCGCCTGCTGCCTTGGTGGTCGCTGGCGGTGTTGCGGCCAATGTACCGATCCGTGAGATGCTGGAAAAGCTCGCTGCGCAACGTAGCATGCGCTTTGTCGCTCCGCCCTTGTGGCTGTGTACCGACAATGGCGTCATGATCGCCTGGGCCGGCGCAGAGCGCTTTGGGTTGGGCCTCACAGATGGGTTGGATTTTGTTGCCCGGCCACGTTGGCCGCTTGACCCCCATGCCGCACCAGCCCGCGGCGCAGGGGTGAAGGCATGAGCGCAGGCACATATCCCATCGGCATCATCGGCGGCGGCGCGTGGGGCACGGCGCTTGCGGCAGTCATGGCGCAAATCCACGAACGTGTCTTGTTGTGGGCCCGCGAAGAAGATGTCGTGCGCAGCGTGAACGTCCAACATGAAAACACCCTGTTTCTGGCCGGAACGCTGCTGTCGCCAAAGATTGAAGCTACAGCCGATCTCACCCGCATGGCCGATTGCGATGCGTTGTTGATTGTCACGCCGGCGCAGCATGTGCGCGCAACGTTATCGGCACTTCCCGACACGCGAGCGCCGCTGATCCTATGTGCCAAGGGGATTGAGGCCAACACGCAAATGCTGCTGTCTGACGTCGCAGCGCAGGTACGGCCGCACAATCCTTTAGCGGTACTTTCCGGCCCGACATTTGCGCATGAGGTCGCGGCTGGAAAGCCAACCGCCGTCACGCTTGCGACTGCCAGCCCAGCGATTGGTTCGGCGCTCATGCGCAGCATCGCCACCCCGTCTTTTCGCCCCTATTGGTCCGAAGATCTCGTTGGCGCGGAAATTGGCGGCGCCGTCAAAAATGTACTCGCCATTGGCTGCGGCGTTGTCGATGGCGCTGGTCTTGGTCTGAATGCGCGCGCGGCATTAATCGCACGCGGCTTTGCTGAAATGCAGCGTTATGGCCTCGCGCGCGGTGCAAAAGCCGAAACGCTTGCGGGGCTATCGGGGCTCGGCGACCTAGTGCTGACGTGCAGTTCGGAAAACTCGCGCAACTTCTCATTGGGCCGCGGTCTTGGGCAAGGGCAAACAGCGGAAAATCTAATGGCTGACCGCAAGACTATTGCCGAAGGTGCCTTTACCGCACCAGTGCTGTTGAAGTCGGCCACATCTCTGTCTGTCGAAATGCCCATCGTTTCAGCTGTTTGCACTTTACTCGCTGGCACGGCTACCGTGGAGGCCGTCGTGACCGACTTATTGGCCCGCCCACTCAAGTCCGAAAGCTGGTAACTGCGGCCTGAACCCGCTAGTTGACGCACAAAGGACCACATTTGACTACAGCCAGAACAGATGAAGAAGACATCCAAGTGCTCGCCAAGGGCGGGCGCACTAATGTCTTTGGATTCGTGCTGCGACTGGCGGCGCGTATCCCGTTCCTGTTCATCGCAGGGCGGCTTTACGGCCCCGAGGCACTTGGGCGCTTTGCTTATGCGATTTTGATCGTTGAATTTGCCGCCCAGCTTGGGTCGCTTGGTCTGCGCCGGGGTCTTGCGGAGCTTTTGTCTAAGGAAGATCAGCCACACGCCCATATCATTGCGGATTGCTTATTCGCCGCGTTGGTCGCTTCGGCGCTGGGCGCTGCATTTCTGATCGCGTTGCCGCAATTAATGTTTCCCAATAGCGGCATCAACGGCTTGGATCGTTTCTTGCCACTGGCGATTTTTGCGATCGTGGCAACCGACATTGCGCTGTCCGCGCTCGCCTATAAATTTGACATATTGTCTACGGTACGCGCTCGCGCCGTTGTTGAACCTTGGGCGATAAGCATCGCTGCGGGTGCATTTTATTTCTATTCCGCCCGAGATGGCCTGATCCTGGCCTATGTCGCCTCGTTAATGGCGGCCCTAGTTTTTGCGCTATGGCCCTTATGGCGCAGCTATGGCCTCCCGCGCGGCTGGTGCCCAAGCCCGATGCGTTCGTTTGGTATTGCGCGGCGTAACCTACCGCTCGCTGCTGCCGATGCAGCCGAATGGGGCAGCCGGCGGCTTGATCTTGCCATATTGGGCTTGTTCGCTTCGCCTGCGATTGTAGGAATTTATTATGTCGCGCAACAAGTCGCGAGCTTGCCGCAGAAGTTGAAAACCAGTTTCGACCCGATTTTGGGGCCCGTGATTACCCGCAATTTGCAAACGAAAAACTATGCGGAAATCGCCAAGCAAGTGGGTCAAGTCGGCTTCTGGATCATTGCGGCGCAGGCAGGAATTGCATTGGCGCTTGGTATCCCGGGCGAAGCCGTAATGGGTTTGGTGGGTCCTCAATTTGTTGGCGGCACTATGGCGCTTGCCTTTTTGCTGGCAGCAGAAGTTGCCGCCGCCAACGCCGTCGTGAGCGAATCCGCCTTAGTTTACATGGCACGCCACCGCAATTTTTTGATCTCGCTCGGCATGCTCATCTTGCAGGCATTGGTGAGTGTTGGCCTCATCATATTGGTCGACGATTTGCCCATTCAGCCAGAACATGTCGGCCTGTATCAAGCGGCTGCGGTGGCGTGCGGCCTGATGATCTCACTCGGTATCGGGTCGCTCATCAAATCCCGGTTTCTGTCGCATTTGCTTGGACGGACGATCCGTGTCTGGCGCTGGACATTGCTTTTGGCCGTCGCGGCTGCAGCGCTGCTTGGGTTCCTGATCGTTAGCGTACCCGCCCGATTTGAATGGGTCGAACTTACAATCGGCATTCCCGCCATACTAGGTCTTTATGGCTGGATCATCTGGCGCTGGGGCTTTGGTCCCGAGGACCGGGTCCTGTTCCGCGAGAAACGCGATTAACCTAAACGCTGGGCAACCAAATCAGCGATGTCTGCTTCTGGCCGCGCGCCATAATGCGAGATAATCTCCGCGGCGCACACCGCACCCATGGTCAGGCATTCCGCCATGGGGCGCCCCTGCGCAAGGCCAGCAAACACACCGGACGCAAACAGGTCGCCTGCACCTGTGGTATCGACCAGCTGCGCCACGGGTTCAGCACGAACTTCCGTCCGGACACCATTTTCGACGGCAATCGCTCCATGTTCGCCGCGTGTGCAGACGAGCAATGGAACCTTGGCCGCAATAGCCGCAACCGACGCTTCAAAATCGTCACTATTATTCAGCGCGCAAATTTCGACTTCGTTCGAGAACAAGATATCAATGCGGCCAGCGTCCATTTCGGCAAGAAAGTCAGGTCCGTGCCGCGAAATCACAAAAGCATCGGACAAGGTCAATGCCACTTTGCGGCCGGCTGCGCGCGCGACATCGATGGCGGTGCGCATGGCGGCGCGTGGTTCTTCAGGGTCCCACAAATAGCCTTCAAGATACAGGATCGCGGCGCTTTCGATCAGCGATTTGTCGATGACTGATGCGGGCAGATATTGGGACGCGCCCAAAAAAGTGTTCATCGTGCGCTGCGCATCGGGCGTGACCAATATGTAACAACGCGCGGTCGATGGCGCACCGTCGCGGGCAGGAACGTCAAAATGAATGCCGCCTGCGCGAATGTCATGCGCGAAAACGTCACCAAGCTGGTCGGTTGCAACTTGCCCGATAAACGCTGTCTTGTGCCCAAGTCGCGCAAGGCCAGCCAAGGTGTTCGCAGCTGAACCGCCGCTGATTTCGCGCGCGGGCCCCATATGCGCATACAATCCTTGCGCACGCTCCTCATCGATAAGCTGCATGCTGCCCTTTGTCAGGCCTTCGCTGGCGATAAAGGCATCGCTTGTATCAGCGATAATATCCACAATGGCATTGCCAATTGCGAGAACGTCAAAGCGGGTATCAGTCATAAAATTTCCTAGTCTAAGCCACGCGCGCCCTAGTTGGGTTGGACATTTCCGGCAAGCGCTTTAGAACGGCGGCATGATCCACGCGTTGATGCTTTCGTTCCAAAGCCTGTCCGACCGGCGCGTTGCTCTAGTGATGGTCAAGGTCGTTGTTTTGACCATGGTCACCCTTATTGTTTCGGGCATCGGCCTTTGGTTTGCCCTGCAAGCCTTATTTGGCTGGCTGAGCGTCAATGGCACAGGTTTTTGGTCAGGCTTGCTGTCGGCCGCGATTCTTGGCTTGTCGGGTATTTTGCTATTCCGCGTGGTTGCAGTCGCAATCACTTGGGTTTTTGCCGACGACATCATCGATGCTGTTGAGGATCGGTTTTATCCTCGCCACGCCGCGTTCGGCAAGCGGCCAAGCCTCGGCGCAGGTGCCCAAATGGCGGTAAAGTCTATAGCGCGTGTGGTCGGCTATAATCTGCTCGCTTTGCCTGTTTACGTTCTATTGCTGTTTACCGGCGTTGGCACAGCCATCGCGTTCCTGTTGATCAACGCATTGCTTTTGGGCCGAGATCTTGAGGACATGCTCATCGCCCGCCATGGCGCGAAGGGGGCGATGAACAAGCTGTCACGCGTCATGCTTGGATTGTTTGGCACTGCTGGCATGATGGTCCCGCTCGTCAACCTTTTCGTGCCTGTGTTGGCGACGGCGATGGCCGTTCATTTGGTGCATTCGGAAAATTAGCGCATGATCAAAAATATACTCCCGCCAACCGTCACCGCGCTGTTGCTGGCAGGTTGCGTCTCGGCGCCTGAAGTGCGTGCGCCAACGCGTCAGCCCGCACCCGTGGAGCGCACTGCGGCATCTTTTCCGCCGCGCCCTGCTCCCGCACCAATACGAGGACTTGACGGCGTGATTGGCAAGGACGCCAATGCCATAAAACGCTTGTTCGGCGAACCACGGCTGGACGTTGTCGAAGTTTATGGTCGCAAGCTGCAGTTCGTCGGCAAGCCTTGCATCCTCGATGCGTTTCTCTATCCCGAACGCAAAGGCGGACGCGAAGTCGTCACTTATGTCGATGCACGCAGAGGCGACGGAGCAGCCGTAGACCGCGCTGCTTGCATTGAGGCCCTGCAACGCCGGTAAGGCATCAACAATTCGTTCGCCCCGCGTCCAAGCGGTCCCTAGGTTGCGGCATCCCACTCGGCCTGGACCGACGAGTCTCGCTCTGCAGGCAAGTATTCCATACGCCGCCGTGCCAATACTTCAGGCGACAGCCGCCCCAACGCCCAAATCGCCGCACCGCGAACCACAGGTTCAGGATCAGCCAGCAACCCTTCAATCTGCGCAATAAGTCCCACATCAGTGCCATTGCCAGCCGCGATTAAGACATTGCGTATAAACCGATCCCGTCCAATCCGCTTAATCGGCGACCCGGAAAAGAGCTTACGGAACGCGGCATCATCCAATGTCAATAAATCGGCAATTTGCGGCGCTACCAATTCTGCGCGCGGTAAAAACGCCTTATGCGCCGCCGCCGTTTCAGCAAATTTGTTCCACGGACAGACCGCAAGGCAGTCATCACAGCCATAGATATGATTGCCCATCAATGGCCGAAGCACGGGATCAATCGGCCCCTTATGCTCGATCGTCAAATAAGAGATGCAGCGGCGGGCATCGAGGCGATAGGGCGCGGGAAAGGCGTTGGTCGGGCAAATGTCTTGGCACAAACGGCATGAGCCGCAATGGTCGTCTTCGGGCAATGCCGGATCAAGCTCGGCGGTGGTATAGATCGCGCCCAAAAACAACCAACTGCCATGTTCCCGGCTGACGATATTGCTATGCTTGCCCTGCCAACCAAGCCCGGCGGATTGCGCCAAGGCTTTCTCCATGACGGGCGCAGTATCCACGAAAACTTTGACGCCTGCACCTGCTTCATGCGCTAGCCATCCCGCGAGCCGCTTGAGCGCGCCCTTCACGACATCATGATAATCGCGTCCTTGGGCATAGACCGAAATACGCGCACGTGTGTCTTGATCGGCAAGAACCATGGGATCGTGCGGCGGGGCGTAGCTCATCCCCAGCATGATGACGGATTTTACCTCAGGCCATAAAACGTCGGGATTGGCGCGTTCATCGGTACGGCTTTCCATCCAGAGCATCTCGCCATGCAGGCCGTCCTTCAGCCATTGTTGAAGTCGCACACCTGCCGCTGGCGCAAGAAGACCAGGCGCGATGCCAAATGCAACAAAGCCCTCGTCCTTTGCCCGGTCTTGCAAAGCATCACTTAAATTTGCCTCGTCTCTCTTCACGTGCCGACCTTACTCAAACCCTCATACACTCCGAGGTACATCAGAATCTATGCAATAGAGGCAAAGGGACACCTAAAGCAATTCGAAGGCTTTTATGCGGCGAAGCGGGTTAGCCCGCCACTTCCCATAGGCAGCATTTCTGGCGTCTTGAGACCAAGTGGGCACGCAAGCTGTATTTCGAAGTTCGTGGCTAATGACGGCCCAGAACGGATTGAGTTGCGGTTCGAAACTGGATTGACATTTTTGTAAGTAGTGGCACTTTCCGCAGCGAGAGGATTCGAGAAAAATGGCCACTGCCCCGATATTTGAAAGCGATTCGCTACCCTATGAGATCAATCAGGCGCCGCACCGCTGGGATGTAACCAAAGCCGATATTTATCTTGAGGATCGTTGGCATCCCATTTTCAAGGAAATGCGGGAAAAGGCCCCGATTAACAAAATCGAAGGCTCAGATTTCGGCAGCTATTGGAATGTCACGACGCTGAAAGCGATCCAGCACGTTGAGGCGTTGCCAGATATCTATTCGTCTTCATTCGAACATGGCGGCATCACACTGATTGACGACAACGCACTCGCGGAACCCATTCCGGAAGACGAAAGAGTCGTCATGCCCATGTTCATCGCGATGGACCGGCCAAAGCATACAGAGGAAAGGCGCGTCATCGCGCCGGCATTTACGCCGGGCGAAATGGACCGCATGTCCGGCGACATCCGTCGCCGCACAGCCGAATTGCTG
>Ga0315899_10003366_pt1 | contig 17420 bp, 19 predicted proteins | sample LakEriMetagenome_2_FD_203518 | JGI IMG/M metagenome (GOLD analysis project Ga0315899, IMG submission 203518) | Freshwater fungal communities from buoy surface, Lake Erie, Ohio, United States - Buoy 4 MA112 | ecosystem: Environmental > Aquatic > Freshwater > Lake | place: USA: Lake Erie, Ohio... | reverse complement strand
TGTATTGGCGAAGGTATTGAATAACGTTTCAATTTCCTGGGGGGTAGAAAATTCCCGACTCAGGGCCAAGAGAATTTTGAGCTTATCTTCTGCCCGATGACTGGGGGTTTGGGGACGCAAATTTAAGATAGTCCCAGCAATTTTTTCCGTCGGTTGATCGTGTAATAACAGTGCCTGTAACGCGGTTTCTGAAGACTTTGGCGATAATTGATTAACGATCGACCACCCTTCTGATAGGGCTTCTTGAGGAGGGGATACGCTCGTTGGCAAGGTAAGACAAAATTGACACTCGGCCCGGCCAAAACGGAGGCGATCGCCATCGTAAACCTGACATTCTTGGATGGGTTGGTTATTGACAAAAGTCCGGTTTAAGCTGCCCAAATCCCTCAACCAATAGGCATCTGGGGTCACAATCAATTCCGCATGGCAACGCGACAGACTCTTATCAAGAATGACAATACTGTTATCCAAATCTCGCCCAATGGCATTGGAACCAAACTGTAAAGAATGGATTAAAGGGTTGGGTTTATCCGGGTGCTGCACCAAGAATGCCATAGGAACCTCGTCTACCGTCACAATCAACCTTAATTCAGAATTAACTCGCCCTTGACTTTCGCGCCAACTGAGCCAACCCCATCAATCAACATCCCTACAGTTTATTCGTTATTGATCGTCTTGATCGTTTCGCCGTTAAACCCCGTTAGTCCTCTCCAAACTTTATGCTCGCCCCCGAAAAAGTTAAGGTAAAATCCTAGCAAAACCCGCTGACCTTGACCCCAGTAAGCTTCGCTGATAATAACTGGCAATGAACTATTATGACTGACTTCTCTTCCGGTGGTACCCTGCTTAAATTAAGTATTGGTGACGTGGTCACGGCGGGTCTCAGAATTTATCGAGATCACTTTAAACCCTATTATTGGCAAGCGGTTCAGTCCTATCTTTGGATTGCCCTCGCGGTTTTCATTTCGGTAATTGTGCTCGGGGGCGTAACGGCGATCGGGGCTGTCCTTGACCCAACGGCTTTTGTGGGAATTCTGATCCTAGTGGTGTTGGCCTTATTCGTTCCCTGGGGCTACTGTCTAGCAAAATCGATCGCCGTCCAAGGGGTGTTAGCGAGGGTAGCCTTTTTTGAAGCGGGGGAACAGCCCGAAAGTTTAGCAGCAGCACGGATTCAATTAATGCCCCGATTTTGGCGCTTTTTATGGGCGTCATTACTGACGGGACTGGTCATGATCTTATGTCTGGCGATCGTGGGTGGTATTTTTGCTTTCTTATTGATTATGGGCGGACTGATGAGTTTTGCAGATCCTAACGGGGGTATTGTAATAATACTTTCGTTCGCCTGGATTTTCGTCGGTATTTTTATTTATATCTGGGTCTTCTCTCGCTTGGCCTTAACCGATGTTTGTCTAGCCGTGGAACCGACCTTAAGCCCCCTCAATGCGGTCAATCGCAGTTGGGCCCTAACCAAAGGCTATGTGCTGACCTTGCAAATGATTTTCTTTATTGCTTTTTTAATGACCATTCCCTTATCGATACTGAGTAACTTTGGCAGTGTGGTGGCGCTTCTAGCCGGACAAGATGAAAACATGGCAACGATCATTAATTTACCCTTGAGCATCTTAATTGGGGCGTTATTAATTCCCTTTTGGCAGGCCATCAAAGCGGTGATTTATTTTGATCTCCGTACCCGTAAGGAAGGGTTGAGGTTATCGTTAGATTTACCCCCGATGGATGATTTTTAATCCCTCTGGTTGTCTCATCAGGGTGATCAGCATTTACACTGTCACGGTTTTTAGCAGGTTCAATCAAGTCAGATGGTTAAAGTTGTCCGTCGTCGTTCCCTCGGTTTCCAACCAGTTTTTGATATTGGTTTAGGCGGGGATCACAATTTTCTCTTAGCTCAAGGGGCGATCGCCGCTAATTGTTTTAATAAATCCCATTCCACGGCCTATGCCTACGTCACCTATCAAACTGCATATTTAAAAGCCAACTATCCTGTCGAGTATATGGCAGCGTTATTGACTGCCAGCAGTGATAGTCAAGATAAAGTCGAAAAATATCGGGAAAATTGCCAAAAACTCGGTCTTGAAGTCTATCCGCCTGATATTAACCGTTCCCAACGCCATTTCACGCCCTTAACCGATGCCAATGCGATCCTATTTGGTCTATCGGCTGTGCGAAACCTGGGAGAAGGGGCGATCGAGCAAATTTTGACCGCCCGAGCCGCAGCGGAAAATCGACAGTTTAAATCCCTCGCTGATTTTTGCACCCAAGTTGATCTCAGGGTTGTTAATCGTCGGGCGATCGAAACGTTAATTATGGCCGGGGCATTTGATGGTGTCCAAACCAACCGCAATCAACTGTTACATGACTTAGAATTAGTTATTGCGTGGGCTCAAAAACGGGCTAAGGAAAAAGAAAGCGGGCAAACAAATTTATTTGACTTACTCGGGGGCGGTAATCATGTAGCAGAGACTACCCCTTCTCCGAGTGGCTTTGACCAGGAACCCTCTGCCTCCCCCGTACCCGAATTTTCCCTCCAAGAAAAACTGAAACTAGAAAAAGAACATTTAGGCTTTTATGTGTCGGAACATCCCTTAAAGTCGGTGCAAAAAACAGCCCATTTACTCTCTCCGATTAACTTAAGTGAATTGGATCAGTGTAAAAGTAAACAAAAAGTTAGTGCAGTGGTTATTTTAGTCGCTGTCAAAAAAATTATTACCAAAAAATCGGGACAACAAATGGCATTTTTAACCATTGAAGATGTCTCAGGGCAAGCAGAAGCGGTGGTTTTTCCTTCCAACTATGAGCGATTACAGGAATGGTTAATCGAAGATACCCAACAAATGATTTGGGGGAAAATTGACAAACGAGACGATCAAACTCAATTAATTGTTGAGGATTTAGAACCCATTGATCAAGTCAAAATGGTAATGTTAGACCTCACAGCCCAAGAGATTATTAATAATAGTGTTCAAGCCCAGATTAAACAAATTTTGCAACGCCATAGTCCCCAAAAAGATCAATCCAAAGTCCCCGTCTTAGCCACCATTTCTGAAGGCGAAACCAAACATTTTATTCGGTTGGGGGAGGAATATTGGGTCAATGATTACAGTTCAGCAGTTTCAGCGTTACAGGCATCGGGGTTCCGGGCTCAGACGCAATTGTTAATGCCCCAAGCTCCTTCATAATTACCCTATTCATTAGTAGCTTTTGGGGTTTGTTAAGCCGTAACACACATCAAAATACAACAATTATAGTCATTCCCGATAGGACTGAGACAGTTAAGATGCCTAAAAACCTTGTGGTGAAAGACTTTGCATATCTCATTCTTAATTGAAATGACTATATTTGTTAATTCCGAATAAAATCTAGTTTCGTTTTTAGTAAATCTAATAATTTGGATTTGGCGATCGCCCCTTCATGGGAGAGCACAACCTCATTTTCTTGGAATAATCGGAATGCCGGAACTCCTTCCACTTTACATTGGGCTACCGAAGCGGGATTCGGATCAACTTCTAATTTTAAAACCTTTAATTGCTCACCATATTCCTCGGCGATCGCCTTGATCGCGGGGGCTGTCAATCGACAAGGCCCACACCAAGCTGCCCAGAAATAAACGAGAACGGGTTTGTTTTGTTGTTGGATTTCTTGCTCAAACTCGGCATCGGTAATTTCTAGTAAACTCATAATGTTTATTAAGAACTTTTTTATTGTATAAAATCTAGCTTTTAACCCATGATCCCATGAAATTGACCTTTAACCGATAGCCTTTTGTCAGGGATTACGATAGAAAAACGCGAAAATAGATCGTCGGCATTAGTCCGATCAACTTAATCTGTCCCGTATCAGTTACTTTCCTCCCCTAACCCAGCCACGACCTACTAGACTTCAATCCAGGAGCCAGCCCAAGATAGCTAGACTCCTTGATTAGCGCGTGAAAACGTTTTACTTACAACTCATTCAACTTTCGGCGCAACGCTTCTAATTCGGCATCAACCACCGCATCATCCTGACTCGTTGTATTGGTGGCCGGGGTAGAGGCCGAATCAACGGGGGCTGCTCCTAGCATGGCAGGAGGGGGCGTGTTTTGGGGCGATAATAACCCCTTTTCCTTCTCCATTTCCGCCTTGAGCCTGATAAATTCATCTTCAACACCGGTACTAGATTCCAATTGGGCAAACTGATTTTCAATGCCAAATCCCGCTAATTCCCCTGCGGCTTGGGAGGTGGCTTCCATATCGAGGACTTTATTTTCCATCCGCTCAAAAGCCCCGGTGGCACTACTGGTACCAATTCCCCCCAGGGTTTGTTGCAATTCTGCATTGGCCTTGGCGGCCTTAGCCCGGGCCTGCAACATATTTTTCTTGGTTTTGGCTTCGGAAATTTTGCCTTCCAATGCGACCAAGTTACGACGGAGACTTTCCACCATCGTGGTTTGTTGCTCTAGTTGGGTCTTATAGGCAGTAGCAGTATCGGACAAACTTTTTTTGCGGGTTAAGGCTTCTCTGGCCAGGTTTTCATCCCCTTTGCTCAAAGCCAACTTTGCCCGCTCTTCCCATTTTTTTGCTTCGGTGAAGTCTTGGTTATAACGCTGCTCTGTTCGTTTTTGTTCGGCGATCGTACGGGCAACGGCTTGGCGAAGTTGTACCAAGTCTTCTTGCATATCAATGACAGCTTGCTCTAGAACCTTTTCGGGATCCTCAGCTTTACTGACGAGGTCGTTGAGATTGGCACGAACGACGCGGCTTAGACGGTCAAATAATCCCATGTCTTATTTATCCTCTCGAAATCGCTTGGGGTGAAGGAATGGGGTCTGTACGGAAGTCCGCCGACAGGGGGACAAGAATAGCCCGATGTTATTCAGTTTAAACTACCCTTGCGGTGACTCAACCGTTAACTGAAATTTCTGGGGGGTTTTCCCTTTCCTAAATCCCTGATTTAAGATAGATTCATCACGCTGGGAGTCGGTCACGGAAAACAGAATTATGGGCAAACTATTCAAGCTTGTACGAAAATTAGCGATTCCTGCGGCGATCGCCGGTTTTGTATTTGTAGGCTTTGGGGATAAATTTTTGCCCAAACCGTGGAGTGCTTATAGTAAAAATACGCGGGAGCAAATCAATCAAAAACTAATGGGACTTGCCCCTGAGCCCGATCTCAAACGTCCCAGTGAAGGCCGGGAAAAGCAAGTGGAGCAACTGATGAAAGACCCCGCTAATCCCCCCAAACAGCCTTAATCGCCCAGACAACTAACTAGGGCAGCCTCTCTAACCCAATTGTTAAAATTGCAAGGCTTTGCCCCTAACTTTAGTGTTTAATTGACCGTTAGCAAACACAATTTCTCCATTGACAAGTGTCATGACCAAAAAATTGACCCAAGAATCCCCTAATAAAGAAAAAACGCCGTTGCAGGAAAAAAGTCACTGGCGAGAGCTAATTGAAACCGTAATTACTGCGGTGATTCTCGCTGTTGGGATTCGGGCGTTTGTGGCAGAGGCTCGCTACATTCCCTCTTCATCGATGGAAGAAACCCTACAAATCAATGATCGCTTAATTATCGAAAAAGTATCCTATCGTCTCCATGAGCCTGAAAGAAGGGATATTGTGGTTTTTTATGCTCCTCCTACCGCTGCTATTTGTAATGGTGGTCTCAGCGCCCCCCCACCGAAAGACGCTTTTATTAAACGAATTATTGGAGTACCAGGGGATAAGGTTGAATTCAAGAATGCCCAGGTTTTGATCAATGGTCAGGTATTAAATGAGCCTTATATTGTCCAAGATTCCAACAACCCTGCGGCGAGTGAAACCCTGGTGCCCCTAAATTCTGTCCTGCTTCCCAAGGGGATGATTCCTGATAATCCAACCCAGGGATTTGTGGAGCAACCCGTTCAGGTGACGATTCCCCAAGGTTCCTATTTGGTGATGGGAGACAATCGTAATAATAGTTGTGATTCTCGTTATTGGGGTTTTGTGCCACGGGAAAACTTAATTGGGAAGGCTTTTGTTCGTTTTTGGCCGTTTTCTCGTCTAGGAGTGCTGGCTAATCCATCGGCAAATGGGCCAACGGATGTTATTCCCCAGGCGGTTAATTAAATCAATGCCGGGATGAATCGGGTTTTCTGAGTAACGTTTCTAAAGATGCCAAACGTTAATTGGCTAAATTCGTTCTACTTTTGGCAAAGTGCTCGCCAAACTATGGGCTAACTTATCCGCAATACCTGTCACCCAATTTTCATCTTGTTTGGTATAACTACGGGGAATGTTTGCGCCTAAAATTAATGCCCCCCGATCGCCAAGGGGCTGACAAATAACGCCTTGGGTATTTTCGGGTAAATAGGGAAATTCCACCCGACCGGGATAGAGGGGTAAGTTGACTAGATAAACAGGTTTTTGAGTTTTAAGCACCCGTTCTAAAATTGCCCCGGGGGTTACCGTCTCAGATTCTCCTAAAATGCCCCGCCGTAACAATACTTGGCGATCGTAATAAACCACCACGGATTTAGTCACCGTATTGGTTAACAACAAATGGGATGCCCAAGCCAGTTCGACTTTAAGGGGTTCGGGTAATGTTTCTGTTAACTTAAATCCTTCTTGTCCACTTAAGATCACAGCCTCTGGTGATCGGGGTTGGATCTGTTGCCAAATCAGCCAAACACAGACCAATAGGCCCGATAGAATCACCCCCACCACATCGGATCGGGATTGGGAAGGGGTTAAATTCGCGGTAGAAAGGCGATTAATGAGTAATAAAATTCCGCCTAAACTCCCGGCAACCAAAGGTAAAAAGCGGAGGACACGATTGGGATCAGCATTCATGTTTAAGCCAAATTACGGTTCTTCACCAGGTTCAAGGATGCGCTGGAATAAATAACCCGTTCCCCGTGCTGTGAGAATCAATTCGGGGTTACTGGGGTCTTCTTCCAACTTGGCCCGCAGGCGAGAAATATGCACATCCACCACCCGCGTATCTACATGGCGTTCAGGCGTGTAGCCCCATACTTCTTGCAGAATTTCAGAGCGGGAAAAGGGTTCACCAGAGCGACTCACCAATAATTCCAACAGGCTAAATTCCATACCTGTTAAGCGGATTCGTTCATCACCTTTATAAACTTGGCGTTTATTCGTATCGATACGGATGGTGGCAATTTGAATAACGCCAGAACTAGGAATCCCCGGCATTCCATTTTTATCTACCCGTCTAAGTACCGAGCGGATACGTGCTTCTAATTCTTTGGGGGAAAAGGGTTTGACGACATAATCATCGGCCCCTAGTTCTAGCCCTGTGATTCGATCTGCCACATCCCCTAAGGCCGTCAGCATGATGATCGGAATATCCGATTCTTTGCGTAATTCTTGACAGACCCCATAGCCATCGAGCTTCGGCATCATCACATCGAGGACAACCAGATCGGGATCGCTTTCATGAAACGTAGTGATCGCCTCTTCTCCATCGGCGGCGGTGACGACCTCATAGCCAATCATCGACAACCGGGTTTCTAATATGCGTCGAATGCTGGCTTCATCATCAACGACCAATATTCTTTCTTTATGGGTTTCCAAGATCCGCAACCCTCCTCCGGTTAACTTGTATGACAATTAGTGAAGTTTTATGGCAATTAGCCATTCTCCTAAGCATATCGCCAAAGCGAGGTTTTGTAGTCTTTCCTAACTTGATAAAAGGGCGGCAAACTCTGAATTTTAAGATTTATTTCATTTTTGCTTGTTTGCTTCCATCAGACTAGCAATAGGGGCTGTTTTTCTTGGTCAAAGGATCAAGCTACATTAGGAGGCAGTGATTTTTATCTGCTTTGCCTCTTTTATTACTTAATTTATGACTGAGACTTTACTCATTCCCGCTGGTTTGTTGACCCTGTTATTGGCGATCGCCGGAGTTTTGTACCTGATCACCGCACGGGGCTATCAATCGGCTGATTCCGTGGCCAATGCCTATGACCAGTGGACAGAGGACGGCATTTTGGAATATTACTGGGGCGATCATATTCACCTCGGCCATTACGGCGATCGCCCGATGCGTAAAGGCTTTATTGAGTCCAAAATTGATTTTGTCCATGAAATGGCTAAATGGGGCGGACTCGATCAACTTCCCGCTGGAACCACGGTGTTAGATGTGGGCTGTGGCATTGGCGGTAGTAGTCGCATTTTGGCCAAGGATTATGGCTTTAACGTCACCGGGGTTACCATCAGTCCCCAACAGGTCAGACGGGCCACGGAATTAACCCCCTCGGATGTCACCGCAAAGTTTCAAGTCGATGACGCCATGAATTTATCCTTTCCCGATGGTAGTTTTGATGTGGTTTGGTCGGTGGAAGCAGGGCCCCACATGCCGGATAAAGACCAGTTTGCTAAGGAATTATTGCGGGTATTGAAACCCGGCGGCATTCTGGTGGTGGCGGATTGGAATCAACGGGACGATCGCCAAATTCCGTTAAATTTTTGGGAAAAACCCGTCATGCGCCAACTGTTGGATCAATGGTCTCATCCCGAATTTGCCAGTATTGAAGGGTTTGCCGAAGCCTTGGCCGCGACGGGGTTTGTGCAGGGGGACGTAACCACCGCCGATTGGACAGTACCCACTTTACCCGCCTGGCTCGACACGATTTGGCAAGGCATTATTCGGCCCCAGGGTTGGTTGCAATATGGCGTGACAGGGTTTATTAAATCGGTGCGGGAAGTGCCGACCATCTTACTAATGCGGTTGGCATTTGGGACAGGGCTTTGTCGATTTGGGATGTTTCGGGCCGTCCGGGCAGTGGTTTCCGCTCAAGTTAACCCGCCAGTCTTGTCTTAGAATACTCACCATGCCTTTATATCCCTTGACCTTAAGTGTCCTGCTGACCACAACGGCGATCGCCGCCCTCATGGGTTGGCGTTACTGGAACGAGCAACAGCGTTATCGTGCCTTAGCGACCTTACCCTCTCCCCCCAAACAGCCTTTGTTGGGCAACATTCCCGACATCTTAAACGCCGTCCAACAGAAACGATTTTTTCAACTGCTTTGGGACTGGAGCAAACAATACGGATCTATGTACGTGTACTGGGTGGGGAGGAATCCCGTCTTGATACTGGGACAGCCAAAGCTGATTGAAACTATCATCATCACAGGAATGCGAGACGGCCAGTTGATTCGGTCTGACATCGCTAGGCGGGCATGGAATGATATCAGTGGACCAATTTTGCTCGGACTTGAAGGAGACGAGTGGAAATGGCGGCGAAAAGCCTGGAACCCTGAATTTACCGTCACTGGGGTTGCCCGTTACAACAATATGGTCGGTCAAGCCTGTCAATTGGTTAGTCATCGCATTCACCAAGCCCCCCAGGGAAAACCCGTAGAAGTCGATCCGTTGTTTGTGGAATTAACCATGCGCGTGATTGCTTTTCTACTCCTAGGTATTCCCCTTGACCCGCAACAACCCACCCCCGAAGGGCCACCCCTGGCTGTTCAAGAAATTTATCAAGCCATGTCAGTTATTGCCTATCGATTTCTGCGGGTTGCAACGGGGGAAAAAACCTGGCAAAAATATTTACCCACCCAAGCCTCACGGGATTATTGGGACGCAAAAAAAACCTTAGAAAAATTTTTGTTACCCCGCGCTGAATTGGCGTTAAAACTGCGGGATGGGGAAATCACAGCGGCAGAAAGCGGTGTCAGTGATCTGTTTCAAAATTCTATGCTCGTAAAGGTGATCGCCAAAGAACCCCGCTATAGTCAAGGGGATTTATTGGCGGAAATGATCGAGTTACTAATTGCCGGAACCGATACTACAGCCCATTCCCTATCATTTGCGGCGGGGGAATTAGCCTCCCATCCTGCGATTTTTCAGAAAGCCCAGGGGTTAGTGGATCACGTTTATGCAAAATATGGCACGCTTTCCTCCGTGGAAAGTTTGACGGAATTAACCTATATCCGCGCCATTTTTAAAGAAACGCTACGGTTATACTCGATTGCGTCGGGTTCAACGTCTTTACAGGTGGTTAGTCCTTTGGCGATTGCCGATGTCGTGATTCCCGTGGGCACCAAGATTTTTTGGTCAATGCAGGCCGCGGGGCGTGATCCAGAAACCTATCCTAATCCTGACGAATTTCAGCCAGAACGCTGGTTAGAGGAAGAAAAAGGCAGTCCGTCCCTTCCCCTGATTGATTTTGGATCGGGTGCCCATCGTTGCCTCGGTGAACATTTGGCCATGCTAGAAGCGACGGTGATGCTAGCGGAATTATTGCGACAATTTGATTGGGAACTGGTCAATGGACGGGCCTCTTTGGAGAATTTACAACAAAACCTCTTAATTTATCCCCCCGATGGGATGCCGTTACGGTTTACTCCCCGCAAGATTGCGGTTTAAACCTTGGGTTATTTCAACATACAGAGGAATTAAAACCGATGGACAACTGGCAGAATTTTCTGAAAAATTTGGGGGAGTGGCGGGGCAGTTTTACCCGTTTGACTCCCCAAGGAGAAATGGTGGGATCAACGCCTTCAATTTTGACCCTGGAAGGTTTTGAAGACAGCAAATTAGTACGCTTTCGGCTACGACGTTACGACAATCCTGATTATCAAGATCCCCCTAGCCAAGATTACAGTCAGGATTATCGGTCTTTAGGACGGCAGGCAATTTTTTTTGACACAGGGGCATTTTCTAAAGGCCCTTGGCAGTTAGCACCCTTCACCGAGTTTGGGGCGGAATTTGGTTTTGTGGATGGCGATCGCCGTTTTCGGTTTGTGCAGTTGTATGACAAAGAGTTGAAATTGGACAGCCTGACCCTGATTCGAGAATTTCGTCAGGGAAGTGTAGCAGAGGAAAGACCCCCCTTAAGCCTGGAGCAATTATGGGGGACTTGGCGCGGTGAGGCTTGCACGGCCTATCCTGATTGGCGCGACCCCGAAATTTCCGCCACGGAGTTGATCTTGAGCAAAAATGGTCAGTCTATTCAACAAGTTTCAACCGTGGGTAACCAGACCGTTAAAAGTCAAGGAACCATTGAGGGCAATCAAGTCCGCTGGGCCGAAGCTAACCCCTGCACCCTATTGCTATTACCCGATGGCGGTTCATCTAATACCCCCGATCGCCTGCAATTACGGCAACCTTTTTCTATGGAAGTGGGTTGGTTAGTCGGGGACAACAAGCGACAACGACTGATCAGACACTACGACGAAAAAGGCGCTTGGGCATCTTCCACATTTGTCATTGAACACCGTGTTTAAGAGGATGTTTGAGAAGGTCTAGATATGGTGTGATAGAACATCTAGGCTAAGCGCCTGAGCATGAGACGAATCATACCAACATAAATAAATGCCTCAGTGGTTTCCGGAAGAACTTCATAATCCTTGCTCAATCGACGCCAGTGATTAAACCAACCAAAAGTGCGTTCAACCACCCATCGTTTTGGTAAAAGCACGAAGCCTTTGGCATCTTGAGGACGCAATACCACTTCAATTATGAATCCCAAAGTATTCATGATCATTTTCATAAACTCCTAGCCCCTAAAACCACCATCGACAAAAATCCGAATCAGGCGAGCACGGGGGGGCACTCTTTTCTTTCACTTTTTGCAAGAGTATTTTGACTCCTTCTCGCTCTGATACACTGGCCGCCATTACTGACACCGCAATCAATAAACCGAAGCTATCTACCAGGGTGAAACGTTTACGACCCTTGATATTCTTACCGGCATCATATCCGACTTCTTTATTTACCCACGTTCCGGTTTTGACACTCTGACTATCTAAAATTCCGGCACTGGGACTCGGATATAGTGGTAGACCGTTCCTGATGGAGGGAACTCCCCCGGTAGATTTCGCCATGGCCCCCCATTTACCAGCACGTACAATATGGAGTTTAAGACTTCTATTATCTCCTCCACACTCCTTGGTCTACCTCCTGGTTTGGCCGATGGCAGAAAATCTTTGATGAGTTCCCCTTGGAGTGGACTCAAGTCTGATGAGTATATTTTTCTTGTTTTCGTCATTTTGTCTTCCTCCGCATTTTTGGCTCTACCCTCTCTATTGTCTACCTCTCCTCTTCTCAAACGTCCTCTTAAGCTTCCTTAATCTTCCTTATTTTTGGGTAAGCCTAAGTCGGGTAAATTTTTAACAATTTGGACGGTTTCTAAGCTAATAGTAATCACTTGTTTGATCAAGCGCACGATATATTCCTCGTCGTCTAAACGGTTTGGATCGTTAACAATGCCGCTTCGTTTATCGGTTTTAATTTGATATTGATCAATGACCCAATCTAAGGCGGAACGATTGCCGAGGCGATAGTCAAAGACTTCGGGGGGAATACCTGTTAATGTTAGAAATTCATTATATTTAATCTGGGTTTTATCTTTGCTGAGACGCATTTTTTCGACTCGCCAATCGATGGGCAAATCTTTATTTTCGAGATGTTTGAGGCGATATTCGGGTTGTTGTTCGTAATTAATATGAATTTCGCCGAGGTGTTTTCCTGCTGTAGCAAAGGGCCAAAATTCGGGAGCAAAGGGAATACGAGGAAGTTCTCTTTTTAGGTTAGCGGCGTAACGTTGGCGATAATGGGGATGATGGAGAACGGCATAGGTATAATGAAAGATATCCCATTTGGTAATGGTTTGATCTTGGTATTGAGTTTGGAAGGTTTCTAATGCCCAATGAGTAATATTTTCTTGACAATCTTTCCCATCTTCTGCATAAGTATAAAAAGAAAAATATTGTGTGCTACAACCAGCCCCAACAAGATGTAAATCCAGAATTAGGTTAGTTATCAGAATCATAAACGGCTTTTCAGAGCCAGATCCAGTAAGACAAATTATTTGATTTTCTTTTTCAGTTTTTGCTATTGGAAAAACTGACGAAATCTGACCACAACGATCATTTAAAGTGTCATCCAAATATAAATATTGCTTACAAAAAGGGCGATATAAAGAACTTCTAATTTTATTCTCTTGATAAAAACTTAAAACTTCTCTTTTCAAATATATCTTAAGAGTACTACTCCAGCTTATTTGTGTGTCATCATAATTTACAAAATCATCAATATTATTATTTGATTTTGATTTATTCTGCTTCCATAAATTTACCTGATTGTTATAAAAATAAATCGTTTTTTGAATATTGGTAGATAGTTCTTCTTTATTGAAATTATAAACCCAACTATCGCGGCTAGAATGTAATCCATTGCTAAAAATTTTGAAAATACAATCTTTAACTTCTCCCTTTTGATTTCTGGATTCTTTATTGCCAATCGAAACAAATTGCTCAAACTCATCCTCTAAACCATTTGTCAACCAAACATAATTTTTATTCGGTTGAATTTCTTGCCAATCAACCTTAGAAACTTGACCCAATTTTTCTAATTGATCATACTTTTCTTCCTTGCGCCATGATTCTCCCATTCGTGCATAATAGATTTTTGCTTTTCTCATAAAATAATTAACGTTTGTCAATAGAGTCATCTAAAATATCTTTGAATAAAAATTTTAAGTCCCTACTGCCGTGAATGACTCGGATAATTTTAATACCATTTTCCGCAGGATAGTAAAAAATAATATAGTTATCTATCACAAATCCTCGTAAGTCAGAATCAAGCCAAGCGTAACTCTTGGACATATGAGGAAACGAAGAAACTAATTTGCATTTTTCTCGCACCTCATCGAACCATTGACTAGCAAGTTTTGGGTGAGTTTGAGTGATAAATTCACAAATTTCCTCAATTTCTTTTATTGCTAAATCAGAAAAGCTATAGTAACCCATATTTAGCTGTTTTGCATCCGTTTTAATTTTTCTTCAAGACGTTGAAAAACAATTTCGCCATCAGTCATTTTTCCTTCTTCCATTTGCTTTTTACCTTCTAAGATTTTTTCGCGTAACCAAATGATTTCTTGTTCTTTTTGTTCATTTTCTTCTAAAAGTTGAAAAGCTGTCGTCAACAATTCTTCCGCACTTTTGTACTTACCCTGTTGAAGTTTATCAAGAATGAATTTTTCTTGCTCTTGTTTAAGTGTGATAGACATAGCATTTGTTCCTAATAGTCAAATTTAAGAGAGAGGTGTAAACATTGCTTTTTGAAATTATGGAGACCGTCACGAGAATTTCTTAACAAAGATATTAACACTAACTCCCACCTGAATGCCAAAGACATTATGAGTCGTTCCCGATAACTTGGGATTCTTACGAATATTTCCCCCTAGATCAAAAACATAAATCTGATCAAATTCCTGCTCCAAATATTGCCTCATACCATCAAACGCAATGCCATCAATAAAACTATTGTTTGTCACAAAAGCAACAATCCCTTCATCTCCTATTCTATCCGAAGCCCAACGAATCGCTTTTACATAAACATCAGATAAGGAATTTTTCAAAGTTGCCTTAGAAGCCTTGGCGTAGGTCGCCGCCACTCGATCATCAATCCCTGCGGATACTCCTTTTTTACCCTTATTTGTATATTTACGATTTTTATTATTGTCATTTTCATTTAACTGCCCCACATTGTAAGGCGGATTACCAATAATCACAAAAATATCTGACTTTCTTTGAGTTTCTACCCGCTTCATATTTTCCGGCGTAAACAAACTTAACTGCTCAATACTTTGATCTTCAAACGTATCTACCAAACAAATTCCGTCAAAAGACTTGTAACCGCCTGTTTGCTCAAAATATTCATGCTCAATATTCATCGACGCAATATAATAGGGCAATAACATTACCTCATTGCAATGTAAATCATGCTCATATTTGTAAGGTAAAGCTGACTTTTGAATCTCCACAATTTCCTGCATGATTCGCAAAATAAAATTACCCGTTCCCACAAAGGGATCAAGAATATGAACCCCTTTATCTGCCAAGGATTTACCAAACTCCCGCTGTAAAATATCCTCCACACTTTTCACCATAAAACTAACAATAGGTTGTGGTGTATAAACAATACCGTGGGTGTCCGCAACCTTAACGGAAAAACCTTGAAAAAATTTCTCATAAACCGTATTTAAAAAACCTTGCTTTTGCGAAAAATCATCAATCGTTGCCGCCGTTTCCTCGATCGCCCCATAAAAACGGTCTAACTTACTGAGAAAATGAGAACGACTAAAATGCTTAGAGGTTAACGCATCAATTACCTTTTCAATTTCGACAGCAATCACATTTTTCCGCGAAAAATCAGGATTATTAAACACACTGCGAAAAATGCGCTCCGTTAGCAAATGCTGAATTAACATTTCTTCTACGGCCTTGGACGACAAATTGGGATTAATAGACCGCTTACATAACGCCCAAAAATCGCTAAAGGCATCAATAAATTGCTTGTTAGTCTTCTCTTGCTCCCGAATCAATCCTAATAACGCCTCTGCGTGTTCCCTAACCCGATCGCCGAACTCAATGGCGGCCTGTTCCCATTGCTCAATCTTGGGAGGGGAATATTCAAAAAATTGCTTAACAACATCGACTAATGCCTGGGGCTTAGAAATATCTTCATCAAAAATCAACCGACCATCTTGATATAAAATGGCACGATCAGGCTGCTGAAAAATAATATTATCCTTGGGATAACCCACCGCAAATTTTTTCTGTACCTCCTTTTTTAAATCATCTTTTTTGTCCTTAGCTTCCCATAGTCCCCGCATTAATTTATAACTATCAACCAAGGCTCCATCAACTCGTAAAGGCTGTTTTTTAGCCCGCTTAATTTGATATTGCTGGATTAATGTCCACTGAAACTGACGACCACAATTTTCTAGTAACTGTTGAAAGGCGATCGCCACTGTGCCTTCATTGCTTTCTCCCAACTGCTCATAGGTTGCTAACGCATCATAATAATCCTTAATGGGTTTATGATTGGCCTTTAAATTTAGACTAAACACGATTAATCATTACCTTAATGGTTAAGGGAAAAATGCTTACTTGGCCCACTGATCAGGTTCAGATTGAGCTTTTTAAAACTGCCGTAAAAACCGCAAATCACTGTTATAAAGCCGGCGAATATCATCGATTTGGTGCAACACCATAGCAAATCGTTCTACCCCAAACCCAGCAGCAAACCCCGTATAAACCTCTGGGTCATAGCCCACGGCTTTCATCACATTGGGGTCAACCATGCCACAGCCCATTACTTCTAACCATTTGCCCTGCCATTGCACATCCACCTCGGCGGAGGGTTCGGTAAAGGGAAAGTAACTGGCGCGAAAACGGATCGGTAAGGATTCCCCAAACATCTGCTTTAAAAAGGCTTGAATCGTGCCTTTCAAATCGGTAAAGGCTAATCCCTTATCGATCGCCAATAATTCCACCTGATGAAAAACGGCGGAGTGGGTGGCGTCAACGGTATCGCGGCGATAAACCCGACCGGGGGCCACAATGCGGATGGGGGGTTCGTGGTTTTCCATGTAGCGGATTTGCACCGGGGAGGTGTGGGTACGCAGTAAGCGCCCATCTTTTAAGAAGAAGGTATCTTGCATGTCCCTGGCGGGATGGTCAGCCGGGATATTGAGGGCTTCAAAATTGTAATAATCGGTTTCCACTTGGGGCCCGGTGGCGACGGTGTAACCTAAACCAACAAAAATTTCTAACACCTTATCGACGGTGCTGTTGAGGGGATGGCGACGACCCAAGGGACGGTAAGCGCCGGGCATGGTCACGTCGAGGGTTTCGGCCGCCAGTTGAGCCGAGATCGCCGCATTTTGTAGGGTGGTTTTTCGGGTATCTAATTGTTGTTGTAGGGCTTCTTTGACCTCGTTGGCGATCGCCCCAAAGCGGGGTCTTTCTTCGGCGGAGAGTTTACCCATGCCTTTGAGGATCAGAGATAATTCCCCTTTTTTGCCCAGGTATTGCACCCTTAATTTATCGAGGGCGTCCAAGTCTTCACAGTCGGCGATCGCCGCTTGGGCCGATTGCTGGAGGGTTTGTAAATCAGTTTCCAAAGAAATAGTCATGCCAGACACGCCGCAACAATGAAGAATCGAGAACAATAACGGGCAACTTATCACGGTTTACCAGCATTTACTTTAACAGTCTTCAGTCTTCCCTTCCAAGCCAAAAGCGTTGCTTGGTTCGTTATCTGGCCGAACTTTGGCAAACTTGACTAGAAGATGATTGCCGTCATGATTTCACCACCGAGCAAAGGGGACAGAGCCTGATATGGTTAAAGCTAAACACCGAAATATTTAGATTTTCAGCCCCAGTTAAGGGTCAACTCGATCGCCTTGTAACCTCACCCTTAAGCCCCCCCTGCCATTCGACAACGGCTTTTTTTGCTGATTGCCCCATTTCCGTTCCTTGCACCATGACTCCGTCTCCCGTCCTCAACCTCCTGATTAGCAACGATGATGGCATTTTTTCTCAAGGGGTACGTTGCTTAGCCGACACCCTGGCCGCTGCGGGTCATCAAATCATGGTGGTTTGTCCTGACCGGGAGCGATCGGCCACG
>Ga0315899_10003364_pt1 | contig 17433 bp, 19 predicted proteins | sample LakEriMetagenome_2_FD_203518 | JGI IMG/M metagenome (GOLD analysis project Ga0315899, IMG submission 203518) | Freshwater fungal communities from buoy surface, Lake Erie, Ohio, United States - Buoy 4 MA112 | ecosystem: Environmental > Aquatic > Freshwater > Lake | place: USA: Lake Erie, Ohio... | reverse complement strand
CCTCGGCTCGTCGTATCTCATAGCACATGTCCTCCACTCTCCTCCTCCCCCACGCGCACAGCTTTGTAAAAGGTCCTGCAGTAATAAACACACACACCTCCCAAACTCCGGCATCGGGCTGTTTTATGAGGAGAATGGTTTCCGACCGTCAGTCTTTGACGGGAAAAATCTTCGGCGGATTCAAAGTTGGTTCAAAACTGAAAGGCGACAGGCACGTAATCGAACCGTTGAACCGTGACCGTTGTGAATCTCCCCCGTGAAAAGCTTGAAGTAGAAAGAGAGGTTTTGGGTTGTCGGTGGGTGGTCATCAACAGCCTACGTCAAAAATGGAATTCCGCCCTGAGGTTTGGGTAGCCAGCCATTTTCGGCTCTCCACAAATATCAAGGTACAAATAGCCGGGGCCACACCAATTCATCATCCTCCCGGCCGTTCGCCATCTTCAACGAATGCGCGATGGAGACTCTGTAATTCGGGCCCTCATCGCAGTGGTCGTGCCGTTGCTGGCGCGGGTCATGAGTTGATGAGACGCGTCCGCTGATAGGTCACACGTCAGTAGTGATTAGCAGAGCTTTTTTTTCTTTTTTCCCATGTAATCACTTCATAAATAAATAAAAAATATTTTTCTTTTTCGAAGCAAAAGACAGCGCAACTTTTGCCTTTTATTTTTTGCTTCATAAGAGAGCTAAACCCGCACCCCCCGTCAAACCCCGTGGTTTCTATCTCCCGGATTGACCATGTAGCGGCGTCAAGCCGCTCGCAGCCGCTTCTCCGTGGTGTGCAAGCTGCGCGCCGGGAGATATGCGTGTGGCTACCTCACACCACCGTGAAACTCGATGTACTGCGTCACCCTTGCGGACCGGGTCCTGACCACAGCCGCTGCTCCTTGTCTGCTCGTCAGTGCTGGGCTCTGTGGGCCCGGACACCGCCACCTTCTTTCGCAATCCTCGTGCAAAAGGTATTTACTGAAGAACAAGTTCTCCAATTTGCTACCAATCTGTGACAGGCCCTCAACTCTCACGAGCTTTTCGATCTGTGACCAACAGCATATTCTAACAGTCGGAAGTCCCTCTTACGTCCTTTGTGATCCAGGATAGATAATCCAATCCCTATTACTCTCCTGTGAATTTCGAAAATGATCACAACAAGGTCGGTGGCGCGTGCTGACCGCGCACAGTCCGCTAATACTCACACATTCTGCCCCGCAAGAAGCACCATGGAATACTCTCAAAAAGATGGCATTCTTGTTGCCACCATCATGATTTGTTTGGAGTGCCAGGGATATTTTGATCGAAAGGAGAGGGAGGATCGGAAGAAGAGGGAGGGGTGGAGGAAGGAAGGAAGGAGGGTGGGAGGGAGGGTACGGGAGGGGACTCGTCTTGGCTTACATCGTTGCCTGAGGTCAACATACATCTGCACACCCACGCGTGCACGCGTCAGACACACGGCAAGCCACGTGATAGAGACTTGTTGCACAATGGACCTTGCATACACGCTCCTGGGTGCCCGCCCCCGCACACAGACAAAGAAACGGGTGTTGAAGCACGTAAGCCAACATGCAGATGTATAAATCCACACGCGGCGTGCACACAAATTACAATTCGTCTGAGAGCGTTGGCGACTTCATTCTGTCCGTGTCACAGGTGTCCTGGGTAGAAAGACGCTGGGCACTGGCACGAGGCGACATAAAACTTTCCAACTTCAAAGGAACCACAACTGCTTCTTTGTTTGCATTTTGTGTTGAAGTTGGCATTTGTTTTGGAGTTTGCAACACCATCTGCATTTGCTTTTCAGTAATTTGCGCTGAAAGAAAGCAAAAACAGTCAGCGCGTACCAGTGCACGAGGATAAGAGAATACTGAGGAGCAGACCATTGAGAAAACTGCCTGACCTTCAATAACATCAAGCTTTCTCTTCTCACGAGCTGAGTCTAGTACCATGTTCTGCGACAGCTTTCCAGAGGTCTACACACGCACACGCACACGCACACGCACACGCACACGCACACGCACACGCACACACGCACACGCACACGCACACGCATACGCACGCGCACACACGCACGCGCACGCACACATACACACAATTTGATATCAGTGTACAAACACGAGCATGTGTGTGATCTTAGACTTTAGTGGATTTGGGCATCAAGAGTTGTGTACATCAAATGCTCTCTTGCACACAGACGATGCCACAGCATCCGACGCGCCAAGGTATTGAAAATCTGTGAAAGTACACATGTGCTTCACGTGCTCAAACCAGATTCAAGGTAAACAATGAAGCGGCTGAAAGAGACTCATATTGTACGAGCTGCTTGCTAGCATGTATCCGATGCAGGAGCAAGCACAAGTGTGCTGTATAGCAGACACAACGAAACCTTGAGGTTGGCGATAATAGAATCCAATTTATTCTTGACTCCGTGCATATGCTCTTGTAACTCATGCACATCATCCTTTACAGCCTGATCGACTTGGTTAACTGATTCTTCAATGGTTCCCGCGATGCTTATGACGTGCCGCCGCTATATACCACAGACAGACACAGACAGACACACACACACAGACACACAGACATGGACACAGAAATGTGAAAAGACTTGAAAAGCAAGTACGTGCATGCATATAAATGCAAGTACACATATACACACCTGCGGTTTTGTTGTCAGGTCCTCATCATCGGACTCATCATCAGAATCTTCGTCGAGAATTATGCCTTCAATCACTCCTAGAAGGATGAAAATAACGTAAGAAATGATATGATGGAATCTACAGAGCGCTAAGGACAATTCGTTTTCGATAATCAATCAATCACTGGAAAAATTGCGAGGAATACAGTGCTTGTAACACGAGACTCACTATCTTACGCACAGACAGAGCAATAAAAAACAGGTGAGTGATAGAAGACGCAGAAATACAAAAAAACGTCGTACTGATGAACTCAGCCTCTGTAAGGGGTTCGATCTTTTCGACGTCGCTCTCTTCTGAATCTGAATCGTCGCCGTTAATCAACTCCGTCATCGACTGCATCCAGCCACCCTCTGCTCCATGTAGGCATCATGTATGCGAAAACGCTTGTGAGGAAAACTCAAACATTCGTGCATGACTGCACGCGCACAAACACGTAATTCCCCTTTCCTCTTTTCTCCTCCCATTCTTCCGTTTTTCTTTCTCTTGTCCCTTTTATCTCTAAACTCGCGCTTCTGCCCACCACACCCCCAACCCCTTCTCACTCCCGTCTTGCCTCAATACAACCTCTAGAGCGCGCAGAGTCGAGGGTATGTTCTAACGCATCTGCGCCCGCTGTGACAGGACTTGCTCGATCTATAGGAGACTGCCTGTCTTCTGGAGATTTCCCTGCTCCTCCGGAATCCGTCCGTTGCATATGTTTGTCCCTTTTCTGCTTCGGTGCATGGGATTGATCCTCAAGAATAGAATCCTCTTTTCTCGTATTCTTATGGAGTCCAAAATCACGTCCCATATTGATATACTTCTTGATGTCATGAATCGAGATTTCTTTGCCCAGTGCCAAAAGCAATCCTTTAATTTCTACGACGTCGAGTTTTTCGTCATTATCTCGATCATACTTGTGGAATAGCCTTTTTGCACCCACTCGAAGTTCATGCAACGTCCAGCTTCTGTACACACATGTGTTTGCAAGTGTGCACACGCATGTGTGGATGCGAAAATGCATGTTTTGTTCGCGATATTGGTCTGTTGCAATTAAATACCCAGTGCATTTTATCGCACAATTATTATGCGTATTGACCTAGAGCCAGAGAGACCGGGAAAGGGCGACAGTAAGAAGGGCGTGGAGAGGAAGGGGCAATATACACACACACAAACACAGACAAGCGGTTGCAATCGCGCACGCACCGGCCCAGAGACAGGGCTGCCGTAAAACGTTTGCGAACGATTTCCTCTTTGATCTGGCCGAAATAATAATAAATTGACGCTGCACAAATTCGCCAAATGTCAAGTCCGGCCCGCACACCAAAGTGCACCTTGCACAAACAGCATTGCTGTCTCCTGCACGGTACAACCACCCTATCCCCCCCCCGCTCTCGTCACCTGCGCTCCACAAGAGAACAACACCACCGAGGCATAGAGAAATCCCGATGTTCGTTTGCACGATAGCCTTTTGAATCCGCGCCTGGTATTCGGCAAGATCCATGACTGACTCTTGCCCAAACCACTTGTGTATCAGCTCTGCATACTCGTCCATCATTGCTCCGTGCACGACCTCAAAAACTGCTGACTGAAGGAGTAAAAAGAGAGGGTTTTCTCGTCCCTCTGGACGCGAGACTCCCATTACTAAGCTTCCGACAGAAAAGGTGCTCTCATGAAGGACAAGCTTGCCCCTGAACTTAGGCACCGCTACCATATAATTGGCTGTCCACGCGTCCATGACCACAACGTCAACGTCTTGCTGCCCGTTATCTTCCGTCATGAGCTTTTGCAGAAGGTCAGAGTGGTTGGCATTGATGACGGGATTTGTGAATGTCTTCTTTGTCTGCTGCAGCAACTCAGCGCGGTTTTTGGCGTCTTCGCTGGAAAAGGCCACAGAGCACAGGTGCAAGAGATCGACTGATTTGCACGGTAATTTATTCTCTGCACCCCTTGCGCGAAGTGCCACCACATTGCTTGTAACTGAAGCCTGGTCGCGTTTGGTTTACACGTGCACGCATTGCACGCAGTGAGAATGTCTAGAGGCTCCTTCCACAAATGATCCACACTCCTGTGCACACACATTACACGTCGCACACAACACCTGCACGCAGGAAAACAAGGACGTCGAGCGTGCAACGATGAACACGGACGAACTCACCTGAAAAACGCTCATGATGTAGCACCCAAGGAACATCCATATCATCATCACGACTTTTCCAGGGATAGTGTTTGGAACTTTATCTCCATAACCAACCGTTGTTGCCGTCACCATGCAGAGCTGCCCGCCACCCACAAAAATCAGCAACTTTGTAATGAAGACACTGGAGCGCCAGCTGAAGATTGTGCGCGAGCGCAAACGGGACAGTGTGTAAATGAGGCCATCAGAAATTCGCCGAATTACCATTATGTGGTTTGCATGCATGTCTTGTCTTACCCACACGCCATCGATGAAGCCGGGCCCATAACGAGGGTGGAAGGGCCCATTCACCTCACGCTCAATACCCCACACGACGTGTCCAAAAATAATGGCAAATATCAACAACAGAAGAAATGCTGTGATCGCTTTGGGATCTTGCATTGATGAAAAAATCTGGAAAATTAGATCCTTCAGCGTAATGTCGCCACCGCTCGTCTTGATTATCATCCTGCGGCACACGCATATCTACATCAGATCCAGAGGGGGAAATTAAAACAGGAGCGTGAGTGGCGCAAACCTCATTGGATACTTTACTACTGCGCGGCGCCCTAGGAGATAGAAGCTCGGCTCAAAGCCTCTAAGCCTCAGAAAGCACCTGGAAACACTAGCAGCTGAAACACTAGCAGCCGACGTACCTGAGCCCCGTCTTGATGTGCGGTATTAGAACGTCAAAGCGAGCCCCGCCGGAACCCTCGCTCCAGGAAAGCTGGTCCAGCGCGCAAAAGCCAACATCGATCTCTCCTGCGCATTCATATACCAGTGCGCACAGCATATCACGACATCCCCAAAACGTGACCACCACGGGTCCTTGCGTTTGCTAGTATATGCCTGCACGAACAGCACGATGACCCGTATCCGTGAATGATAATGGTGCCCTGACTGTGTATCCGGTTTCCAAGTTGATGTGTGCGATGCGGGTGGGCATTCGACAGGGAGCGAGGAGCGAGTGCACGCGCGGGGGGGGGAGAGCCACGGCGTGCGAGCTTGTGCATGTATACCTGTGCCCAAGGCGCTTTTCACAGCTGATGCGTTGGGCAGGTGTATATACGAGTCCGGAAAGTAGTTGCCCATTTTCCTGTATTCTGTGGAATTGTCCGAGTATGTACGGTCCAAGATGCGCACCGCCTGCGCGTATACCATCTGGAAAAGTTCCACCTTTTTGCAGGCCGCACAAACACACACGCCCTCGTTAGGGCCCACACACGCCCGCGTTAGGGCACACGCGCGCGTTAGGGCCCACACGGCCCTCCGCCAGGGATGCGTGCGAGGTGTGCACGGCGCGCAGACGGCACGAACACCAAAGAGCACGGAAGGTAACGTGAGAGGAGCAGGCCGCAAGGAGCACCTCGAAGCCAAACAACGTCTTCTTGCCATCCATGTCCTCGAGGAATTGCACATAGCTGCCACCAGACGTAGCAGCGACAGCAGCCGTGAGATCTCAGCGCAGGTCGCAGGGCGGCACGCAGGGCAGTTTTCATCAGGACAGCCTTCAGCATGCGTGCGGGACGACTCACGGCATGTAAGCCGTGGAGTTTTCGGCCGCACACAGGCCCACTTTGAGGTTCGACGCCATCTCTTTGCCAGCGCGCCTCGTGCCTGGCGGCCGAAGCCTGTTTGCGTCGGTTGCGTCGGCAGCGGCTGCGGCGGCCGCAGCCGTGCCATCGCCACGCACCCGCGGTGCCCACAGCAGGCAGAGCGCCACACACGTCGACGCGGCCCTGCCAACTGTTCGGCTGTGGCCGGACATGTCCGGCCCACAAAATACGACCCCAACGGTCGTGGTAAAATACAGTAAATTTTCCACAACCACTCTTGTACCGTCGGTACATGGCGATCAGAGCGCGCAGCTTGTCGATCAGCACGGCAAAATGCGCCGCTTATAAGGCCGCCGTCGCAATCACCGCGGCGTGCGTCATCGCGCTTTCCAACCTTGGCACCCGATGCAGAGCGTTCCCGGGCGTCGAGTGCCGTGCGCCGCCGCGGTGGGCCCCTCCTCCGGGCGATTTTGTGCCCCGGGTCTGCGCGGGGCGCAGTGCGACACGGGGGATGGCGATGCGGCTGGTACTGCGGGGAGGTGCGGGCGCAGCGGCGGGCACGGCGCAGTTTTTAAGCGAAGACCCACGGCCGAGCGGACCCGTGCGGCATCTGGTGCCAAAGGAGTACGAGTCGCTGGCCGAGTGCATCTACGATGTGCGATGCGGCGACACCGTCTTCCTCCAGGGCCTCCCGCACACGTACCGGACCATCGAGGGTGGCGAGTGGGGCTGGCACAGTTGGATGGGGCAGGTGTACGTGACCAACGAGTGCCTCTGGCGTTCGCGGAAAAAGGGCTTCCCGCACTCGGGCGCCAAGACCCTCGATGAGCTCCGCGCCTACTACCGCGAGGCGGACAAGATCGGCAGGGGGCTGATCCGGCTCGAGCAAACCGTGATCCGTGGTGCCGGCGAGGTCTTCTTCGCCGGCGCGCCCGGCGTCAAGGTGTCCGGGCAGTTGGTGCTGTGCGAGAATACGACCGGCGCCTTTCAGGGGCCCATGACCCTCGCGCTCTTTACCGACATCAACTTCCTCACCGAGGAGGCGGAGCTGCGGTACGTGACCGACTTTAAGGCCGCCGTCTCTGTCTGGGGTGTCGGATGGAGCTTCGATAATTGCCACATCCGTGCGTCCGGCGGCACAGCTCTGCGATGTGACCGCGCGTCTCGCGTCAAGCTCGAGGGTTGTGCTGTTGGGGGCCTGCTGGCGTACGATGTAGACGGCAGGCTCTGCAAGGCATCATACGCCGTAAGCGCCATAAGGAACGCAACGTGCGTGATGGTAGGGTGTTCGATAGAGCACACGGAATTTCACAAATACAGCTTCAAGGGCGGCGTCGGCGTGAAGCTCAGTCAGCAAGCCGAGGTGGTGTTGGAAGACAGTATCATGCACTCGCACGACGGCGTGGGGGTAATCTTCGAGCAATTCGATGACCTAGGCGAGCGTTATAACAATTCTGCGAGAATGCGTATATCAAATTCAGTAATCAAGCAATGTGGTATCTCGACGTTTTCCAGCCGCGGTAACACTAGTGCTGCGCTCCTTCGAGTAAAACACAGCAAAATGTACGGTACAGAGATGTGGGCAAATGAGGACAGGCCCGGACAGCTCGATCTGCAAGACAACCAGCATTTTGCTGCCGCCCAACCGCCGGGGAACGGACACGCTGGGCCGGCGGGCGAGCACTTCCGGAGTCTGTACAGCTACAAACCAAAGTCAGCTGACCTCACTGGCTACACGGATGAGGTCAGGCAGGGCCGTATCGACTGGAAACGTTGGTTAGAGGTAGATACGCTGACAGACTCTGAGGAAGCCTCGGACAGAGACAAGCGCGACGACGGCGATGGCAGCGCCCGGCTGCCAAATTTGGAGCCCCCACAGGGCGAGGAAAAAGCAAGAGCGCGCCGAATGCTCGAGCGTCAGTTTCAAGACATGCGCGCGCGCGGATTCGACGTGGACGCCATGCACACCAACAAACGCACCAAGGGCACCCACGTCGTGTAGGGCGGTTCCGTGGGGAGGGAGGGAGGGAGGGAGGGAGAGAGAGAGAGAGAGAGAGAGAGAGAGAAGTACAGATGGACCTGAATGGCTCGTACGTGCACAAACGTGCACATAAAATGTGCACATACGAGCCATTTAGAGGTGCAGCAGAGAGATATAGAAGAGAATCTCCTTTCAAGAAGAATGTCTGTCCGATGAAACCAAATGAATCCGCCAAAGAACACCCTGTGTCGTTCGTAGAAATCAAATCCAGAGAATCAGCCTAGACGCTAGGCTGACTAGAAGTCATAGTTACCACACTCAGGAAACTATGACAGTCAACAACTAGAGTGGAAATTACGGTCTCAAATACATTCAGAATCATTGAATAAACTTTATCGAACCGTTGCACTCACGTGCCACGGAAGGACTCCGTCCTAGGGCCTAACGGCTCTCTGCTCCATCTCCCTTGAAGAGACCTCTCTTCATTACTGTCCCAGTCGATGACACTGGAGGCGCAGGTGTGGAGCGGTGTCGTATAGTGCCGTGCATTACTGAGTGTGTGTTTTATTACCCCAAAATAAACAGAACGCCTCCCAGCTATCCGTGCTTTGTGAAGATCGACTGCGAAGCTCGAAGCGCAAACTCGCCCAGTTGCCTTTGCGAAGAAGGCGGTGTGGAACCAATCACTTTTTGATTCTTGATTTGTTATTCTTTATTTTGGAGCTCTGTCCTTGGCAAGTGACTCTACAGCTCCTGAGAGCGAGTGTGGCTACTCAAACCAGCAGTTTTACTTAAAGCAGCCACCCCCCCATCGATTTCATCCCCAGCAACATCCGCTTCCTCCTCCTCTTCTACAACGGCAAGAAGAAGATCCTCCTCATCACCAGCTTTTGCGTGCTCGCGCTCGGCTACATGTGCGACGCGCACCTCCACCACTGCTGTGTCCGATGGTGCTGCCGTTGCGGATGATGGTGCTGTAGTTTGGGATGCGCCTTTGATTGCCTGCTTGTACTCGAACCTATAATACACGTGTGTGTGTGCGTGTGTGCGCGCGTGTGTGGGCGTGTGTGTGCGTGTATGTGTGTGTGTGTGTGTGTGTGTGTGTGTGTGTGTGTGTGTGTGCGTGCGTGCGTGCGTGCGTGCGTGTTTGTGTGTGTATGTGTATAGATATATGTTTATGTACATGTATACACACACACACACACACAAACGCACACACACATACGTACACACATAAACACACACACACACACACACACACACACACACACACACACACACACACACACACACACACACACACAGTTGCCACGAACCTGAGGATGGAGTTGCCTGCAGCCGTGGCTTCGAACTTGAACAACTGGTGACTGGTCTGCCCCAGCCTGACGTGTCTGCTGTGAAAGGGCTCCATTGCGTGCACATCTGTATGCATGTATGTGTACATGCGTATGTTACGTATGTATGATTATACGTATATATGTTTGTAAGTATATATGTTGTGTTTGTATGTGTGTGTAAACCAGGGAGCTCCTTGAGAGCAGTTTCGTCAGCATTGCTGTTTTGCAGCCGCCTCCCGCCGGTCTTGACCGACGCCAGCGGGTCGCCCATGTCCGTGGAAAGGATGGCGGCCAGCTCCCACTTGTAACCGCTGCCCGGGCCGCTTTGGAGGGCCACGGTGATGATCTCGCCGCGTTCGGCTGCCAGGACCTGGTGCCTGCAGTCTCTTTGTCAGGTATGTGCGCGTGCGTCCGGGCAAGCGCACGAAGGCCGTCGCTCACGCGATCCTCACCGTGCAGCATCAGGGGTGTTTGCCACGGCATTTTGTTGTAGCGAGAAGACCACCTGGGCCAGATGCGCGGGGCGTGCCGTCTTTGTTAGAGAGAGAGAGAGAGCGAGCTGAGAGCGAGCTGAGAGAGAGAGACAGACAACAGCACGCAGGAGACCTTTGGGCCGCGGTCGTCACTCGCAGACACTGGCCCCGTCAGCGCGAACATCACCACCGCCGCCACGAACGTGTACGCGAGCATCACCACCACCACCACGAACGTGTTCACCACGAACGTGTTCATCTTCTCTCTCCATCCCCCGCGGCCAGCATGAAAAGACCCGCCCGCAAAGTTTGGGGCGTAGTTTGAGGGCCAAGCCGTTGGCCGCAAGAAGAAAAGAGATTAAGGGACAGGGGCCGCATGGAGTGAGCCTCCAGACGCTTCGGTCGGCGCTCCCGCCTTGCCGCCCACCCTCGGCGTGATGCAGCAGGCGATCTCCAACGACTATGTCGACCTCGTGCAGCTCCCGACGCTGCTGCAGCAGGTGAGAGTTGTTCTCAGCTGCGGGCCTCTCCCCCTGTCCCATTATGCGTTTTCGTGGTACATCCTCGCCACTTCTCCGCATGTGCTTGCCTCAGCGTGAAGATGCGTGCGCGCGCATGCGCGCGCATACGCACACACGCAGCTCAGCCACTCGGCGAAGGAACTGCAAATGCATCAGAAGAATATGGGCACGCAGTACGCGGCTCTCAAGCACGAGTTCGACCAATCAGTGCGCGCGGCAGGCGCCAAGACGCGTGAGCTCGAAAAAGCCGACAAGGAGTTGCAGAAAAATGCTAGCGATCACACGAAGCACTTGGCGAAACTCACCACGCAAATGCAGGTGCGTGTGGGGCCATGCGCTGTTAGCCTCTTGCCGCGCTCTTTAACGTGCGTATGCAATAGTCTCCTTTTAATGCATCTACATGCAACACGGAGAATGAGGCCATGCCTGGGAAAATGCAGGCGGCCGACGCCATGGTGGACGCAGTCAAGGAAGCGACCCGAAAGGTCAAAATGCAAGAAGAGAGGATGGTGAAGATGGAAGACAGGGCGGAGGGCATTGAACAGCAGCTGGAAGACGTTGCGGAAATGCGCAGGCTCGCAGACAGGACTCGTGCAGATACAGATGATATCTTGCCGCGCTTGACCACGGCTGAATCGAACGTCGCTGATCTTTTCGCGAAGGTCTCTGAGGCCCAGGCGCGAGCCGATGAAGCCCACGAGGTTGGTAAATGTGCAGTGTGTGCGCACGCACGTGAGCAATAAACAACTGCTGGCGATTCTCTGTCCCATCCCCAAAACGATCTGCCAGTCACACGGGAACCGGCAAAGATTCTACTTTAGTGACGAAAGATCACACCTGTGACACATTCTGGCAGCGAATAAATGTGCTCAAAGAAGAGCTTGATTACGAAAGAGACGAACGTGTCCGCATCGAAGACGAGCATACAGAATCGGTACAGTACTATTTACGTGCGTGGTGCTAATGCGATGCAGTCCGCCGAGAGATTTAGAAAGCGACTTCGACGAGCGTTGCTCATGCATCTCCGCTCTGCAAGTTTTTTGGTGCGCCCTTCTGACATTTGGTCTACCCTTGGTCCGAAGATGAATGTTTTGCGCAGTGATCTAGCCCTGCTGGTGAATGCTCTTGGTGAGTGATGTAATATGCTCGCTGGTTGTCTCTCTTGCAAATCGCCTTCTGAGCTCATTTCTCGTGGTTGCAGGCGGGCGCTTCCAACTAGATCTTGAAGATTTCAAAAGCATTGCGCCTCCGAAAAAAGAAGGCCTTTTGGACGCCACCGAGGCAAAGATCAAGAATCTATATGAGGGCCAGGCTCGCATGGTGTCAGAGCTCCAAAGGCTTGAAGACTTGGAGTCTCGCTGTGAATCCATGAAGAAAGGTGCGTGCCCAGGAGCTTTTCGTATTTTTTTTATTACGATAGGCAGGAGCTTTTCGTATTTCTTTTTACATGTTTCATTCTAGTTCGAGTTATGACTTCGAATGTTTACTGCAGACTTAAACAAGACAGAAGCACAGATCAAGACAATGGTCTCCATAGAATCCGAGTTGACCATCAAGCTCTCCTCTTACGAAAAGTGGAGGGAGAAAACTGAAACAAAGATGGATTTTTTGGATGAGGCATCCAAGGCTGCCGGAGCGGTATGACATGATTAAGCGATGTGAATCATTGTTTTTCAGGTTGATGCAGACAGAAATTTTGTGTCATGTGCACTCATTGCTCCCTGTGCACCATCCTGCGCCCTTCTGTGCAGGCGGTAGAAGCTGCAGCAAAAGCATTAAGTGTCTTATCTGCAGCAAAGAGCGAAGGTGACAGTGCAGATCCGACTCCTGCACCAGTGGTAGGGCAGAGGGGGCCAAAACAAACACTTTCTGATGCAAAAGGTGCTCCCAACGTGACAGAATCATCAGAAGCCGACGGAGCGCAAGCAAAGGCAGCCGCTGCCGTGGCCGCGTCATTAGCGACATTGCAGCAGGCGCAGATGGTGAAAGGGGTGTCAAAGGAGCAGATGGACGAAATTATTTCCGATTTAAGAGGTTTGCCTCGTCGCCTGTGTATTTTTGTCTTTGTTTATGTCTGTTCCCCGCCTGCGAACTCGATGGAGAATGGCGCACAGCCAGTGTCTTGCCAAATATCCAGATGTGAACACTCATATGTGCAACATGGTGCAGACACTATTGGAGAGCTCGAAACCCAAATTAAGTCCGCACAAGAGGAGATCCAGACCTTGAAAACTGAAATGAAACAACTCGATACTGAAACGAAAGAACTAGATACGCGATGTGCCGCTGCGGAAGCGGCAAGCCGAGCAGTTTCCCAAGGAAAAGGTGAAGGAGAAACAACAGGCGCGGCAGCATCCGGGGGGAAAGATGAATCATCATCTAGTACTACGAAATCTGCGGAAGTTGTAGCACATCCTAAGAACCAAGGAGACGAGAGAAAAGGGCAACCACAGCCTCCAAATGTTCTTACAGCGGGGGCCTTGTTAGCGGCCCAGAACGCTCAAGGTGGTCCAATAGATGATGAGGGGAAAGCGATTCCAGGCGGGGACACTGCGGACGAAACACCTCAGGCACCGACGTCTGGTCCCGACGGTAGCAAGTTGAATATACCCCAGCGGCCAGCTGGCGCTTGCTTGAAAAAACACAATGCCGTTGCGCCAAAAAACGTGGCAAAAGCGCGTGCGCAAACTAACGAGGAGATCATTCAGCAGCAAGGGGAGACAATTATCCTCATGTACAACGAAGTTTCTCAGCTGCGTAAGGAAATCCGAGCAATTCGCTCGTCGAATCGTCCGAGTTTGTTGTCGGGTACACGAGTGTTTTCACAGTGGGCCTTGAAAGACCCTTTTCGCAAGCTGGAGCCTGGCCAAGAAATCTGCGTCTTCCCCGACGGCACCGACAGAGACATTAATTACGGTTGGATGCCCGTTGCTGCTCGCAATATTCTCAGCGACCCAGACGTGGAGCAATTCATGCGCGATGCCATCTACATGCTGCACCGTGAGCTGTCACAGTTGCGCAAAGACGTCGACAAATTCAAGCTTACCGGCGACCCCGCAATGCTCGCTGCTGTGAGGGCAGGCGATGATGCCAAGGAGGCCCTAGCCGTGTGCGCGGGGATCCGGAGTCGTATTAAGTTAATGGGCGATGACACGGAGCACAAGCTGGATCGCTTGACTGAAACTGTGCACCACAACAGGCACGATATGCTCGAGCGCTTGAAGAAGGCAAAAGACGAAATGAACTCGGAAAAATTTACGGCCATTGATTTGGAGCTCCGTCGCATGCACACAGACGTGTGCACAGTGACGAAGACCGTAGAAAGTCTGACAGTTGTGCAGGATAAGTCCTTCAAGGGCGTGACGGTACGGCTTCGAACACTTGAAGAGCTCACAGGCGCCACCACCACGTCACGTGGCGGCAGCTTGAAGCAAGGGGTGGAGACGTTGAATCAGAGAGTCGACGCTCTCGACGCTATTCTCATGGACAAGGTCAGGGAGAACCAGGCAAAGGAGGCGGAAAATGCCTTCAAAACGAAGTTCGCCTACTCCTTCGACTTTTCTCAGGATAGGGGTGGAGGCAAAAGCTCAGAACGGATCTTTGCAGACCGAACCCCTGACACTCGCATCTTCGACGTACAAAAGATAGACCTGTATACCGGAGGGTCAGGTGCGCCACAGAAGCGGCCGGCCAGCGCCCGGATCATACGCCCGCAGTCAGCCCGTCCGCACAGGCCTCCCGACGGCGGTGAGACTGGAGAAGGAGCAGGAAGCAGCGCGGAGCATGTGCATGCAATTCATCGAAGCTCAGATCACGTTATGGCATCTTTTTTGCCTCTTGACGCAGGTGAAGGTTGGACAAGGAGCGGACGGGTGATAACAGCAGCAGATCGCAGGCCAGCTAATTCACAACAGGCGCAGCCGCCCTTCAAGGCGCGCCCAGCACCCAAGGTGACAAGAACAGCTTCTGAAGCTGCTCAACTTGCCGTCGCAGACGCTACGGCAGACGGAGAGCGCGTTGCGGCTGCTGCACATCGAGCTGAAAAGGCCAAGAGCAGTGGGACAGCAGCCAATGTCAAAAGCTCGAATGTCACAAGTTTGGGGCGCCCTGGCGACAACGTGTCTGCTGCGCGCGAGATCAGGTCTACAGAGGCTGGAACAAAGGCGACGAATGAGGGAATCCTGCTCATGCCAAGACAGAGAGAGAGAGCAGGCACGGGCGGATCAGATATTCAGCCTTGGACCACGAGACGGATGCCCGATTGAAATCTGTGATTTTCATGTGCAAATACTTGGGTCACGCGTGGCTGCGTCGAAAATGGAGAGATGGTCATTGAGACCATGATGTTCCTCCACACCCTCGCACAGCGCTTGCGGGCCGCTCACGACGAGATCACAGCTTGGCGAAGGATTGGGTGTTTGTTAGTAGTAGCATAGCACAGCGTTTTTTTTCCTTCGCACACACTTCATAACGAGAAATTTGGAGCCAGAGCGATAGACAGAGAGAGAAAATCTGTGTGAGAGAGAACTGTACGAAGAGTTTAAGGAGTTTTTAATTTGCGCTGTAATCACTTCATAAATTTTAACATCTGTTATTTTTTACTTAGGGCTTTACTCTCCCCTTGTAAAGGGGGGTAAGGCTTTACCCCCCCCTTGTAAACGCCTCAAATTCGTTTTTTGTGGAAAAAACGGCGAAATTTTACCAAATTTACTCAACATTTGCACACAAAAAAATCAAAAATTTCACAATGTTTTTTCTGCCTTATATAAAAACATGTTTGTTTTGTGAAAATTTATTATATAATATCATACAAAATAATGTAAAAAAAAATCTAAATTATAAAAAATAATTATATAGAGAGAGAGGGATGGCGTTCATCAGCCTAAACCCTACACCCTACACCCTACACCCTAAACCCTAAACCCTTACCATCGAGGGCAGACAAGGGGATGGCGTTCATGAGTCCCAAATTCCGAGATATCAACGCCGCAAACGATAAGAGTGCTCCCTGCTTTCCCGCCTCTGCCCCCATCTGCATCACAATAGATGACTGAAGGTCGGTAAGTACGACGCCTCTTTCGGGTGAGCTCGGGGCCCAGCATATCGCGGCGAGAACTATACCCCCACTCTCCGTTTGCAGAACGCCACTTGCTTCAAAACGTTTCTAAAGGGTCTAAGAACCCAGACGGGGTGGCACCGTGACACTTTGCTGGGGGTGACCAACGGGGTGTCTGGACGGAAAAACGACCTTAATACAAGCATTTTTCAAGCGTTACACGATGCAATAAAAATCACTCCTAGATAACCCGTCGGTCACTATCAATTCAGAACGGTAGCTCAATCTTCTGCGGACCGGTATACCTGAACGAACTTGCGATATTACTAACGACATTGGACCGATAATACAAAAAAATTCAAAAAAACTAAATATTTGTACTGAAAAAACGGAAATGGAGGTCACTGGATCCATTTTCCTTAACCATTCTTGGACCCTACTTTTCTTCCAACAGAGCACAAGACAAATCCCCAACACCAAAAGAATACAACCCCTACAACACCTACAATCCTTCCTCTCGCATGGACCTTCCAGCACAAATCTCTCTCTTTTCTCTCTCTCTCTCTCCCTCTCTCTCGTCTCTCTCTGCCCCCCCGCCCCTGCTTCGATCCTTCCCTCCCTCCCACCAACCCCCCATCCCTCCAAGCCTCTTGCTCTGCCCCTACCGCCGCTCCCGCCCTTCGACATTGTGCGCAGGCTCCTCCTTCAAGTGGATGGCGTTCCGTCCAGGAAGTAGGAAGCAATTTACATATATATGGAACCAATGTACATATATGGAAGTAGGACGCCATACACATACGGAAGCAGTAAGCAATATATGTATACACAGAGAGAGAGAGAGAGATGTGCAGACAGACACACACACACATCCAGGACAGGTAGGAAGCAATCGCTCGCTCGCTCTCTCTCTCTCGCGCGCGCGCGCTACCACCACTCGGCGGATTGCCAGTCACGATCTGCGGGATCGGAAGAGGCTTCGGCCCCATCAAAGTCCCACTCATTCCGGGCACTGCCAGTAATGAAGGGCGTCCCGGTCCCGCTGCTACCCAGGCGCCTTGTACCTAGGCTTTTTGAGCGTCCTCCACTACCAAGGCGTCTTGCAAAAGTTCTGAAAAGTCAGTGCCCTAGAGTATCTACTATATAAAGCCCCAATGTAGCGTTGACGTTCAAGAAATTTTACCTTGTACCCAGGCTCTTAGAGCCTGAAGGCCCGCGTTGATACCACGCGCCATCCGCAGACTGAACTTCTTAAAAGTCAGTGTCCGAAGACTGAGTACCGTCGAGCGGCATAAGGACACTAAACCCTAAACCCTCCTATGTAGCACACTAAACCCTAAACCCTAAACCCTACGACGTAGCACACTAAACCCTAAACCCTAAACCGTAGCGGCATTGGGACACTGACTTTTGAAATTTTCTACCATTTGCATCAAATTCCACACCCGCGTCTCCAGCTGCGCGAATGTGTGAGAGTGTGGGGTGGGGGCGGGGGGGGAGTATATGTATATGTTTGAGGAATTATCTGACAGACATAGATATACTGATAATAAATAATTATTCGATAACAATACACTTATATTAGTATGTATGTGAGGTGCCATGCGACTGATGAGAGAGGAGAGAAGAGAGAGTTACAGAGAAAGATAGTGCAAGGGAGCGCGCGCAAGTGA
>Ga0315899_10003363_pt1 | contig 17435 bp, 17 predicted proteins | sample LakEriMetagenome_2_FD_203518 | JGI IMG/M metagenome (GOLD analysis project Ga0315899, IMG submission 203518) | Freshwater fungal communities from buoy surface, Lake Erie, Ohio, United States - Buoy 4 MA112 | ecosystem: Environmental > Aquatic > Freshwater > Lake | place: USA: Lake Erie, Ohio... | reverse complement strand
ATTTAATGCTCCGGTTGGTAGACGCCTCGCGGTAGCGCCCGATAGCGTCCCTAAGCAACTACTCCAACCAGCAGGGGGAAACATGCTCAGGTCCGATGTTCAGATCATTTCGGTTGATGACCACGTCATTGAAACACCAAACGTGTGGCAAGACCGAGTCGCTGCGAAGTACAAAGATGCAGCACCAAAAATGCACACCGACGATCAGGGTCGGGACTACTGGGTGTTTGAGAGCCGTCCATATTTCAACATTGGCTTGAACGCAGTTGTCGGCAAGCCACGCGAAAAGTGGGGCCTTGATCCCACTGCTCTGTCCGATATGCGCCCTGGTTGTTACGACATCAAAGAGCGGCTCCGTGACATGGACGACGACGGAATCTGGGCGGGGCTCAACTTCCCGTCATTCCCAGGATTTGCTGGCAGCACCTTCTTCAACGCCACTGATAAAGAACTCTCACTTGTGTGCATTCAGGCTTGGAATGATTGGCACTTGGAAGAGTGGTGCGGTGCTGCACCCGAGCGTCAGATTCCGATGGCGATTGTTCCTTACTGGGACATCGAAGCTTCCGCTGCCGAGGTTCGTCGCGTAGCAGCAAATGGCTCGCGCACAATTTCATTCTGCGAAGCACCGCACGCTGTTGGTATGCCATCAATTCACGATGCAGCTTGGGATCCATTCTGGGCAGCGATCAACGAGACTGGTCTTCCCGTGTCGATGCACTTCGGTTCCGGTGGAGCACCAAACGTTGCTCCTGGTGGTCCATTCACCGCAACTATCGCTCAGTACGGCCTCAACTCTCTGCAGTGCTGTATTGAACTCGTGAACTCTCGCATCTTCGAGAAGTTCCCGAACGTTAAGTTCGCTCTCTCTGAAGGCGGCATCGGCTGGATGCCTTGGATGCTTGAGCGTTGTGACTACACCTGGGAACGCCACAAGATCTACACGGGCATGGCGGATGCGAAGAAGCCATCTGAGGTCTTCCGCGAGCACATCTATGGTTGCTTTATTGCTGACGACGCCGGCATCAGAAACATTGACCTCATCGGCGAAGACAACGTGATGTTTGAATCCGACTATCCGCATTCGGATAGCAACTGGCCAAACGCACGCAAGATGCTCGAAGAGTCTCTCGCGAATACGCCAGACCACATCGCGCGCAAGATCGCCGAAGACAACGCGCGTCGACTCTTCAACTTCCCACGCAAGTAGTCGGTTGACTCACGCCGCCAATGATGGCGGGATTCATGAAATCCCGTTGCATGAGGTTTCTGGTCGCATGTGGTTGTGCGGCAAGCACCACATAGGGCCCGATGTTCACAGAGTTCGTGCTCGAACCGACAACGCAACGGTTGTGTGCCTAGTTCAACGTTCGGAGTTGACCGACCGCTACGACGACTACGTCGGCTGGCTAGAACAAAACCACAATGGTGCGGCCATCTGGTTTCCAGTGCACGATCTGAGTGCTCCTGGGGTGAATCACGCTGCGGAGTTGTTTTCGGAGATCGGAAATCGATTGCGTGAAGGTGAGAACTTTGTCATTCACTGCGCCGCGGGCATTGGGCGCGCTGGCACCACAGCAGTGGGTGTTCTCATGATTCTTGGTGTTTCCGCCGAAGAGGCAGTTGCCCACGTGCGCGCCCACCGACCAATGGCAGGGCCTGAAGCTGGAGCCCAAAACGACCTCATACGTGATCTCGAAGCCATGATTGCTCGGGGCGAAATAGTGTGAGTGAATGACCGAGCACGCACGGCGCACCGAGAAAAACGGTGTCATCACAATCACCTTTGACAGACAAGACAAACTGAACGCCACATCACGCGAGATGCTTGAGGTTCTTGAACGCGCGATCTACGACCTACGCGACGATGATGCCCATCGTGTTCTTGTAATTACAGCCGTGGGCAAATTCTTTACTGCTGGGATGGACATCGGCACCATGGGTGGCGAGCGAGGTGTCGGTACCGATGGAGTGAAGCGTGGCTCCAACATGCGCCGCGACTATCGCCTCCAAGGTCGACACGATGTTTGGGATGAAATTGAACGCGTTGAAAAGCCGGTGATTCTCGCAGCACAAGGCCCTTGCATTGGTATCGGCATGGAAATTGCATCGTCATGTGATTTTCGTTTTGCATCTGAACGCACTTGGTTCAGCCTTCCTGAAATTCAGAATCTTGCGGTGATCGCTGGGTCGGGTGGAATTTCGCGACTCACACGAATTGTCGGACCACATTGGTCTAAGTGGTTCTCAATGGCTGGCGAAAGGGTGAACGCTGAAGATGCACGCATGATGGGTTTTGTGCACCAGATAATTCCTGAGTCCGAATTCCATGACCGCGTTCAGCAGTTCGCCGAGAAGTTGGCTGGTTTCCCAGGCGAAGCCGTAGGCATCGCAAAAATTCTCATTGATTCAGTGCCGGGTTCGGACCGCAGGGCCGCCCGCGACTGGGATCGACTCGCCCAGAACCTGATGTTTGACTCCCCCGATCACGCAACCAAAGTCAACGAGTTCATGAAGAAGAGCAAGGGCTCCTGACGGAATCGGCTCCACCAGCAATCCCAAATAGAATCATCAGGGTTCGGGGGGACAATGGAAGAAAAGCGAGCACCAGATGGTCCAGGCACTGGCATATTGCCTGTTGACCTAAACCACACTGTTGACGACCTGATCAGTTGGTTGACACTGGAACCCACATCTACCGACAAGTTTCGTGCCCAAAATCCTTGGCCAACTGGCCGACTCTTTCTCTTCGGTGGAGTAACAAACGCACAGTGTGTCAAAGCTGCCTACATGACACTCAATGACGACCTTGTGATGCATTCACTTCACAGTTATTTCATCAGCCCAGGAGCGATTGATAAACCGACCGACTTGCACGTCTATATGAAGCGGGATGGTAAATCGTCCGCCACACGACAGATACTTGCGATGCAGGATGATGAAGTTATTCTCAGCATGATTGCATCCTTTGCAAAACCAAAAGTTGGCCTTGAAGTTGATCTGACCTTGATGACAGGTGTAGCCCACCCCGAGACTCTGGAGCCCGCATCCGTTCATTACACAATGGGCCGATCACTTGGATTATTCGACATTCGCCTCGCATCACCAGAGATCGTTCACGACTACATGCCAGGTGCAACAATTCCCACTCGAATGTGGTTCAAGACTCGTGCGCCGGTGCCCAATGACCCAATCCTGCACCAATGCATCCTCACTTATGCGAGCGATCTTGGCACTGGCTTTGGCGATCTTCACATGCGCATCATGCCTACAAGTGGTGGGCCGAGTCTCGATCACAACTTGTGGTTCCATCACCCAGTCCTCGTTGATGATTGGTTTTACCTTGACCAAACACCGGTGAGCATCGCTGGTGGACGCGGCCTATATCGCGGTTCCATTCACGACATCAAAGGTAAAACCTGTGCATCCATGAACCAAGAGATGGTTATCCGCGAGCAGCCACATCCTGATCCCAACATTCCAACCACAATCTGAACCTTAAGAAAGTGAATTAACTAATGACCACACCAATGCTCCCCCACGTGGATGCAAGCAATGATTTCTTCTGGAATGGTGCGCAAGAACACAAACTTGTTTTGTTGTGCTGCGAATCGTGTGGACACTTTGTCCACTTACCACGGCCTGTGTGCTCCAACTGTCAGTCGATGAAACTGTCAGGTAAGCAGCTCTCAGGCAAGGCCACTCTCTACTCATACACCGTGGCCAACAAGGCTTTCCATCCCTACTACGTGGACAAGATCCCCTACTTGATAGCGACTGTTGAACTTGTGGAACAGCCGGGCCTGATGCTGCAGACCAATCTTGTCGATGTTGACGAGAAGGATTTGAAATTTGATATGGAATTAGAAGTTGATTTTCGACCACTTGGTGATTCGTTTTTGATTCCAGTGTTCAAGCCAGTGGGAGGTGCAAAGTGAAGATGCGCAAAGTAGCAATCGCTGGTGTTGGGTATTCAGGTGTTGGGCGCAACACGGGATTATCGGAGCGGCACCATGCCGCACAATCTGCACTCGCTGCACTTGCCGACTCAGGTATCAGTGCCAAAGATGTTGATGGTGTTGCTACCTGGGGCGGTGACGCAACAGATTTTGCACACATGCTTGGATTCGGCCCACAAAAGTGGTTCCTCACAGTTGGTGTTGCCCCTGCATTCATCTCCCCCGCAATGCATGCGTGGATGGCGGTCGCAACTGGACAAGCTGACACTGTTGTGGCGTGGCGCATCATGATGCAGCAGCCGAGTTCTGCCGCCATGGCCTCCGGTTCAACCGGCTCAATGATGGCTGGGATGTCCGACTACCACTACAACATGGCGTTTGGAAACTTCAGCCCAACTGTGTGGGCTGGTCTCATGATGAACCGTTACATGCACGAGACAGGTGCAACCGAAGAAGACTTCGCGAAATTTGCAGTCATCCAACGCGACTACGCAAGCCGTAATCCAGATGCACTACTTCGCGATCCGCTCACTGTTGAGGAATACCTTGCCAAGCCGTATATCAATAAGCCGTTGCGAATCCTTGATTGTGACTACCCATGTGACTCTGGTTCAGCAGTTATCTTCACCACCGAGGAACGCGCGCGTGACCTGAAACAACCAGTCGTTCTCGTTGAAACTGCGAGCCACGCCACGATTCACAACATGAACTTTGAAACGCTGCCTGACATGGTGCGCACTTCTCCTGTACAAGCTGCAGAAAATCTGTGGTCTCACACGAGTATCAAGCCATCAGATGTCGACACTGCTCAGCTTTACGATGGCTTCAGTTTCATCACAATGAACTGGCTTGAAGCACTGGGGCTCTGTGAACCCCTCGGCGCCCCGGAATTCATTCGTAATGGTGGCACCACCCTCAATGGAAAGGTTCCTACCAATACTGATGGTGGAGCAATCAACGTGGGTCGCCGGCATGGTGCAAACTTCTGTATTGAATCTGTGCGCCAACTCCGAGGGCAGTCAACAAGCCAGGTCAAGGATGCCGAAGTTGCAGTGTGGGCAAACGCCGTTGGGCCATTCGCAGGCGCAATGTTGTTGACCAAGGGTTAATCGCGTGGGCGACCTCATCAACGACCCGCAAACCTCGACAATTGCACGCCAGCCGCGTTCGGCGCGGCGCACATCACATGTTGATATGGACACCCCAAGCAGATTTGAGGTGAACATAAAGGGAGCTGCCCGAGATTTTGTTACAGCAGCTGATGGGTCCGCCAGCACCGTAGGAGAAGCCAATATCGACATCTCCACCGAACCTGGATACAAACTCTCCCGCGCCAGTTGTGAACCAGGACAGAAGATCATTGAACAACTCATAGGCCGTGTAGTTGGTCCGGGTTTTCGCGCCGCACTCGCTGAGGCGATGGATGGATCAATCTCGGTTGAACACCCTGCCTACTTGTTGATGGATGAGCTTCCCGTTGCAGCGCTGATTTCGGGATACATAGGGCTTTACCTCAACACTCTTGGCAACGCCGGAAATGGATCAGGGCTGAAGGCGGATATATGTGCTGGCTGGATTGAGTCAGGGACAATGATTCAATCACTCAAGAAAGTTGGGAAAATACCAACACCAATGGGCCCGCCAGCACCGGATTTGTCGTTGGGAAATGACACCAACAGTTGGCACAGCATGCCCGAACTACAAAGTGGAGCAATGCGCCGCCGCCGATTGATTGACGTATGTGATGCACGCGTGTTTGCGATGTTCCGCGACACATTTATTGCGCCCGATACGGGGATTGAAACGGTCTTGCACGAGTATTCAATTCATGCTGAATATGACTTCAACACCGAACAATTCACATCATGTGTCGCTACCCCACATGTCCTTCCATGGCCTGAGTGCCCAAATGCGGCAGCAAGTGCTCAGCGCATTGTCGGCAAGTCAGCCGAAGAAGTTCGCGATTTTGTACGCCGTGAATTCAATGGCATCTCAACGTGCACACATCTGAATGACCTATTGAGATCACTTGGTGATGTCGCCACTCTTGGCGCTTTGATTTCTCGCTGATCAATCAGTGATTGGCAGGTTCATCGCCCACGCGCCGGATTCCAGCGAGTTGGCAATTTCCGAGAAGTGTGAGCTGTCGCGAATCTGATCCCAGTGCGCCACAACATCTTCAGCTGTAACGGCTTTGTCGCCATGACGCCATCCGTCACCTTGCGCGACCCATGTGCGCGCAAAGATGCCCCAACCCGCGAGGAAAGTTTCGCCATTGACTGTGCTTGATTCATGGCTAAGAGCAACCACCAACGGGCTCACCTTTGATGGTGCCATTGGGTCATCTTCCTTGTCCTCACCCATGGTGAGACGTGTTGCGGCCATAGGGGCGATTGCATTGGTGAAGATGTTGTTCTTCGCACCTTCAATTGACATAACACGCATTAGGCCAACAATTCCGAGTTTTGCCATCGCGTAGTTCGCCTGGCCAAAGTTGCCAAACAAACCAGAAGCCGACGTGGTGACGACAATTCGGCCACCACCGTTTTCTTTCATCCAAGCAAAGGCTGGCTGACAGGTGAAGAAAGTACCGCGGAGGTGCACATTCAATACGGCGTCAAGCGACTCCACATCGGTCTTCAAGAACGATTTGTCACGAAGAATGCCTGCGTTTGCAACCATCACATCAATGCGCCCAAACGAGTCAAGAGCAGTCTGTGTGATCGAAGCACCACCCTCTTGAGTGGCCACTGATGCAAAGTTGGCAACTGCATCCCCACCGAGAGCCTTGATTTCATTTACAACTTTGGAAGCTGCGGAGTTATCTGCCCCACTGCCATCGGGTGCACCACCAAGATCGTTCACAACAACCTTGGCGCCACGACGGGCGAACTCGAGTGCATGCGCGCGGCCTACACCATTTCCTGCACCAGTGATGGCGACAACTTTGCCGTCAAATGAGAGGGTCATTTCTTACTCCTTGTTTTCTTGGATCTTTACTTGGGCTCGCGCGGCAATCCGAGTGCACGCTCACCGATCAAGTTCTTCATTACTTCGGTTGTGCCACCAGCAATTGTGTTCGACCTTCCGCCCATGAATGATTGAGCGACTGGGTGGTAGAAATCTGCAACAGCATCCATACCCGTGAGGTCCATTCGCACTTCGCTAAGTGAACGCCCAAGCTGTGACCAAACCATCTTGATCAGCGACGATGCCGTGCCCGAAGATCCCTTGCCGAGCGCCTCGGCAAGTACTTGCTCACCCATAATGTTGAGGATGCGACCCTCGGAGTAGAGCTTCATGATTCGATCACGCATTACTGGTGAGGCGGTCTTGACAGCATCGCTTTTCACAAGGTCGTTGATTGCTCCAGTGAGTGCGCCCGCAAGAGTGATTACACCCGAACGCTCGTACTCGAGCGTGGTCATGGTTACACGCCAACCTTCATTCATCGGCCCCAACAATGCAGATTTAGGCACGCGCACATCTTCAAAGAACATTTCCGCGAATTCAGCATGACCATTGATCTGCTTGATTGGTCGCCGCGACACGCCAGGCAAATCGAGCGGCACCAGCAGTGCAGAGATCCCCTTGTGCTTTGGTGCACTTTGATCGGTGCGCACAAGCAACATGCAATGCGTGGCGTGCATGCCGATCGAGGTCCAAACTTTTTGACCATTGATCACGAAGGTCTCGCCATCAAGATCTGCTCGGCATCGGAGACCGCCAAGATCTGATCCGTAATCTGGCTCAGAAAATCCCTGGCACCAGAGTTCCGTGGCCTCGATGATTCCCTTCAAATGCTTCTTCTGATCTTCATTTCCGACCGCAGCAATGGTGGGTCCCACATTCTTTACGCCATAGACAGCTGGCATCTGTGGCGTGTCGAAGCGGGAAAATTCAGCGTCGCACTCAAGTTGCTCTTCCAACGTGAGACCCTTGCCACCGATCTCAACTGGCCATGCCGGCGCGGTCCAACCGCGGGAAGCCACCGCGCATTGGAATGCCATCTTGGCTTCCCAGGCATCAAAGTTTTTGTACTTCTCACGAATGGGCGGGAGGATCTCCTCAAGCACCGCTCGCAGTTCAAGAGCTTTCGCACCGACTTCACTCATTGGCTACCCCCTCTGACGTATTCCTATTCTGCCTTGCCAATACCGCTGCGGACTAAATCAAATTGCTGAGAACACTCAGGGAACGACTAGGAAAGAACCGTGGAACTCGCGGGGGCGACAGACGTTTGGGGTGACCCAAACCAGAGAGTGTCGGGTCCACTTGGGCATTCTCCGTTGCGCCGCCCAAATTCCATTCGCCGCACAATGGCACTTGAAGCCACCTGGCCTGAAGGTGAGGGTGGAATCACCCACATAAACGGCCGAGCTCGTGACGTCTTTACCCCAGATTTCGCTGCGGGCGAAGAACTGCCATCAATACAAGTTGTGGATGAAGCAGAGATCCGTACGGTGATTGGCCGCAACCGTGACATTCAGTCGATTTCTGCCACACCGGTGCGCTCTGGGATTGACAACTTGGTCGGTTGTCGTGGTGGTGGACACTTGCGGCTAGCGATCCAAGATCACCTTCCTGAGGAGCGCGCTTTCGGAACTGATCTGTACTTGCTATTGGATGACCTCGCGGGAACAACTCTCGTGGCGCCATTTGCTTGGTCGCGATGGAACCCGGACTGGCTCAATTCTTCTGGAACACCCACTGATAACAAGAACACAGTGGCTGTCAACATCTCAAAGATGACCGAAGAGGAGCGTGCTACGCGAATGGCGCGAATGGAGAACATCTGCATTGGTTTTGCCGCCGGCTCTTCGTCACTAGGTGCTGAGCGTGGGAATTCCCACCGAGTGCAACCAGTTGGTTCGTTGGTCAACCCCGCTGATCCCGATGGCTGGCACAAGCTTTCGGAGCTACCGCCTCAATCTTTTCGGCGCGCACGACGCATTGATGTCTGGCTTGACCCAGCCGACAACGACACGATCCACGTTGATGCAATGTTCCAGGACTCCGCTGGCGATCCAAAGGTGGGTCGAGTGGCGATTCATGAATACGCATATTTTGCAACTGCGAGTCGTTCAAGTGGTCTGCTTACTTCAATTGGTGCGGACCCTCGAATCCTGCCGTTCCTTGAGTGTCCGAATGCACCGAGCAATCTGCAATGGCTCGTTGGTACTCCGATAGCCGAGATGCGCCAAACCGTATTGGACAAGTTGGCGCGTACCAATGGCTGCACCCACCTGAATGATGCGTGCCGTGCACTCGCCGAAGTTCCAGTTCTGGCTTCTCACCTGACGAGTTGATCAATGGCTCAACTGCCGCTTCTCATCTTGTTACCACCGTCGGAGGGCAAGGCCACGGGTGGTACTGAGAAATCGAAGTGGAGTCCAGAATCTGGATCGTGTAGCCCAGCACTTGGCAGTACTCGCCGCAAAGTGGCACTTGCTCACCAAAAACAGAACGGTGAGAAAACTGTGGGTGGACTCACACTCCCCGCTTCCGAGCGATACACAGGGGTGGTGTGGAAACACCTTGATCTACAGTCGTTGCCTGCCGCGACACGACGCAATGTGACAAAACAGATCTTTGTTGTATCGGGATTGTTGGGTCTAGCACGCGCAGATGATCCGATTCCGAATTACAAGTTGAAAATGAGCGCCAAGCTGGATGGTTTTGGCGTACTTGCGGGTTTCTGGCGACCAACACTTACATCCTCATTGGGTGTGCTTGCCAAGAAACACACAGTTGTTGATCTACTGCCTAATGAACATCGCAACGCCATTGACTGGACACAGATTACGAATCACGTGCGAGTTGATCTTGTTGCAAAGTCAGGTGGTCGTGTTGGTGGCCATAATGCAAAAGCTGCCAAAGGTCTGCTTGCTCGACACATTCTCACGAGTTCAAAAGACTTGAAGACAACAATTCGTTCATTTTCAAACCCCGAATACAAAGCCGTGATCACCGATGTCATCTGACACAAGCACTGACACCGTGGGACACATCCAAAACCCGTGGGTACCAACCGCACTCGTCATCATCGGTTCCAGCATGGTGATGATCGACTCCACGATCGTCAATGTCGCTCTATACGCAATTGGTGAAGACCTGGGTGCACTGCGTGGGATCGAATGGGTTGCCACCTCGTATTTACTCGCTGTTTGTATCGCCCAGCCGATGATGGGTTGGATTGCCGATCATCTGGGTCGCAAGAAACTCTTCATTGCTTCTTTATTCATGTTCACATTGACTTCAGTGCTGTGTGCGCTTTCACCGAGCCTTGGTGTTCTGATCTTTTTCCGGTTCTTGCAGGGTCTAAGTGGCGGAGTAATCGGTCCGCTCGGCACCACGATGGTGCTTGAACTCTTTCCTCGCGAGATGCACACCAAAGCAATGGGTGTGGCGGCAATGTCTTTCATGATGACACCGGCACTAGGGCCATCGCTTGGTGGACTATTGGTGACAAAAGTGAGTTGGCATTGGATGTTTCTCATCAATGTGCCAATTGGAGTCGCACTGGTTGTTATTTCAATGTCCAAGATTCCAGAGTTTGGCCACCGAGAAACTCGACGATTCGACTTCAAGGGTTGGTTCTGTGGTTCAGCTGGCCTTGCGTTGTTCGTGTTAGCACTAATGCAAGGCAACACCTGGGGCTGGCGCAGTGCGAGCACTCTCTTGGCGGTGATCGCTGGAGTTGCGCTCCTGATCACGTTCGTCACGATTGAGTTCCGTGTGCCAAATCCAATGTTGGAACTCAGAATTGTCAAGTCTGCAACGTTTAGATTCGCAATGCTTGCGATGCTCTTTATGACCATGGCGCAGTACGGGCGCATCATTTATGTTCCATTGCAACTTGAAAGTCTGCGTGATTTCACTCCCCTCCGCGTCGGAGTCATGTTGATGCCAGCAGCGGTCTTCGGGATGATCGCGTCCTGGAAGTCCGCGTGGGTGACCGAGCGTTACGGTGCGCGAATCGCAATTGCAACAGGTGGAAGCATCTCCTGCATTGCCTGCCTATTCCTGTCCCAGAACACCTTGAATACCAACGTTGGCTGGCTGGTATTCGTGCTCACTCTTCAATCTTTTGGAATGGGGCTTGCGGTGTCCCCTGCTATGGCCACTGGAATGAGCGAACTGCCACCCAATCTGATCGCTCAAGGCAGCACTATTCGTGGACTAAGTGGGCAAGTTGCGGGTGCGCTCGCGGTCGGAATGCTTGGCGCAATTGCGGGGGCGAAGATGGGAGCCAATCCGTCTCCGCAAGAAGCGCAGGACGGCTACAACTTTGCCTTCATCATCGCTGCCGTTTGCGTGGCCTACTCGGTTTTTCTCGCCTTACGAATCCCAAAGTCCTCGCACGAACATCTTGAACCAGGTGAACTTCCGTTCCTTGACTGAAAATCACCTAGGGGTGCGTTGCAACTTCTCGCTCATGCAGTTATATTTTCTCCAACGAAGGGGAGTATCCACTAAGGCTTAGCCGTCATCACGATCCGCAAGGGTCCGGCGAAGCGGCCCGCAAGGGCTCGGAGAGACCTTCGGCAAGCAAACATCGCAAGCCGAAGGAAACCCTAATGAACTGTCCCCATTGCAATACCAGCCTCCTAATGACCGAGCGTCAGGGAGTTGAAATTGACTACTGCCCCACCTGTCGAGGTGTCTGGCTTGACCGTGGAGAGCTCGACAAATTGATCGAGCGCAGCGGGTCATCGAAGCCACAAGTCAAGCGTGATTACGACGATGATGACGATGACGACTATCGCATCGGTCGTTGGGGCAAGACCCCCGGCAAGAAAAAGAAGTCCAGTTTTCTCGGCGAAATGTTTGATTTCTAGGCGTTAATCATGTTTAAAAATTCAATGAAAACAGCAGTCCTCCTCGCCTCACTTGGCGGATTGATCGTCGGAGTTGCTGCCCTACTCGGCGGTGGAAGCAGCACGGCGGTGATGTTTGGCTTGATCATTGCGCTTGCAATGGTTGGTGGCTCCTACTGGTTCAGCGACAAACTCGCACTCCGTGCAGCTAACGCCCAGGTGATCACCGAACAAGATCATCCCGAGTTTTACCGCATGGTTGCCGACCTTGCTCAGCGTGCCCAGCTCCCAATGCCGCGTGTTGCGCTTTCGCCATCGGAACAACCCAATGCTTTTGCCACAGGCCGTAACCCGCGCACAGCCGTTGTGTGTGCAACCACTGGCTTATTGCAGTCACTCTCGCCAAACGAGGTGCGCGGCGTGATGGCCCATGAGCTCATGCATGTGCGCAATCGCGACATCCTGATCGGTTCAGTTGCTGCCGCAATTGCAACTGCAATTTCATCAATCGCGCAGATGGCGATGTTCGCCACGATGTTCACGGGTGGCAGCAATGATGATGATCGCCCTAATCCCCTTGCGATTCTTGTCATGTCACTACTTGCACCAATCGCTGCAAGCCTGATCCAGATGGCCGTGAGCCGTAGTCGAGAATTCGAAGCCGATCGCAGTGCCGCAGAGCTTTTGGGTTCAGGTGATTCCCTTGCTAACGCATTGGAAAAGATTGAGATTCTCGCCAAGCGTCATCCGATGATGGTGGCTCCCGCACAAGCACAGGCCTACATTCACAATCCGCTTGCCGAACTGCATCGCCGTTCGGGTGGCGGCGTAGATATTGCACGCCTGTTCTCAACGCATCCAGCAACTGACGAACGCATTCGTCGCTTGCGTTCATTGTGAAAGCGTCTGCAGTTGAAACTGCAGACCACTAATCAGCCAGCACCGTTAAAGATGACTTTCACCTTCTGAGCTGAGTTGCCGCCGGGCCCAGCCGGCTCAACTTGGATGTCGAAGTCGTAAGTGCCAGGCACCCAGTCAAAGCTGCGTGCAGCCAGGCATGCGCTCAAATCCCATTCAAGAATCAAAGTTGGCCTGTCAGTTACATCAACTGGCCTGTCACTGACAAAACTGTCGCCTCCGTCTGGCCCTGTTTCATCTGTTGCCCCGTCAACAGTTGTCATCACATCGCACTTGCCCAGTGAAGGTCCGAATTGAGTCTCGCGATAATTTGGAATATCGGGCGTATATCTAAAGCCACCCAAGTCGTAGAAGTCGCCAGTCTCGCCATCAATGGCTAAGCGCTGGGGGCGATAAATCTCAAGGTAGAGGGTTTGCCCAACGTTCACCGCGATAGTTGGCTCATTCGTCAATCGCGTTCCTTCTGGTCCGGTCTGGGTAAGTGTGTAATCAACATTGGTCCGACCATCAAGCGAGGTCCCGTATGCAACCACCATCGGGTGCGTGACAAACACAAATCCGGCACTTGACGTCACCTCGTAAACGCCACCATCTTCTGTTGTGAGCTTGATCTGGAAAGTGTCTTGGCCTGATGGCAAAGTACCTTCTGTTTCAAAGTCGTAGCCACCAGGATTGAGATCAAATTCGTTTGATGGATCGCCTGGACAAACTTTGCCACTACCAATTGCGAACTGATAGTCACCGGTGTTGCAAGCGTTTTCCAACTCGGTGTATTCCGCTGGAACATACGGCACACCAACACCTTTGATCTCGGTCTTTGTCACCAATGACCCACACACGCGGTCGATGTTTGAGAACACCATCGTCATGGAGCGAGTAATGGCAGCCCGGCTACGTTCGACTGACGCCTGAAAATCTCCTATACCGTATGCATTAATAGTTCCAGCAAAAGTAGTGCTGGTTGCCTTGAAGTTTGTGAAGATTCGGAATTCGATTGCTGAACAGTCCGCACCTGTTGTCGCATTCTCAATATCGGCCTGTGGCGTGGGTGTGGTGCTATCGGCCGAGTCAACCTTGGCATCACCGTCATCGTTCACATCAAATGCATTTGGGAGTCCGTCGTCATCCTTGTCGCCACCCAAGGTGTCATCGGGTTCAGTTTCTCCTCCACCTGGCTCACACGGCCGAGCTGGTGGTGCGCCACAAGGATCCACCAGCGGTCCAAAGTCGCGAGCGAACGCACCAATCTCTTGCGATGCGATAGAGCTCTTGCCGTAGTTGCCAACACCTTTTGGTTTCCCACTAGCAGCGCGCACTGCAGCTGCTGCTGATGTGTCCACTAACACGGAATTTGCTGAAGGCTTGCCGTAACCCTGTTTGGTCGTTCCCGCACTGTTTGTGACCGTGATTGTGCCGAGGTTCAGCGTAAGCGCAGTGCTCGCTCTCAACTTCGTGTAAACAGTCGTCGCTTGACCAATCGGCTTGTTGCCCGGAGTTTTCTTCCAACCAAGAACAACAGGGCCGTAATAGTCACCACCGTTCGAAGAAACAATCTGAATTGTCGCACCTGCAATTGATGAGACCTTGTTCTTGCCATCTGTCATGAACTGGGCCTGCTGGGGCGATCTGGTCACCTTCACGCTGTCAAGTGTGCGGCCCGACTCCGATACTAGGAGCAGCGTCTTGTTCTTGCCATTCTTTACGTTGAGATTGAGTTTGTAGACCTTGAGGGCGCTCGCACGCACTTCGGCTTGCGCAGAATGTGCTGCCACTCCAAGTAGACCCACTGACAACGCAATTGCAACCAAAGCTCGTACGGCGCGCTTCATTACTTCCCCTATCGGATTTGTTTCGGGCAACTCTAGCCCACCCTCTGAAATCTCTTCAACGATACGAATTACTACGATCTAGTTGTGGTCTCAGAAAATGAACCTTCGGTAAACGAGTCAAAAGCAGAACTGTTACTGGACAAGATCGATGCCCTAAAAGTGCTGCGGGCATCCACCGATGCAGAACGCGATGCACTCTTGGTGGAACTCGGTGGTCGTGGAAAACCCGAGCAGGACATCATCGCCCAGCTGTCTGCAGTCCGCCCGCTGCGACACCCGGACCGTTTCGAAGAAGCGCATCGCATGATGGTTCGATCAATTGAAGTGCTTGATCGCAATGGCCCGCGACAGGCCACAGTTCGGCGATTGGGCCCACTAACTCCAATAGCCAAATGGCTTGTTGAGCAAGCATCTGGCTTCATCGTTAAGAGTTACATCAACAAAGTGACGAACAGAATTTGTGGGCTTTACGAGCGTCGCGAAGCAAACAGCCCATGGCACACAAACGAGCACCATATGCTCCGCCGCGCGCGAATTGATCTTCGTCGCGTGCGCGACGGCATGAACTCCAAGTCGCTCGGGCTTCCATCGTTCATTCTTGGTGGTGCAGCGCTTACTTCTGTGGCCAGCGGAATACAAGGTGTTGCCAGTGAAGCACTCAACCACACACTCGGAGTGATCGCGCTCGGCATAATCGCCGTGAGTGTGCTCTTTGCCCTCTCGTGGGTAGCGCTGTACAGCGCTGCTGTGGCGCGGCGCCGCATCCGGCTCGCCACTGATCAGTCACTCGCAGCATTGTGGGAAACAATCGGTGCCGCTGGCGAACCTCCGCGAGATGAGAGCTACAACTTCGCTGTTTACGCAATCATTCTTTTGGCACTCGCGTGGATTGTTGTACCACTGGTTATCGGCCTGGCGTTTATTTCCTAGCCATATGCCTGGCGCAGTGTGACCCATCCACTTTCGCCATAATCAGTCTCAACACGGATTCGAAATTCGTGAACACGTTCAGGATTCGTGAGTTTTATCCACCGTGTGTACCAGCCGCTTGAATTTGGGTTCATTTTCGTGCTTACAAATTGCTGCCACCTGCGACTCGCAAGTGGTCGCATTTCGATACGAAAAACGGCAGTATCGGATGTTGCTGCCCCAAAACTCACTGGTGCGCGCCAACGAATGCGTACCTTCTTGTCCATCACAGAAGTCTCCGCAAACAAAACTGTTGACGGTACGCCCAAGGTGATCGATTCCGTGTTTGAAGAAGGCCAGACTCTGCGTGTTGAGACGCCTGCAACTCGCACCTCATACTCCACGCCACTTGAAAGACCCGTGATTTCAACACTCTCGCTGTCGGCCCCTGAAACTTCAACGCTTCTCCAAGATGGCGCACCAGCTCGGCGGTAAAACACCCGATGTGCCGTTACTGGGTAGGGCGCCACTGAAAACTCCGTGCTCGTTAATTGTGCCGGTCGCCATTGCACTTGGATTGAATTAGAACCCTCAGTTAGCCCCAAAAGCAACGGTGCTGTCGCTTCAACTGCCAACCAGCGATTCACACGGACAATCTGATCACTAATGACAGATTGCGTTGAGGAAGCGTGCCAGTCAGCATCCTCAATCGAATGCTCTTTCTTTGGATCCGCATCAAGGTGAGTACGTATGCCTGTGTATATCTGACTGGCATACGCAGCAAGATTCAGCGATTGCGCAGTGTCACGCACTGTCTCAACTGCGCGCACGTACATGTCGCGGCAACGCTTCACATTCATGCAATTAACAAACAGCGTCCCACCATTGACACTCGAATAGTCAAGGTCGCCACCCCAAGTTTGATCCGTGCCCCAGGGAAGCATTGTGAACTTGTTTGTCGCGTCACTGTGGAAATAGAAATTGTTGACTATGTCAGCTGAGTAGCCATCCCAATGCCCCGAATATCGCTCAACCGCCCACATGCGAACCACATTCTGAAAATCCACGATGTCTTTCATGGTGTCAAACCACTGCTCAGCGTCTGTGTTATTCAGGTCGTACAAGTTTTGAAGATCGGCACGATCATCTTCATCGCCCTCGTCCACTTCATAACCACCATCAAAGGGATCAAACTGGTTAGACCAGCCGAGGTATGTGCCTTCATAAAGGTGATTGGTATTGCCCGCGCCGTACCACTTGTCCAGCATCACGTTGTCGACGGTCTCAACATTTAGATACAACCCAAAGGCTTCACCATTGATTGTGAGATTGGCGTATCCAGTTCGTGGTGCTGGAACCCCTACAGATCGGAACAGCCGGTAGACCACTGTCTCGTGGATCTTTGATGGATCCTGCACCATGTTGTTCAGGGTCAGTTTTTTTAGACCACTTACGCGCTGAGCGGAATTCGAAAACTTGAGTTTGAATGCCGACTTTCCGGGTAGTGCGCGATACGAGCCAATGCGCCCCTTGATCTTGGCGGTGATATTCCATGGGCCAAATGTGGTCGTATCGGCCACCATTGAGAATGTCGCAGGTACATATGTGTAAGGGTCCACAGCAAGAGCATCCAGCGATTCTTGAGGGAAATCCAGCGAAACGGAGACTACCGAAGTGGGGTCAAAGAGCCACTCGGCTGCGTCTCCCGTGGGGGCTGTGTAAATGGTTGCTCTTGCTAAACCGACTGGCGCGGACACCGTGACCAGAATCGCCGCCAAAACCGCCTTAAGCCACCGCATACAACTAAGGATAGGGGAAACAAATTTCGCACGGGGTATCACACAATTCGCCCGAAAAAATGCGTAAATTCAGTTACATGAAGAAACGTGACCTCATCCAAGCAGTAGCAGTTCACGCCGACGTCGACAACAAGACGGCGGCCCGAGTAGTTGACGGGACGATCGACGTCATCTTGGCCACCGTTGCCAAGGGTGAAGTTG
>Ga0315899_10003361_pt1 | contig 17435 bp, 13 predicted proteins | sample LakEriMetagenome_2_FD_203518 | JGI IMG/M metagenome (GOLD analysis project Ga0315899, IMG submission 203518) | Freshwater fungal communities from buoy surface, Lake Erie, Ohio, United States - Buoy 4 MA112 | ecosystem: Environmental > Aquatic > Freshwater > Lake | place: USA: Lake Erie, Ohio... | reverse complement strand
CGACATTGCCAATGTGCTGCACCCCTATACCGATGCCAAGGCGCATCAGGTGAATGGCCCGCTGGTGATCAGCCGCGGCAAGGGCGTGCGTATTTTTGACGATCAGGGCAAAGAATATATCGAAGCCATGGCGGGGCTGTGGTGCACTTCGCTCGGCTTTGACAATGAACGTCTGGTGCAGGCCGCCGCCAACCAGATGCGCAAGCTTCCCTTCTATCATTCCTTCACGGCCAAATCGCATGAGCCGATGATTGACCTGGCCGAGATGCTGATTGAACGCGCGCCGGTGCCGATGAGCAAGGTGTTCTTCGCCAATTCAGGGTCTGAGGCGAATGACAGCGCGATCAAGATGATCTGGTATATGAATAATGCTATTGGCCGGCCTGAGAAGAAAAAGCTGATCGCGCGCTTGAAGGGCTATCACGGGATTACTCTGGCGGCGGCTTCGCTCACGGGGTTGCCGGCCAATCACAAGCTGTTTGATGCGCCGATTGCGGGCGGGCGCTTTCATCACGTTGGCACGCCGCATCACTACCACAATGCGAAGCCGGGCGAATCGGAAGAAGATTTCGCGACACGCCTCGCCGAAGAATTGGACGCCTATATCATCAATGAAGGGCCGGAGACGGTCGCTGCCTTCTGGGCGGAACCGACCATGGGGGCGGGCGGCGTGATTGTGCCGCCGCGCACCTATTTCGAGAAAATCCAAGCGGTGCTGAAGAAGCATGACGTGCTGTTTGTGGCCGATGAGGTGATTTGCGGCTTTGGGCGTACCGGCAATTACTGGGGCTGCCAGACTTTCGGCATCACGCCGGATATTCTGGTTTGCGCCAAGGCGCTGTCTTCATCCTATTTGCCGATCTCCGCCGTGATGGTGAATGAACGGGTGTTCCAGGGCATTGTGGAGGGGTCTTCCGCAGTCGGCACTTGGGGCCATGGCTTTACCTATTCCGGGCATCCGGTGGCGGCGGCGGTCGCGATCGAAACGCTCAAGATTTATGATGAGATGGACCTGATCGGCCATGTGAAATCCGTGGGGCCGCATCTGCAAAGCGAATTGCAGCGCCGCTTCGCGAATCACCCGATGGTGGGTGAAGTGCGCGGTGTTGGCATGGTGGGCGCGATTGAATTGGTGGAAGACAAGGCTGCCAAGAAGAACTTCGACCCTGCCCGCAAGATTGGCCCGCGTTTGGTGAAACTTGGCGAAGAACAGGGCGTGATCCTGCGCGCCATGATGAATGACAGCATCGGCTTTTCCCCGCCGCTGGTCATCACCAAGGATGAGGTGACGGAAATGCTTGACCGTGTGGAACGTTCGCTGGATGCGCTTTCGGTGGAATTGCGGCGGGAAGCCATCGCGGCGGTGTGACAGCGCACTGCGTGTAGTTGCGTAAGCCCCGGCGTTGCCAAGGCAGCGCCGGGTTTTTTATGTCAATTCAAATAAAGCGGCCGCGTCACCGCTTCTCCGCCTTCAAGTCCGAGCAATTCCAACCTGCCCGTCGCTGGGCACATCATGGCCGCAAGCCGTGATCCCTCATTCGCGATGGGTGGTTTGAGCCAGCCGAAGTCGCCGGGCACCGGGCCGCTCAGCAGTGCCGTCATGGCAGCGTGGCGTTCGGCGCTATAGCGCCAGCGTGGTGCGCCGGGATTGGCGATGCATTGCCAGCCATTCGCAGCAACGGCGGTGGGGGCAGCTTCGATCACGGCATGGGATGCCTCGGCCCGTTCGATCACTGCGGCCTCTCCGGGCTGCGTGCCGGCCAGCGAGAAGATGGCACCCGCTGCCAAGGGCGTATCGCGCAGGATGGCAAGTGCGGCGGCGTAATCCGGCGCGGTATCGCACACCATGCGTAGAAGATGCGCCGGCGGCAGGCCGCGATGGCGCCAGCGTGCCGGCCGCGCGGCCAACCAATCCACGGCAATTCCCAGGAAATCCGCACCCGCCCGCCGCGCCATCCGCGCGAGCGCGCGTTGCGGCAAGGGTGGCTGATTGATGGAAAGGCAAAAGCGCCCCGGCGCAAGCGCCGTGATCACCCCGGCAAAGCCCGGCCAGCCGAGATTGAACCATTCCCCCGCCGGCCCCGCCTGGTTAAAGACACAAAGCCGCTCCCCAAGCCCTTCCAAAGGCCAATCCAGCACACGGAGCATGAAGGGCGCCTCTGCCGCGCCCAGCCCCACGGTGCAGCCCCATTCGAAGGAAAGGTTCAGCGCATGGCCACCAGGCCCCGGCAGTGCTGCAGAAATGGCCTCGATCTCAGCGCGCAATGGATTGTCGTTGCGGCGTAGCCAATGGCGCGAAAGCCGATCCGCAAACGCCAAGCCCGCCGGGGTGTAGTGCCCCCGCGCCCAGTGCCAGAGGGATTCTGCGCGCACTGGCGCGGCGCGCATGGCGGCAAGCGATGGCTGGGTTTCGCTACGCAAATCGAAAACGGGAATGGCGGGCAGCAATTGCGTGATCTCCTGGCCCACTATGTAGCGCGTGAGAAGCCACCTGTCTGTTACCCTAGGTGAGAAAATGTGACTCGCATGGGCGCGCATGGCGCGGCGCGGTTCCAAGGCAGTGCAAACTGTTCTAAGCCCGAAGCCATGTCCCACCCCGGCCTACCGCTCGCCATCGCCCTTCTTGCCGCGCCCTTCGTGGCGGTGCTGCAATCCAAGGCCATGGCGCCGCTGGCGCTGATTCCCATGGCAATTACGCTGATGCTCGGCTGGCGCGCCGGGTGGCGGCCAAGCCTGCCGCGAAGCCCAGTGCTGGTGCTTGGGCTGATGCTGGCGGGGTGGGGGGCAACCACAGCGCTTTGGGCGCCAGAGCCCGGGCGCGCAGGGCTGCTCGCCCTGACCCTGGCCGCGATGATGCTGCTGGCGCATGGCGCCGCTGGTGCAGCGCAAGGCGCACGGCTCATGCCCTGGATCGGCTTTGGCTTGGTCTTTGGCTTGGCGGCAGCTTTTGCGGATTGGCAAAGCGGCAATGCGCTGCGCGCGGCGGTGCGTGGGCTCAAGGAAGTGCCGGCAAGCTTGGTTTTCGGGCTAAAGCCCGCAGCGTCACTCATGGCGCTGCTGCTGCCTATGTTTTTTGCCTTGCCCTGGCACTGGTTTGCGCGGGCGGCGCTGCTGGTGCTGGGCGCGGGCGTACTGATTATGCTGCCCGGGGAAACGGCGCGGCTTGCCACCATTGCGGGTTTGGCCGCGGCACTGCTCAGCCTTGCCGCGCCGCGCCTGATGCCGAAATTGGTGGGCGCAGGGGTGGCGGTATTGATCCTGCTGATGCCGTTGCTGATTGCCTTTATTCCTCAAATCCCCTCAGCGAGCTTGCCGCCTTCGGCGGTGCATCGGCTGGTGATCTGGGATTTCGCCGCCGCGCGCATTGCCGAAAAGCCGCTTGCCGGCTGGGGCCTGGAAGCCAGCCGCGCCATGCCTGGTGGGCGGGCTCAGCCCGATGCGGCAACGCTGGATCGGCTGAACATCAATGCGCCGGCGCAGCGCGAATTTTTAGTATTGCCGCATGTGGAGTTGATGCCGCTGCATCCCCATAACGGCGCCTTGCAGCTTTGGCTTGAATTGGGCGGCATTGGCGCGCTGATTGGTGCGGCCTTGATGCTGGCCCTTGGCTTTGCTGCATCCCGCAGCGCTGCACCGGCGGTTGGTGCCGGCATGTTGGCCTCGGCCGCCGTGACGGGGATGCTTTCCTTCGGGCTATGGCAGGCTTGGTGGGTCGCGAGCCTATTGCTGGCGATGGTGGCGCTCGCGCTCGTGCCGCGACGGGCGTGACGTTCTACCGCGCCCGATCAATGCAAAACCGCACTACGTCCACCATGGCGCGGCGTTCTTGGCTATCAGCGAAGATATCCAAGGCAGAAATTGCCTTCTCACCATAGCGCCGCGCGCGGGCGATCGTCTCACCAATCGTGTCGTATTTCGTCATCAGTGCCATGGCGGTGGCCAGATCGGCTTCCTGCTGGTCGCCTTCTTCCAACACGCGGCGCCAAAAGCCGCGTTCTTCCTCAGACCCACGCGCGAAAGCCAGCAACACGGGCAGGGTGATCTTGCCTTCGCGAAAATCATCACCGACGGTCTTGCCAAGCGCTTCCTGATCGGCGGCGTAATCCAGCGCGTCATCCACCAGTTGGAAGGCGATGCCAAGCGCGCCGCCGTAATCGAAAAGTGCCACCTGCTCCGCCTTGGGCCGATCCGCAATCACTGCGCCCACTTCGGTCGCGGCGGCGAAAAGCGCGGCGGTTTTGCCTTCGATCACCGCCAGATACTGGTCTTCCGTTGTTGCGGTATCGTTCTGCGTCATCAATTGCAGAACTTCGCCCTCGGCAATCGTTGCCGCGGCGGTGGAAAGGATACGAAGCACTTCAAGCGAACCATCCGCCACCATCAATTGAAAGGCGCGGGCGAACAGGAAATCACCAACCAGCACGGAAGCCTTATTGCCGAACAGCGCATTGGCGCTGGCCTGGCCGCGCCTAAGCGCGCTTTCATCCACCACATCATCATGCAAAAGCGTCGCCGTATGGATGAATTCCACACAGGCCGCGAGGGAGACATGCCGTTCGCCCTGATAGCCGCAGAGCTTCGCGGCAGCCAAAGTCAGCAAGGGCCGCAGCCTTTTCCCGCCGGCCGCCACCAGATGCGCTGCCAATTGCGGAATCAGCGCCACCTGGCTTTGCATCCGCTCAACGATCAGGCGGTTGCAGGCTTCCAGATCATCCTGGACAAGCGCCGTCAGCGCGGTCAGGGCATCTTCCCCCCGACCCCGATCCTCGCCAGGCATTTGCTGAGGCGCTAAATCCACTCTTGCTCACCTATATTTGCGCGTCGCACCATAGGCGCCACATGCCGGACCGGCAAGCGAAGGTGGCCGGCGGAGAGAATTCCAATGCGTGTCTTGGTCAGCAGCAATAACCCGATCAGGCTTGGCTTCCTGCAAGCTTTGCTGCGGGATGCGGGCATCGAAACTGTGCTGCTGGATCAGCATATCAGCGCGGTTGAAGGCGGCATTGGTGCCTTTCCGCGCCGCTTGGCCGTGCTGGATGAAGATGAGGCACAAGCACGGCGCATCCTGCGTGAGGCGGGGGAGGAAGAAGGCACGTGACCTCCCCACCGGAAGACTTCACGGAAGATCACCTGCTGAATGGCCGCGTGGCGCTGCGCCAGCCGCGCCAGGGGTTTCGTGCCGGGCTGGATGCCGTGCTGCTGGCCGCTTTCATTCCGGCCAAACCCGGAGAGGCGGTGCTGGAAGCCGGCCCCGGCAGTGGTGCGGCCTTCCTGTGCCTGGCGGCCCGCGTGCCCGGGCTTGCGATCCGCGCGGTGGAACGTGAAGCCGCCATGGCGGTGCTGGCGCGCGACAACGCCGCGCGAGCGGGGCTGACTGCACAGATTGAAGAAGGAGATGTCGCGGATCTTGCGCTGGCGCGCAGGCTTGGTCCCGTTGCGCATGGCTTTGCCAATCCGCCCTATTGGCCGGGCGGCACGCCCCCGCCAGGCGCCATTCGGCGGGCGGCCACGCATGAAGCGGGGCCGGGACTGTCCCAATGGGTCGGGTTTCTGGCTGCCGCCATCGCGCCGCGCGGTAGCCTGAGCCTGATCCTGCCCGCCGCGCGCTTTGATGCGGCGGCAGCGGCCATGCGGGCGGCTGGCTTCGGCGCCATGGAATTGCTGCCGCTTTGGCCACGCGCCGGCATTGCCGCCAAGCGGGTCTTGCTCCGCGCCCGGCAGGGGGCGCGAGGCCCCGCCAAGGTTCTGCCCGGACTTGTGCTGCACGAAGCCGATGGTCGCTTCACTGAGGCCGCCGAGGCGATCCTGCGCGATGCGGCGCCAATCAATCCGAATTAGCTTTCGCGTGCTTCCGGGTGGCGTAGCAGCCAAAGCCTTTCATGCGCGGCCACCAGGCTTTCGATGCTCTTGCGGCGATTGCTGTCCGAACCCGCATTGGGCCGCTTCAGCATCTTTTCCAGAATAACCAAAAGGTCATTCGCGACATCGAAATCCGCCTGATCACAGGCATGATGAAAGGAAATCAGAATCTTATCCGACAACCTTCTTGTGTGTCTTGGGGCGCCGGCCGCACCACGTTCAACGCTTTCATCCCTGTCGGCGAAGTCATTTTCCATCGAGCATCCCTTTTTGCTCCGAATTTTTTTTCGGTTTGACGAGAGACAAGAGGGTAGCAAAAATTTTTTTGCCTTGAAAGCAGGGGGCGGGCCTAAAGCTGGCGCAGCTGCCCTTTAATGGCCGCGGCGATGGTCTCAGGCGGCGTATTGGGACGGAAAAGCTGGCGCACCTTGCCATCCGGGCCGAGCAAATAGATGAAGGATGAATGGTCCATCAGGTAGTCACTCGCCCCTGGTGGATGGACTTTCCGGTAATAGACACGGAATGCCCGGGCGGCAGTCGCGATTTCCTCATCTGTACCGGTCAAACCGATCAAGGCTGGATGAAAGCGCGAAACGTAATCGGCCAGGGCTTCGGGCGTGTCGCGCGCCGGGTCTATGGTGATCAGCATGGGCAGCACCCGCGCCGAATCGGGGCCGAGCAGATCAAGCGCGGATGCCATCAGGCCCAATTCCGTCGGGCAGACATCCGGGCAATAGGTGAAGCCGAAATAGATCAGGCCAAGCTTCCCCGCGAAGGCGCGTTCCGTGACGCGTTGGCCGGTGAGGTCCTGCAAGCTGAAAGCACCGCCGAGTGCAATGCCTTGCGGCAATTGCACGCCACCGGCTGAAGGGGCTGGCATATCGGCCCCGCCGAATTGCGCCAATTGCCGTAGGAAGGCATCGCCCATGGCTTCCCCCGGCGCACGCAGATACCAGGCAAGCCCCCAAAGCCCGCCCAGGATGGCGATCAGCAGAAAGGCGAAAATGCGGATGAGTTTCAACATTGCACCATCACGCCGCGCCCGGCACGCCTTTGCTGGTGGAATATTCAAAATGCAGCGCAGTGTCCGGGAAAACGCGCGGATGGATGGCATGGGCTGCCATGGCTGCTTCAGAAAATCCTTGCAGGATCAGCTTCAGCTTGCCGGGATAGGTCGCGATATCGCCAATCGCGTAGACGCCCGGGATATTGGTTTCGCAGGTTGAAGGTGTCACGCTGACATGGCTGCGTTCCAGCCCAAGGCCCCAATCGGCGATCGGGCCCAAATCCATGGAAAGGCCGAAAAACGCCAGCAGATGGTCTGCCGGCACATCGCGGGTTTCACCTTGCAGTGTCGCCAATTCCACCGCTTCCAGCCTGGCGCCATCACCCTTCAGGCCATGCAACTGATAGGGGATGGCCATTTCCACCTCTCCGCGCGCGGCGGCGGCTTCCAATTGCGCGGCGGTTTCAGGCGCGGCGCGGAATTTCGGGCGGCGATGCACCACCACCACCTTGGCAGCAATATCCTTGAGCGACAGCGCCCAATCCACGGCGGAATCACCGCCGCCCGCAATCAACACGCGCTTGCCGCGAAATTCTTCCCGCTTCGCGACCATGTAGCGCACAGCGCCGGAGGCTTCGTAGCCGGCAAGCCCATCCAAGGGTGGACGATTGGGGCCGAAGGCGCCAGCGCCCGCGGCCAGGATCACTGCCTTGGCGCGAATGGTGTCACCGGCAGAAGTGCCGAGCACCAGCGCGCCCGCTTCCTGGCGCAAGCTCTCAACGCGCCGGCCGAAAAGATACTGCGGTGCGAAGGGCGCGGCCTGTTCTTCCAGCTTGCCAATCAGATCGGCGCCGGCGATTTGCGGATGGGCGGGAATATCGAAAATCGGCTTCTCGGGATAAAGCGCCGTGCATTGCCCGCCGATTGCTTCCAGCGCATCAATCACCACGGATTTCATGCGCAGCATGCCGCATTCAAACACCGCGAAAAGCCCGACAGGGCCCGCGCCAATAATCGCGACATCGGTTTCAATCTCGGCCGGCATGGGCTCTCCCCCGAATCCAGGGGGGCGTGATAGACGGAACTTCGAGTTGGTCAAAATTTTGTGGGAAAAGGGGGATCAGGGGTCGGTGGAAATTGCCTGCGATCTGCCCGATCTGGCGGCGACGGAAGCGCTGGCGGCGCGGCTTGCGCCATTGCTGCGCCCCGGTGATGCGGTGCTGCTCGATGGGCCCCTTGGCGCCGGCAAAAGCGCCTTTGCCCGCGCCTTGCTGCGCGCCGCAACCGGCGATGCCGCGCTTGAAGTGCCAAGCCCCACCTTCACCCTGGTGCAAAGCTATGATTTGCCGGCTGGCCCCGCGCATCATTTCGACCTGTATCGCCTGTCTGGCCCTGCCGGTCTTGCTGAATTAGGCTGGGATGAGGCGCGGGAGGGGATTGTGCTGGTGGAATGGCCCGAACGGCTTGGGCCACTTGCGCCGCCAGATGCGCTCCGTATCCACCTGACGCCCGGCGCAGCCGAAGAAGCGCGCCATGTGGTGCTGAGCGGTTGGGATGCCAGGCTTGAGGCGTTGCGCCCATGATCGCCGCTTTCTTGAACCAGGCAGGGTTCGGCGCGGCACGGCTTGACCCCTTGCCATCAGACGCTTCAGCCCGGCGCTATACGCGGCTGCTTGGCGGTCCACGCCCGGCGCTTCTGATGGAAGCACCGCCACCGGAAAACACCCGCCCCTTCATTGCCATTGCGAGGCATATCCTGGGGCTGGGGCTTTCCGCGCCCGAGATCATCGCCGCCGACCCCAAAGCCGGCTTGGTGCTACTGGAGGATTTTGGCGATGCCACCCATGCGGCTTTGCTGGATGGCCGGGCGGATGCGCCGAAGCTTTACGCCGAGGCCGCCGAAACCCTCGCCGCGCTCCATGAAGCGCCGCCCCCGCCCGGCCTGCCCGCCTGGGATGCCGCCGCCATGGCGCGGGCGACTGCGGTGACGTTTCTTGATTGGTGGTGGCCGGCGATGATGGGCAGCGCGCCCGGGGATGATCTGCGTGCTGGGCTTGATGCAGCGCTGCGCGCCATGCTCGCACCCTTCGCCGGCACGCAAGGTTTTGTGCATCGCGATTACTTCCCGGCCAATCTGATGCGGCTTGAAGCGCGCGCGGGCGCGCGGCGCACGGGCTTGCTCGATTTCCAGGATGCCGGGTTGGGGCATCCCGCTTACGATCTGGTGTCATTGGTGCAAGATGCGCGGCGCGATGTGGCGCCGGCAGCGCGCGATGCGGCGATTGAGCGCTACTTCGCCGCACGGCCAAGTGTTGCTCGGGATGACTTCACCGCCGCCATGGCCGCCTGTGCCGCGCAGCGCCATTTGCGCGTGGCGGCACTTTGGGTGCGGCTCTCGCGACGCGACCATAAGCCGCACTACCTTGCCCACGGGCCGCGCTGCTGGCGGCTTTTGGCCGAAGCGCTGGAACATCCGGCGACGACACTGCTGCGCCTATGGTTGGATGATGCCCTGCCGCGCCACTTGCGCCGCAACCCCGATGCGGCGAAGGAGCCTGCATGATCACCCTCTCCCGCGCCATGGTTCTGGCAGCCGGCCTTGGCACGCGCATGCGCCCATTGTCGGAAGCAATGCCCAAACCGCTTTTGCCCTTGGCCGGGCGGAGCCTGCTTGATCATGCGCTGGATCGCCTGACCGATGCAGGTGTCACGGATGCGGTGGTGAATGCGCATTGGTTGGCGGATCAGGTCGCGGCTTGTGTCGCCGCCCGCAGCGCACCGCGCATCACGCTTCAACGCGAGGATACCTTGCTTGAGACCGGCGGCGGTGTGGCGCGCGCCTTGCCCAGTTTGGGTGATGCGCCCTTTGCAGTTGTGAACGGTGATGCCTTCTGGCTGGATGGTCCGCACCCAGCCTTGAAGCGCCTGGCCGCAGCCTTCGATCCTGATCGCATGGATGGGCTTTTGCTGCTGATTCGCACAGCACAAATCGCAGGCGAGGTCGGGCGCGGGGATTTTATGCTCGATCCGCTGGGCGCGATTCGTCGGCCGGAAGAAGGCGAGGTTTCGCCGTATCTTTTTGGCGGCGTGCAAATCCTCTCGCCCGCGATATTTGCCGATGCACCAAGCGGCGCCTTCAGCCTGAACCGGTTGTATAATCGCGCTATCGAAGCCGGGCGGCTTTACGGTTTGGTGCATGATGGGGTGTGGTTTCACTTGTCCACCCCCGATGATCTGGAACATGCCGAAGATGTTTTGCGCAGCGGCGTGACCCGCGCGTTGTTCTAAAGCGCCCGCCTTGCGCGTTTTCACGATCCCTGCCGAACAGCGCTTCCTGCCCGCGCTGGCCGAGGGATTACTCGCGCAAGTGCCTAATGATGATCCCGCCGCACTCGCGACCTATACGCTGCTGCTGCCTACACGCCGCGCCGCGCGCGCCTTACGCGAAGCCTTTCTGACCGCAGCCGGTGGCCGCGCGCTATTGCTGCCGCGCATGCGCGCTTTGCCGGGGCTTTCGGTGGAAGAGGCAGATGAATTGGCGCTGCCTGCCTTGCTTGACCTGCCGCCGGCGGTAGCTCCGCTTACGCGGCAAGCGGTGCTGTCGTGCATTGTGCTTGGCATTCCGCGCCGCTATGGCGGGCCGCTTGGCGCCGAACAGGCGTGGTTATTGGCCGGCGAGCTTGCGACACTTTTTGATGAAATAGCCTTTGAAGAAGCCGATCTTGATTTGATTGAAACCGCACACCCAACAGATTTCGCGGCAAGCTGGCTCGCGCGGCTTGATGGCCTGGTGCCGGATAAGTTGGCTGTGCATTGGCAGATCACGACGCGGCTATTGCAGGCGGTGGTGCGCGATTGGAACCAATGGCTGCAAACGCAGCGCCTGATGGATCTGGGCCTGGCGCGCGTGCGTGCGCTGATTGCGCAGCGCCGCGCCTTGGAAGCGGCACCGCCGCGCGAAAAGCTGATCGCAGCGGGCATTGGCGCGGGCGGCACCATCCCCGCCGCCACCGCTTTACTGCGCTGCATCGCCAGCCTGCCAAATGGCGCGCTGGTGCTGCAAGGCATGGCAGAGCCCATCACGCCAAGTCTGGCTGACGCCATTCGCCGCGCGCCGAGCCATCCCTTTGCCGGGCAGTTGAAACTACTTTCCGATCTTGGTGTGGAGCCCAATGCGCTGCGCCCCTGGGGTAGTGCTGATCATCACGCAGCGCCGGCGGATCGCGCGGTGATGCTCGCGCGCAGCCTGCGCCCGGCCGAGGGCTTGGCGGTTTGGGCGGAACGCGATGCGCCGCGTTGGCAGGCCGCACTTGCCGGCATCAGCCGGCTGCAAGCCGCCGATGCGCAACAGGAAGCCGCCGCCATTGCGCTATTGCTGCGCGAAGCGGTGGAGGTGCCAGGCAAGCGCGCGGCACTGATCACGCCGGATCGCGATTTGGCGCGGCGCGTGGCGGCAGAGCTCGCGCGCCACGGGATCACCGCGGATGATAGCGCCGGCGCGCCCTTGGCCGATGCGCCTGCAGCGGCGTTTCTGCGCCTGATTGCGCGCATGATTGCTGATGGTTTTGCGCCTGCTGCGCTTTTGGCCGTGTTGAAGCATCCGCTTTGCAGCGCCGGAATGGAACGCGGCGTTTGGCTTGAGGCTGTGCGCGGCCTTGAGCGGAAGTGTCTGCGCGGGCCGCGGCCGGCTGCGGGGCTTCCAGCGCTGCGCGCGGCTTTGCCCGCAGGTGATACCGCATTGGTCGGACTGGTGGATGCCTTGCAGTCAGCGCTTGGTGATTTCACAGCACTGCCATCAAGCCCATCACGCCCGCCCGCTGATTTATTGGCGCTGCATCTGGCGGCGGCGGAAGCGCTGGCCGCAACGCCAGACCTTCCCGGCGGCCTAAGGCTTTACGCCGGTGAGGAAGGGGAGGCTTTAGCGCGGCATTTAGCCTCACTCGGCGAAGCGCTGGCAGAAATGCCGCCCATCGCCGCCGCATCATGGCCCGGCGCTTTTGATGCCATGCTGGCTGGGCCGATTGCGCCACCCTTTCGCGCGCAGCGTGATACGGCGGCACATCCACGCATTGCGATCCTTGGTCTGCTGGAAGCGCGGTTGCAGAGTTTCGATCGCGTGATTCTGGGCGCACTTGAGGAAAACATCTGGCCGCAAGCAACCGAACCTGGCCCCTGGATGAGCCGGCCCATGCGTGCGCGTTTCGGCCTGCCCGCACCGGAAGCGCGCATTGGTCGCGTGGCTGCGGATTTCTTCCATGCCGCGGCAAGCGCTTCGGAATTGGTGCTTTCCACCGCACGCAAACGCGGCGGCGCGCCAAGCGTGCCGACACGCTGGCTGACGCGCTTGGAAACCTTCCTGAAAGGACAAGGCGAGATTGTGCTACCCGCCAGCCAGGCCGCGCGCTGGGCGGCGGCTTTGGATGAACCTTTGCAGGAGCCAACTCCGTGCAAGCGTGCTGCCTTTAGCCCTCCGGTCGAAGTGCGCCCGCGCCGCTTGAGCGTTTCAGACGCGACGCAATTGATCGCCGACCCTTACGCCTTTTACGCCGCGCGCATCCTGCGCCTGCGTCCGCTTGATGATCTGGATGCGGATATCGGCGCGCGGGAATATGGCACGCTGGTGCATCACGCCATGCGATTTTTCCTGACGGGGCTTGGTACGGGCTGGCCAGGTGGCGATGCAGCGCGCGCTTTGTGGAATCGGGCCTGTGCTGAGGCGTTGCAGAAAGAAGCGGTGCATCCCGGTGTGCTCGCTTTCTGGGGCCCGCGCATGACGCGCATGGGCGAATTCGTGATTGCCGAGGAAGAAAAACTTCGTGCGCAAAACGGGTTGGTGCGTTGCCTGACGGAGCATGAAGGCCGCGTCCTGCTTGCGCTTACGGGCGGAGAGGTGGAGATCCTCGCCAAGGCGGATCGCTTGGACGAATTGGCCGGCGGCGGCTGGCGCATTCTGGATTACAAGACCGGCCAGGTGCCGGGGGCGCCACAGGTGACTACAGGCACCGCGCCGCAATTGGCTTTGGAGGCAATGATTCTGGAAGCCGGCGGCTATCCAACGATCAGCGCGGGCGCAAAAGCCGCCGCGCTGGTCTATTGGAAATTGAGCGGCGGCGAGAAGCCAGGCGACGCGACGGAACTTGGCGCAGCGTCAAAAGATGGTGTGCCCTACGCCGATCTCGCGCGCACACGCATTACAGCGCTGGCGGAGCGCATGTTGCTCGGCGACGCGCCCTTCGAAAGCCGCCCGCACCCCGCACGCGGCACGCCCGGCGATGATTATGATCATCTGGCGCGCGTGGCTGAATGGGCCTCCGGCGACGGGGATGAGGCATGAGCGAGGCACGGAAGCGCGCCGAGGCCGCGCAAAACCGCGCTGCCGATCCCGCGGCTTCAGCCTGGGTAGAGGCTTCGGCGGGTTCGGGCAAAACCAAGCTGCTGACGGATAGGTTGCTCAGGTTATTGCTGGCCGGCGTGCCGCCAGGGCGCATCCTGTGCCTGACATTCACCAAGGCAGCAGCGGCGGAAATGGCAACGCGCTTGGCGCTGCGCCTTGGTGAATGGGCGGTCGCGGATGACGCAAAGCTTGTGGAGACATTGCAGAAGCTGACCGGCGCCTCACCAGGGCGCGAGGGGCTGTCAGCGGCGCGGCGCCTGTTTGTGGAGGTATTGGAACAGCCAGGCGGGATGCGGATTTCAACGCTCCATGGTTTCGCGCAATCGCTTTTGCGTGGCTTTCCACTCGAAGCAGGTTTGGCGCCGCAATTTGCCGTGATGCAGGAACAGGATGGAAGGGCACTGCTGGCGCGCGAACGAGATGCGCTGTTGGCGGGCGGGGCGGCGCAGGATGCGCTGGCGGTATTGGCGAAACATCAGGCACCAACACGCTTTGCCGAGGTGATCGGCACCATGGCAGGCGCCAGCAGTAAATTATTGGATTCCGTACAGAAGCGCCAAGGCATGGCGGGGCTGCGGGCTGCGCTGGCGCGCAAGCTTGGGATCATCCCCGGTGAGGAAGATGAGGCGACGATTGACGCGGCCGTCATTGATGCGCCGGAAGCCGAGGCGCTGCGCGCGGCAGCGCCCTTGCTTCTGGCCGGTGGCAAGCAGGATATTGGCCATGGCGAGAAACTGGCGGCTTGGTTCGCGCTGTCCGAGGAACAGTGCATCGCAAGGCATGCCGAATGGCGCGCCATTTTCATCACTGGGGAAGACACGGTCCGCGCCAAACTGGCAACCAAGCAACTAGGCGCGCGGCAGGATGAAATCAGCGATCTCATGCGGCGCGAGGGCGAACGCCAATTGGTGCTAGACGGCAAACGCGCCGCCGCCCGCGTCCTTTCCGCCAGCATGGCGCTTTTCGCGATTGGCACACCAGTGTTGCGCCGCTACCAGGTGGCGAAGGAAAATGTCGGCTTGCTCGATTACGATGATCTGATCTCGGGCGCGCGCAAATTGCTCGATAATCCAGGCAGTGCCTGGGTTTTGTACAAGCTGGATGATGGGCTGGATCATATCCTGTTGGATGAGGCGCAGGATTCCAACCCGGAACAATGGGGTATTGTACGCGCGTTATCGGCGGAATTCTTCGCGGGCCTCGGCGCGCGGGATGAACCGCGCAGCATCTTCGCGGTGGGTGATCAGAAGCAATCCATCTATGCCTTCCAGGGCGCCGAGGTTGAACGCTTCAAGGAAGCTAAACACCATTACGAACGCATCGTGAAAGCAGCCGGGCAGGAATTCCGCCCTGTTCCTTTGGATGTTTCCTTCCGTTCCACCGAACCCGTACTCGCGCTGGTGGATGCGGTATTTGCCCATGCGCCAGCGCGTGATGGTGTCGCCCCCGATGCGCCCTTGCGCCATTACGCGGACCGCGCGGGTCATGCCGGCAGCGTGGAGCTTTGGCCGATCCTGCAAGCGGCGACAGCACCCAAGCCGCCCGATTGGGCGCCGCCGGAACAGGCCGTTGCCGCAGAAGGCGCAGCACCGCAGCTCGCTGCCGGGATTGCAGCGCGCATTGAATATCTGATCAGGCACGAAACGCTGCCGGCGCGTGGTGAAAAAGGCAGGGAGGAAGCGCAACCCCAAGGCAGGCGCATTCGCCCGGGTGATATTCTCGTGCTGCTCCGCGGGCGCAAGCGCGGCGGCTTCGCGCCCGCCCTTGTCCGCGCATTAAAAAACCGCGCCATCCCTGTTGGCGGCATTGATCGCATGGTGCTCGCGGATGAATTGCCGGTGCAGGATATGCTGGCGCTCGCTGCCTGGCTGCTGCTGCCGGATGATGATTTGAATCTGGCGGCGCTTTTGAAATCTCCGCTAGTTGGGCTTGATGAGGATGCGCTGTTCACGTTGGCGCATGGGCGCCAAGGCAGCCTGCATGCGGCACTGATGGCGCATCGTGGCAGCGCGACAGATTTCGGGCGTGTGGCGGATTGGTTGGCGGCGCAAGCGGCGCAGCTTGATTTCATCACGCCCTATGGCCTGTTTGCGTATGTGCTTGGCGCACCTGGCCCGCTCGATCCCCGCGCGGGGCGCGCGCGCATGCTGGCACGGCTTGGGCCGGATGCGGGCGATCCGCTCGATGAATTGCTCAATGCGGCGCTGGAACATGAAAAACTCAACCCGCCATCCTTGCAGGGCTTTGTGCATTGGCTCAGGCAAGGCGGCGCCGAGATCAAGCGCGAAGCGGAAGCCGCCGGCGATGTCGTGCGCATCATGACCGTGCATGGTGCCAAAGGCTTGCAGGCGCCGATTATCATTCTGCCCGACACAACAGGCAAAGGGCAGGACCGCAAGACGCTCCGCTGGTTTGAAGATGGCGACGAGGCCCTGCCGGTATGGGCGCCGCAAGTGAAGGGCTTTGAAGCGCCCGCGCTGACCGCGCAGCGCCAGGTGGATCAGGCGCGCGAGGCCGAGGAAGAACATCGGCTGCTATATGTGGCGCTCACGCGCGCCGAGGATCGCCTGATCATTTGCGGCTGGAATGGCGCGCAGAAGCTGCGCGAAGGCTGCTGGTATGATCTGGTGACGCAGGGCTTTGCGCGCCTGCCGGGCGTTGAGGCGTGTGCCTTTGACCCTGCCGCCCTTGGCGCGCCCGCAGATGCTTTCGGCGCCGAGCCAAAATTGCTGCGCCTGAGCGCACCCCAAACCGCACCGCCGCGCCTGGAAGACCCCATGGCGGCAAGTGCCGCGGAGGCGCGCCCACCCGCCTGGGCCTGGCAGAAACTGGCCGAGGAAGCGCCAGCGGGCAGCCTTGCGCCCTCTGCCCTGCCCGGTGAACAGGAAACGCCCGCTGCCGCGCCGCGCCCGGCGCAGGACCCGTTGGGTCTCCGTTTCCGGCGTGGGCGATTGGTGCATGCGCTGCTGCAAAGCCTGCCCGAACATCCTGAGGCAGGCTGGGAAGAACTCTCGCGCCGCTTCCTCGCGCGCCGCGCGCCGGGGCTAACAGCGGCGGAACAGGAAGTCACATTGCAGGAGGTTTTGGACCTGCTGCGCCAGGGTTGGATGCGCGCAGCCCTTGGCCCCGGAAGCCTGGCAGAAGCCCCCTTGGCTGGTGAGGTAAATGGCCGGCTGATCGCAGGCCAGGTGGACCGGCTGAAGGTTGAGCCCGACCGTGTGCTGGTGCTGGATTATAAGACCAATCGCCCACCGCCGGAGCATGTGGATCAGGTCACGCCGCTTTATCTGCGGCAAATGGCGGCCTATCGTACGCTGCTGCGCGCGGCCTTTCCGGGGCGTGTTGTTGAATGTGCGCTGGTCTGGACTTATGGCGCGCGGTTCATGGCATTGCCGGATGCGGTGCTTGATCCGCATGCGCCGGGGGGCGGTAAGAGTATCTAGTCGCGCGGCCCAGGCGCCAGCACTTCCCGCTTGCCCACATGGTTCGCCGCGCCCACCACGCCGTCCTTTTCCATCTGTTCAATCAGTTTCGCTGCGCGATTATAGCCAATGTTCAAATGCCGCTGGACGAAGCTTGTGCTCGCCTTGCCTTCACGCGTCACCAGCGCCACCGCCTGATCATAAAGCGATGCCTCGGCATCCGTATTGCCGCCCAGCATGCCGAGCATGGCAACCGAATCACCCTCATCTTCGGTTTCGGTTACTTCATCAACATAGGCGGGCTCACCCTGGGCGCGGAGGAATTCAACAATCCGCTCTACCTCCGTGTCTGACACAAAGGGGCCATGCACGCGCGCGATGCGCCCACCGCCCGGCATATGCAGCATGTCACCCTGGCCGAGCAATTGTTCCGCGCCCTGTTCGCCAAGGATGGTACGGCTATCAATCTTTGACGTTACCTGAAAGGAAATGCGCGTCGGGAAATTGGCCTTGATCGTGCCGGTGATCACATCCACCGAAGGCCGCTGTGTGGCCATGATCACATGGATACCCGCGGCACGCGCCATTTGCGCCAGCCTTTGCACCGCTGCTTCAATGTCCTTGCCGGCCACGATCATCAGATCGGCCATCTCATCAATCACCACCACAATCATGGGCAGCGCTTCCAGCGCTAGCGGCTGATCTTCAAAAACGGGCTTATTGGTTTCCGGATCAAAGCCGGTTTGCACGCGCC
>Ga0315899_10003358_pt1 | contig 17441 bp, 16 predicted proteins | sample LakEriMetagenome_2_FD_203518 | JGI IMG/M metagenome (GOLD analysis project Ga0315899, IMG submission 203518) | Freshwater fungal communities from buoy surface, Lake Erie, Ohio, United States - Buoy 4 MA112 | ecosystem: Environmental > Aquatic > Freshwater > Lake | place: USA: Lake Erie, Ohio... | reverse complement strand
CGATGTTTGGGATCATGCCTTTCTTGTGTATGAAAAAGATGCGCCAGTACGCAACTTTCTTGCCGGTTTGCCCGATCACAAAACGGTCGTCATTAATAAAATCCCCACTGTAGAAAATCTTGCGCGTACGGCGTTTGATATTCTCAAGCCTATTTATTCTGACCGCTATGGCACAGGCCTTAAATTACATAAATTAGTTTTGCATGAAACGCCTAACTGCTGGGCCGAGATCACGGAGTCGGCATGAGTGATGAGGCCTTCATGCGCATGGCATTGAATGCCGCTGCAGAAGCCAAATTAGCGGGTGAAGTGCCTGTAGGTGCCGTGGTTGTGAGAGATGGCGAAGTAATCAGCATAGGCTATAACCAACCTATAGGGCGCCATGACCCTACCGCGCATGCAGAAATTGCTGCCTTACGCACTGCAGCTCAGGCAGTAGGTAACTACCGATTAGTCGATTGCACCTTGTATGTCACGCTAGAGCCCTGTGTCATGTGCGCGGGTGCCATGATGCATGCGCGTTTAGCGCGGGTAGTGTTTGGTGCGAGTGATCCCAAGACAGGTGCGTGTGGATCAGTGGTAAATCTTTTCGCTGAAAAAAAATTAAATCATCAGACGCACGTAGTCGGCGGCGTCTTGGCTGAGGAGTGCGGAGCGATGTTGTCTACATTTTTTTCTGAGCGGCGCCAGCAATTGCGCGCTGCCCCAGGAGGCTGATATGACTCAGTCACGTCATATCGCTATCATCGCACCCAGTGGTTATGCCACTGACAAGGAGGCATATGCTCGCGCAATAGATCATCTGCGCGATCTGGGTCATCACGTTCATGACTTTAGTGCTGCGTATGCACCGCACCAGCGTTTTGCAGCGACCGATACTCAGCGTCTGGAGCAAATTCATGCGGCAGCTAAAGATCCGGAGGTTGAGTTGGTAATAGCGCTGCGCGGTGGTTATGGTTTATCGCGCTTATTACCCCACATAGATTTTGCACTGCTGGCAAACAGCGGTAAGCGTTTTGTTGGTCATAGTGATTTCACAGCGATTCATATGGGATTGCTGGTCAACAAAGCCGTCAGTTTTGCCGGACCTATGATGTGTGATGATTTTAGTCGTGCTGACATCAGCAAATTTACGCATGAGCAGTTTTGGCAGGCGATCTCGTCTTCAACATTTTCAGTCACCGTACCCGCAATGAATAACCCTATCGTGTCATGCGAGGGCACATTATGGGGTGGAAATCTCGCCATGCTGGTGCATTTAGTTGGTACGCCATGGATGCCCACGATAGAGCATGGCGTACTTTTCGTTGAAGATATTAACGAACATCCCTACCGCATAGAACGCATGATGTTACAGCTACTGCATGCTGGTGTATTGCAACAGCAGCGCGCGATTATCTTGGGTGATTTTTCTGCGTACAAGCTCTCTGATTACGATAATGGCTATGACTTTGCTGCCATGTTGGCCTACCTGCGCCAGCAAATTAACGTACCGATACTAACGGGATTGCCGTTTGGCCATGTGCGCGACAAACTGACCTTGCCTGTTGGCGGTCACTGCCAACTCGAATCTAATCACGATGACTTTGTTCTGCATCTGAGTATCTGACGATCAGAATTATCGGAGCCTCTGCTATGAAGGTGCGCCGATGATAAACTTGGATTCAGCGTATTGATTCGTCAATAAATTGGCTGTTTCTCACGCATCTATTACAGACACGGATGGGCTTAAGCCCGCATCGTATGGAAATCAAAACTATAGAATTTGAACGCCCCCAAGGGGAAACTGACCGCGTCATAGCGACTGCCTGGTCGCGCGTGCCTGATCCGGTGTCACCAGAACAGCGCACCCAGCTTAAAGAAAAAATACGTCGCCTGTTGAAAGAGAAAGGGGCTGTATTAGTTGCGCATTATTACGTTGATGCAGACCTGCAGGATTTAGCGGAAGAAACTGGTGGCTGTGTATCCGATTCACTAGAGATGGCGCGCTTTGGCAGGGATCATCCGGCGCAAACGCTAGTCGTGGCCGGTGTGCGCTTTATGGGTGAGACAGCGAAAATACTCTCTCCGCATAAGACTGTATTGATGCCAGACTTGGATGCGACCTGCTCACTGGATTTGGGATGTCCTGCGGATGAATTTGCAGCCTTTTGTGATGCTCATCCAGATCGAACCGTGGTGGTGTATGCCAACACTAGTGCAGCAGTTAAGGCGCGAGCCGACTGGATGGTGACGTCATCCATAGGCTTGGATATCGTGGCGCATTTGCATGCCCAAGGTAAAAAAATTCTGTGGGCACCGGATCGCCATCTGGGCAGCTACATACAAAAACAAACCGGAGCCGACATGCTGTCGTGGCAGGGTTCCTGCCTGGTGCATGACGAATTCAAAGGGGTTGAACTTGAAATACTCAAGCGCGATCATCCGAAAGCGAAAGTATTAGTTCATCCGGAATCACCCGCTGCAGTCGTGGCATTGGCGGATGTAGTGGGATCAACCTCGCAGTTGATTGCAGCAGCCACCACACTTGATGCTGACGAATTTATTGTTGCAACCGACAATGGTATTTTGCACAAGATGCGTCTGGCAGCTCCAGGAAAAATATTCATAGAAGCACCCACCGCAGGCAATAGCGCTACTTGTAAGAGCTGCGCGCATTGCCCTTGGATGGCAATGAATTCACTACAAAATCTGGCGGACGTTTTAGAAAGTGGTCGCAATACGATCGAGGTAGATGATGCGACTCGTGAAAAAGCCGTGACCTGTATCAACCGTATGTTGGACTTTGCGGCTGCTCGTAAAGCCAACGTGCGCCCGTCATCAGATTTGGCAGCGGAGAGCGATTTATTTTCCGGCATCGGTCCTGCATGAGCACGCTGAAAAATCCTTTTGCTCCGTTTGATGCCGCGCTAACTAGCGCTTTTGAAGCAAGCATACGCAGTGCTCTGGAAGAAGACATAGGCAGCGGTGATTGGACTGCGATGCTGATTCCAGAGTCAGCTGTCATAAATGCACGCGTATTGGTGCGAGAGTCTGCTGTACTGTGTGGTGCTCCCTGGTTTGAAGCGGTGATGAAGCTGCTGGACCCCAGAATTGCACTAACCTGGCATGTTGCTGAAGGTGACGCGATGACTGCCGAAACCGTGGTTTGTAGCTTGGTTGGTCCTGCGCGTGCGTTGCTCACAGGTGAAAGAACAGCACTCAATTTTTTGCAATTATTGTCGGGAGTAGCCACCGCTACCCGCGACTATGTAACGTTGATAGAAGGCACTCGCGCTTCTGTTTTGGATACTCGCAAAACTCTACCCGGTTTACGTTTGGCCCAAAAATATGCGGTGCGCGTTGGTGGTGGAAAAAATCAGCGCCTGGCTTTGTACGACGGCATACTTATTAAAGAAAACCACATTGCCGCAGCCGGCAACATTGCTGCTGCCATGGCGGCTGCACATGCCTTGCAATCGGGCGTGGGTATACAAATAGAGGTTGAATCACTCGACGAACTTCAACAAGCGCTAGATGCAGGCGCCGTATCTATTTTGCTAGATAACTTTTCTATAGCCATGCTTAAGCAGGCGGTGGAGCACACTGGAGGCCGTGCGTTACTCGAGGCCTCAGGTGGCATAGATCGCAAAACTATCAGAGCGATTGCTGAAACCGGAGTTGATCGCATATCGATAGGCAGCTTAACCAAAGATATCAAAGCAACGGATTACTCATTGCGAGTGATCTGATCACGAGCACCAGCAACTGCAACTGCGACAGCCAACATTATTTTATTTTTCGCACTCCGGGTTTACGAGGCGGTGTGAGTACTGTAGGCAGCGCTTTAGGTAGCGTATCTGGATAATCCAAACTGTAGTGCAGGCCCCGACTCTCGCGACGCGACTGCGCACTTTGCACTATCAGTGAAGCAACCTCGACTAAATTGCGCAATTCCAGCAGATCACGCGTGATGCGGAAATTTGCATAGTATTCGTCGATCTCTTCTTTCAGCAGCGCGATGCGATGTTGTGCGCGCTCTAGTCGTTTAGTGGTGCGAACGATACCCACGAAGTTCCACATGAATCGTCGCAGCTCATCCCAGTTTTGGGTGATGACGACTTCTTCATCCGCATTAGTAACTCGGCTCTCGTCCCACGCGGGCAGTGCTGCTTGTTTAGGCTTGGGTTGGCTCTCAATATCGAGCGCTGCAGCGCGACCAAGCACCACGCATTCCAATAATGAATTACTCGCCAGGCGATTTGCCCCGTGCAATCCAGTGCAAGCAGTTTCACCTACGGCATACAAACCTGGCAGATCGGTACGACCCGCAAGATCGGTCACGATGCCGCCGCAGGTGTAGTGGGTTGCAGGCACGATGGGTATGGCTTGCTTTGTAATATCAATGCCTAGTTCAAGGCAGCGTGAATAAATAGTTGGGAAGTGTTCTTTGAGGAATTCAGGTGGTTGATGACTAATGTCGAGTTCAACAAAATCCAATCCACGTTTTTTCATTTCAAAGTCGATAGCACGTGCCACGATATCGCGCGGTGCGAGTTCGGCGCGCTCGTCATGGCTCAGCATAAAACGCTGACCTGCAGCCGCACCGGCAGCAGCTGGCAGCTTCAATAAGCCGCCTTCACCGCGAACTGCTTCGGTAATCAAAAAGGATTTGGCATAGGGATGGTAAAGACAGGTCGGGTGAAATTGTATGAATTCCATATTCGAAATACGGCAGCCTGCGCGCCAGGCCATTGCAATACCATCACCAGTGGCGGTGTCGGGATTGGTTGTATACAAATACACTTTTCCTGCACCGCCAGTGGCCAGCACGGTGTGATCAGCTGCAACTGTAAGCACCTGCCCGGTAGTCACGTCTTGCACATACAAACCCAGGCAGTGAGGAGCACCGTTGTGTAACCCGACTTTATCTGAGGTGATTAAATCAATTGCGTAATGATTTTCCAGCAAGGTGATGTTGGGGTGGCTGCGTACTTGCTCTTCTAGGGTAACTTGCACCGCATGGCCTGTAGCATCTGCTGAATGAATAATGCGACGCTGACTGTGACCACCTTCACGCGTGAGATGAAATCCCATTTCGGCTTGATCATCGCGAGTAAAGGGTACTCCCTGAGAAATCAGCCATTCAATTGCAGGACGACCTTGTTCGACGATGGCGCGGGTAGCGGCTGCATCACACAATCCTCCACCAGCGATTAGTGTGTCGTTCACATGCTGGTCATAGCTGTCAGATGAATCCAGCACGGCTGCGATGCCGCCCTGAGCCCAATCGCTGGCGCCATCGCGTAAAGCTCGTTTTGAGATAACCACGACTTTGCGCTCGTTGGCGAGGTGAAGAGCAACGGAAAGACCAGCCAGCCCGCTGCCGACAATGGCAACATCGAAGTTCATGAAATAGACCGTGAGGAGTGGGGGAATGACAGAACTATAGGCTATTTGGCATGACTTCGTGCCGAACCAACCCAATGGCTATGGGCATTTAGGCCAGCGAGCTTGCGCAACTCGATGGTAGGGATTCGATCTGCGTCAAATTACCTTTAGGCTTATCCGTAGTGTGATAATTTTTTCAAGTATAATCGCGACCACGTTGATATTCGAGTAGCAGTGGTGCAGGGCTTTCTGTAATTCCTTACTTGGTTGAGACGCTTTTTCTGGCGGTATTCCCGTCGTAACCGAACTAAGATAGGAAGTAAGATGGCAACAGGTACTGTGAAGTGGTTCAATGATGCAAAGGGATTTGGTTTCATTACTCCCGATGAAGGTGGCGAAGATCTGTTCGCGCACTTTTCAGCAATTCAGTCGGCAGGTTTCAAATCGTTGCAAGAAAACCAGCGTGTCAAGTTCGAAGTAACATCCGGACCTAAAGGCAAGCAGGCTTCGAACATTCAGCCAGTGTAATTTAGCATTTCATACCCCGGCAATTGCCGGGGTACGTATTTCTGCGGTTAATATTAATCAAGCAACACCGCACACACCCCTTCTGTTTTATTTCTCTTTGCCTCATCCAGCGGTTTCGTTCATTTCTTCCAATAGTTTTGTTCGGCGAACGTGCGCCTGAGAAAATCGACAAACACACGTATGCGCAGCGGCAAATGCTGACGCTGAGCGAAGACGGCATAGATATCATTACCCGGCGCAGAGTATTGATCGAGCACAGTCTCGAGCATGCCGGATTCAATTTCTTTACCAACTTCCCACATTGAACGCCATGCTAAGCCCTTGCCGGCAAGGGCCCAGTCGTGCAGCACCGTGCCGTCGTTGCACACCATATTCCCGCCCACTTTCATGGTGACACTCTTGCCTGTCTGCCTAAATGTCCAGCCGCGCTGACTGCCTGCACTGGAAATAGCCAAACAGTTATGCCGCGATAACTCATCCGGTGTGGTCGGTCGTCCATGCTTACGAAAATACTCAGGCGAGCCCACCACGACGCGTTGGTTGTCTGCGAGTTTGATACCGATCAGGCTGGAGTCAGACAAACTGGCTATCCGTATGGCGATGTCGATACCCTCGCCGAGCAGATCAACTACGCGATCGTTGAGATTCAAGGTCACCGTCACTTCTCTGTGCTCAGCTAAAAAAGAGGGGATAAGAGGCGCCACAATTTGCCGACCAAATCCTGCCGGCGCTGAAACAGTTAAATGCCCACTGGCTCGTACACTGCGCTCGGAGGCTTGAGCTTCGGCGTTTTCCAGGTCTTGCAGTATGCGCTGGCAATTCTCCAGAAACGCGATGCCCTCGGTGGTCAAAGCGGTTTTGCGTGTGGTTCTTTGCAAGAGTTTTACGCCCAGCCTGGCTTCAAGCGCATCCAGGCGTCGGCTAATGACCGCGGGCGCTATGCCCTCGGCCCGTGCAGCTGCTGACAGGCTCCCTCGGGCCACCACATCGACAAAGGTTGAAATCTGTTTGAACTGATCCATGATGAGTGACCTGAAGCTGCCTATCGAGGTCGATATTTGTGACTGAAACGCAATAATAACGCTTAGGGAGGGCTTTCTTATAGCCTGACAGACCAAGTCTTTTAAGTTGAGGGGCCGACGCTCGCCAATCCCTGGATGTAGGTTGTTATTCCCGCCAATAGCATTTCTATGGCCAAGGCTGTGAGTATGAGCCCCATCAAGCGTTCAAATGCCTTAATGACGGCTGGTCCTAAAACGCTGAGCAAACGTTCTGCAGAGAGCAAAACAATCAACCACACAGCCGCTACCAACATCAATGCGATGACGTGTAAAACGATTCCCATCGCATGGCTGGTAGAGAACAATAAAACAGTGACCAGCGCGGATGGGCCGGCCAGCGCAGGAATAGCCAGCGGAACGATGAAGGGTTCCCCGCCGATATCTGATGCGCTGCCAAAAATACCCTCTGCTGTAGGGAAAACCATCCTCAGAGCAATTAGAAAAAGAATCACGCCACCACCAATGCGTAACGATGTCGAGCTCAATTGCAAGGCCTCAAGAAAATAACGACCTCCAAACATGAAAAGCAACAGTAGAAAAAAAGCGATCAGACATTCGCGGATGATTACCTTGGCGCGTCGCTCAAGTGAGACGTGTGTCAAGGTACTAATAAACAGCGGTACATTGCCAAATGGATCGGTAACGAGCAACAGTAAAACAAAGGTTTGAAAAAAATTTTCAGACACGACTCTCACTTAGGAGTAAGTAGGGTTGCGCGCTCGGTCTATCGTTGCGCAATAACTTTTCCGATTAATTCCTTAAGATCGGCTAGCATTCGGTCTGTTCATTTAAATCAGCGAGGACGCAGTTATGTTTGACCAGCCTTCAGAGCGATTCAGTCGCCGCCACTTTTTAATCAGCGGTGCAGCGGTTGCGGGCGCGCTGGTGGTGGGCTGGGCGTTCTTGCCGCCCAGGCAAAGGCTGGAGGGCTCAGCGCTGTTGCCTATGCGTGCGGGTGACGTCACGTTGAATGGCTGGGTGATGATAGGCGCTGACAATCGTGTCAGCGTGGTGCTGGCAAAAAGTGAAATGGGGCAGGGCGTAATGACGGCGTTGCCCACCTTGGTGGCTGAAGAGCTCGATGTGCCTTTGACATCAATACGTGTAGTGCAGGCGCCACTGGACAAAATATATGGTGATACCACGATGCTGGCAGATGGCCTGCCATTTCACCCGGAGGATCAGAGCGCGATTCATCAATTGGGTAAATGGTTCTCGCGCAAAATAGAACGCGAGCTGGGAATACAGGTCACGGGAGGCTCAACCAGCGTCAAAGACAGCTGGATTCCCATGCGGGAAGCGGGTGCCTCAGCCCGAGCTCGATTGATTATGGCTGCCGCTATACGCTGGGGTGTACCCGAGTCCGAATGCGGAACCAGTGATGGTCGGGTGACTCATCCGCGAGGTTTAATAGCAGGTTACGGGGAATTAGCTACCGATGCGGCAGAATTGGGCGATGTTTCCTTTCAAATAAAACAGCCATACGCGTTCAATCTCATCGGCAAATCCCTGCCCAGGCTAGACATACCGTCCAAAATTGATGGCAGCGCCGATTTTGGTTTGGATGTTAAACCCAAGGGACTGGTCTACGCGTCTGTTGTGATGTGTCCGCATCTGGGTGGTCGACTCAGCAGCGTGGATATGCGTGCTGCGACTGATTTGCCAGGGGTATTGAAAGTTGTCAGGCTAAATCAAGAACAATCAGGGGCGCCCGATGCCGTGGCCGTGATTGCCGGCAGTCGATGGACTGCACTCAGCGCTCTCGCACTACTCGCGCCTGTTTGGCAAGAAGGGCCACACGCACAACTTACCGATCTGATGGTGATGCAGCAGCTAAAAGAAAGCTTGAATCAGGAATCGGGGTTTACCTACTACAGTGTGGGTGATGAGATAGACGACGATCAGATGCCCAGAGCGATCACGGCCGAGTACAGCGCACCCTATCTTGCGCATACGCCTATGGAGCCGATTAATTGCACTGCTCACTATTCCGATGAGCGACTAAAAATCTGGGTGCCGACACAAGCGCCGTCGGTTGCTGCTGCTACGGCCGCTCGCGTAGCCAAACTTTCGGTCGATCAAATTGATATAACGGTGACCTATATCGGTGGCGGCTTTGGTCGGCGACTAGAAACCGATATGGTGGCGCAGGCCGCCGCACTGGCTATGGAAATGCCCGGTGTTCCGGTGCAATTGCTATGGCAGCGTGAAGACGACATCGCTCACGATTTTTATCGACCAGCCTGTGTTGCTCAGCTAACGGCTGTTCTTAACAAGAAGGGCAAGGTTGACGCTTGGCAGAGTAAATCAGTGTCGGCTGCGCCCATACAGCAATTGCTATTGCGCGCATTTGATTTGCCGCCCATGGGGCCAGACAAAACGGCAGCCGAGGGCTTATTTGATCATTACTACGAAATCAATAATCAGCATGTGGAACACGTGATTGTGGAGTCTCCGTTACCCGTGGGTCCTTGGCGTTCGGTTGGACATTCTCACCACGCGTTTTTCAAAGAAAGTTTTGTGGATGAATTGGCGCACGCCGCTAAAGTCGATCCTGCCGAATTTCGTCGCGGTATGCTGGCATCGCACCCGCGTCACCTCGCCGTATTAAATGCTGCAGTTGACCGCGCTGGTAAACCGGCTCTATCGCACGCTCATGGTTTGGCAATGCACGCATGTTTTGGCAGCATCGTAGCCCAAGTTGCAGACGTTTCGATAGAACAAGGTAAACCTCGAGTACATAAAATTACTTGTGCTATCGATTGCGGCACAGTCATCAATCCTGAAATTGTTGAGCAACAAATAGAATCAGCGATTACCTATGGATTATCGGCCGCATTGTATGGCGACGTGCAGTTAAAAGATGGTCAAGTCGTTCAAAAGAATTTCAATGACATGCCTATGTTGCGCATCGATGAAATGCCTGAAGTCGAGGTGATCATAGTTCAGAGCAGCGCAGCACCTGAAGGCGTCGGTGAGCCGGGCACGCCACCCGTTGCTCCAGCAGTAGCTAATGCGATATTTAATTTAACGGGCAAGCGGCTAAGAAATTTGCCTTTAAAACTAAGTTGATTGAATTGAGCTGAGCTATTCGTTTAAAGTTCAGACAGTTTAATTTTCAAACTGCAGTCTTTTTGCCATATTGAGCGATCGGGCGTGCTGGTAGATTCTCGCTGTAGTTCTTCGTCTGTGCGCTCAAGTTGCGCTTCAAGTAATCGGGCGACCTGTCTGGGCTCGGGCATCATGGTTCCATAAAAAGCCACAATATCACCGCGTTGCAAAAGTATCGTAGGAAAATTTTCTACATCCATATCGCCGATTAAATCGGATTGATCTTCTATGTCTATCCATACAAACTGGTGTGCAGGAAATTGCTCTGCCAGTGCCTCAAATCCTGCGCGATATTGTTTGCACACATCACACCATGCAGCGCACAAGCAGGCAATGACCCACTTGTCCGATGTAAGTGCGGCTGAAAGTTTGGGAAACGTGTCAGGGGTCAGAAAAAGGCAACTCATGACCACATTTTACCGTAGGGCAGTCGTGTATTCGTTCGGGGCAGTTGGCTGCTGATGTCCATACTCTGACAGCGCTGCTGTCGACGAAGGTCACGCACGGTAAAATGACGGTTATGTCTGTTTTATATCCCACCATCATCGCCATAGAAACATCCAGTGATCTTGCCTCGGTTGCGCTGCTACGTGAAAACCACGTGATCTGGCAAGAATCGCCAGGCTCACAGATGCACTCCATGACGGTGCCGCGTATGCTGCATGCGCTATTTGAGCAAGCAAACATCGGCTTGAAGCTATGCGATGCACTCGCTTTTGGTGCCGGGCCTGGATCCTTTACCGGTGTACGTACCGCATGTGGACTGGCTCAAGGTATCGCGTTTGGTGCCAATCTTCCCGCAGCACCCGTAGTCACTTTGCTGGCCATGGCTGAACGTGCACGACTAGCCGGCGCTGGTAACGAGGTACTTGCTATGCTGGACGCCCGTATGGGCGAAGTGTATTGGGCTCAGTATCGGTTTGATCAAGGCTGGCACGTGGTGACTGCTCCAATGCTGTCGCCAGCAGCACAGGTTGTGCCTGTAGGTTCCCCCACAGTCTGCGGTAATGGCCTTAGCCACTATGGTGATCAACTGAGTCATTTAAATCTCTCGCATTCACTTCCTGAGATCATGCCGCATGCCTCAGACATTGCTAGCCTGGGTGCTGAATTATTTTTAAAAGGAAATGCTGTGCATGCGCGTGATGCTCAACCACTGTATCTTCGCAACAAAGTGGCGTTGACAACCCTAGAGCGCCTTGCAGGAGCCAGTACGTGAGTCATGTACAAAACAGCGCCGTGCCAGCCAAAGCTTCAGGCATCTCGTTTCAATTGGAGCCGATGCGCGCGCAGGACCTCGAACAAGTCGTAGCCATAGAAAACAAGGCCTATCCTTTCCCTTGGACACGCGGTAATTTTCTCGACTCCCTGCAAAGTCACTACCATGCGTGGGTAGTACGAGGGCCCGATGGTGACTTGGCAGGTTATTTTTTAGCGATGCCCGTCGTTGATGAGATGCATTTATTAAACATAACAGTGAGCCCCGTACTACAAGGCAGAAAGCTGGGGCGTATGCTGCTCGATAAAGTCATTGCGTTAGCACACGCAGCAGAAATGCAATCCCTGCTTTTAGAAGTACGTCCATCAAATCCCCATGCATTGGCAATTTATAAGCATTGTGGTTTTGAACAAATAGGCGTGCGTAAAAATTACTATCCCTATACTGGCTCGACTCGCGAAGATGCCATCGTCATGCGCCTGATGCTCACCGATTATGACCATGGATCCTGAAAAACTACAACGCATAGAGCGCATGGGTTTAGGCCCGGTGTGGCAGCTGCGGTCGCGTGCTGAAACACCTATGGGTAATGACGCCGATGTGTTTGAACTTCCCGCTGGGTCGATAACGACAGATCACGATATTTCTGTGCTTGATTGGGATGCATTAGAGTCTTCTATACGTGAGTGCACGCGGTGTAATTTATGCCATGGTCGTACGCATGCAGTTCCCGGTATTGGAGACCGCAATGCAAGCTGGCTGTTTGTAGGAGAAGGCCCAGGTCATAACGAAGATATTCAGGGCGAACCCTTTGTTGGGCCAGCTGGAAAACTGCTAGATAACATGCTCAAAGCCATGCAACTGACGCGCGGCACGGATACGTATATTGCCAATATCGTCAAATGCAGAGCAGTCGATGCGGATGGTCGTGATCGCCCGCCATCGGTGGCTGAAACCGCGGCTTGCCGTCCTTATATACAACGTCAAATTGATTTGATTAAACCTTCAGTGATAATCGCTCTGGGTAAAACAGCGGCCACGTCATTGTTAGGCTTAAGTGAAAACACGGCGTTGGGTACGCTACGGGGTGCTGCTCATGCTTACAGGGATATTCCCGTGGTGGTGACGTATCATCCCGCTTATTTGCTACGCAAACCGGAAGACAAAGCGAAAAGCTGGCAAGACCTCTGCCTAGCTCGGCGTCTGCATAATGAACGCTGATACGCGTTCATACCAACAGGCTTTTCATGAGCGCTGGCACCCGCTAAGGAATCCGCATGTCCGGTCCATGGCATGGTTGCTTGATGCGCCCAATTTACTCGCTAGCGACGCATTGCAATGGCAAGGAAAAATCGCCAGCTTAGGTGACTCGGCAGCATTTGATGTTCACGATTGGTTGATGAATCTTGAGGAGCAACCCAATGACTTGCATGCTGCCTTGGGTATCACTCGCTTTACGCGATTGGGTCGGTATGCAGAAAAACTGCTGGCCATTTATTTCGAACACGTTGAACGATTACATCTGCACGGGCTGCAGGTACGTGCAGGGAAAAATGAAACGGTAGGTGAATTTGATTTTTTGCTACGCGAAAAAGAAGGTTTGGTGCATTGGGAGTTTGCAACTAAATTTTATTTACTCTGTTCCAGTAATAGCGCTTACGCACAAATTCAGCAGGCGGATTATTTTGTTGGCCCCAATCTAGCCGATACGTTGGGCGCAAAAATGAAAAAGATTTTTGAGCGACAGCTATTACTTGGTACCCATCCAGCTGCAAAAGAATTAGTGCACGAACCCTTAATCGCTGCCCAAGCGTTGATTAAGGGTTGGTTGTTTTATCGCCGAGAAGAGACCATTCATTCCACTTCGCTAGGAATATCTCGGTCGCATTGCCGCGGCTGGTGGTGCACCCTGGCCGAATTTGAGGAACATGTCGGAGATGAATGCGCGATTTTGCCGCGGCTTTCATGGCTGGCACCTGCGCGTTTATCCATAGAGGAGGGCATGCAGCGGAATGAATTGCGTGACGTGCTCACTGCGCGATTTAATGACGATTCCATGCCTGTCATGGTCGCCACGTTTAATAAACACGGCAATGAATTATTTGAAGTTGATAGAGGTTTTGTCGTACCCAATGACTGGAAAGAACGCGCTCATGAACGCTTGCGAGGACTGGCAGCGCCAAGCTGCTAAAACGCAGCGTGTAATCGCTTTACGTACCGACGTGTTTTTGTTCGCCTATTAAATGCAGGGAATCATATTCTCGTTGGTTTGCCGCATGCCTGCGCATGACGACCCACATAATTCCTGACACAAACAAGCCAAACATAACAATGACACTGTTTACGCTGAAATCTAATTTAATCAGCAAAGCATACAGTGCCAGCATAAGTAATATTGATGCGTTCTCACTGAAATTTTGTACAGCGATAGAATGGCCCGCGCTCATCAATACATGACCACGGTGCTGTAACAACGCATTCATAGGTACAACGAAAAATCCCGAGAGTGCGCCTATGAGTACCAGTAGTGGATAGGCCAACTCTACGCTATGAGCCCAGGTCATTAGTATGACAATGATCCCCATGGCAAACCCCATAGGCATCACGGTGAGTGATTTTTTCAGTGGTATGCGTCGCGCAGCGGCCATGGCACCAAAGGCAACGCCGAATGCCACCACTCCTTGCAGTATGGCGCCTTTGGCCAGCGGCATATTGAGGGCTTGTTCAGCCCATTTGAGAACGATGAACTGCAGGGTTGCACCAGCGCCCCAAAAGAGTGAGGTCACTGCGAGCGAAATTTGACCCAGCCTGTCTTTCCAGAGCGTGATAAAGCAATGGGAAAAATCCACTATCAATTTGATGGGGTTGCGCTCTTGGGCTGCGTAGCGTGCACCCGTATCAGGAATTTTAAGATTGAATGCGGCTGCCAGTAGGTAGGAGAACATCACGACCGCCAGCGCGACTTCTAATGAAACGCTGAGTTCCAGATGCGTAAAAGGTAGCAAAGCGGAGATGGTTGCCGCAAATCGCTCACTAACTAATGCACCACCCAGAACAGTGCCAAAAATAATGGAGAGTACGGTTAAACCTTCTATCCAGCCATTGGCAGCGACTAATTTTTCAGGGGGCAGTAATTCGGTAAGAATGCCGTATTTTGCAGGCGAATACGCAGCCGCACCAAATCCAACCACCGCATATGCGATTAATGGATGTACGCTGAAAAACATCATGATACAACCGACCACCTTGACTAAATTGGTGATGAACATGACCCGACCTTTGGGTAGCTCATCAGCAAACGCGCCGACAAATGGCGCGAGGATGACGTAGGAGGTCACAAAGAAAAGCTTGAGCATGGGCGTCATCCACGCCGGGGATTGCGTAGACACCAGCATAGAAATTGCAACAATAAGCAGTGCGTTGTCGGCGAGCGACGAAAAAAACTGCGCTGCCATGATGGTGTAGAAGCCGCGATTCATGCTGAAAAATCAGTCAGAGTGTGACGACAGACCGGAGATGCTGTGCGTTCAGTTCGATGAAAAAATTGTGCAGATAAAATCACACCACTGATTGCATCCCTAGGTTGACAGAGTATGGGTAAACAAGCCGCAAATCTCAGGGTTGGGATAACCACATCCTTCCAAGATCAACGGCTTTATACCATGAAATCTAATGAGTAATCGTATCAACCTCGCTTAGCAGGGCAAGTGTCCGGTAAAATGCAGGGTTATTCACTGACTACTCTTCCCACGATTCACGATGCCTCGACCAATAGTCGCCACGACGGACGTCACGGCCATGCAATCCAACCTGGCCATAGCGCAAGCAGCTATGCCAGGTTCCAAAATTTGGGCAGTCATTAAAGCCGACGCCTATGGACATGGCCTGGAAAATGGCCTGCACGGTTTTGCACTAGCAGATGGTCTCTCTTTGATTGAATTTGATCGCGCTGTAAAGCTGCGTGAACTCGGTTGGACGAAACCCATCATGATGATGCAGGGCATGTTCGAGTCTGTTGATCTGGATGTTATCAGCCAATATCGCCTACAACCTGTGGTGCATAACCATGAACAGTTAGAGATGTTGTCTAAAGCGCGCCTCGATGCACCTTTGCATGTTCATTTAAAAATCAATTCAGGTATGAATCGTTTAGGTTTCTTACCTGAGCAAACGCATGATGCGTATTCTCGTCTTACCGCGATGCCCGCAGTCGGTGCCATTTCACTGATTACGCATTTTGCCAATGCAGATTCACGCGATGTTTCACCCGACGTTGCGACCCAGGTAGCCACATTTAAAAAGCATACTGCCGATATACAGGCAGAAATTAGTTTATCGAATTCTCCAGCCATTTTGATGCATCCTGAGGTAAGAGGTGATTGGATACGCCCCGGTGTGATGCTCTACGGCGGTTCACCAAGCAGCGGAGACGCTGCATCATTCGGCCTCAAAGCTGCTATGACCTTAAGTAGTCGGGTGATTGCTGTGCAGTCGATACGTGCCGGTGACTCGGTAGGTTATGGCAGCCTGTTTCGCGCTGAGCGCGATATGCGTATCGGTATCGTTGCGTGCGGCTATGCCGATGGCTACCCGCGTCATGCAACCACCGGCGCGCCGGTGTTAGTGGACGGGGTGCGTACTCGGTTGTTAGGTCGAGTTTCCATGGATATGCTTAACGTTGATCTGAGTCCGGTACCGCAAGCCCATGTGGGCAGTGACGTCACCTTGTGGGGTGATAACTTACCTATTGACGAAGTCGCAGCCGCCGCAGGCACGATAGGATATGAACTCATGTGTGCCATTACACCACGCGTGCAGCGTAAGGTACGATCATAAAGAGCGATATGGCCAAAGCAAAAACGCAGTACAGCTGCACCGAATGTGGTGGCGTGAGTAATAAATGGGTTGGTCAATGTCCAGCCTGTGAGCGCTGGAATACGCTGGTTGAATCCATCGTTGAAACGCCGACCAATCGTTATTCCGCACCTCAGGGATTGGCCAAGGGCGCTCCTGTTATGCGCTTAGCAGATATTGAAGCAACCGATGTCCCTCGCTTTGGTACAGGGATCGATGAATTTGATCGCGTACTTGGCGGCGGGCTAGTTGCCGGTGGTGTGGTGTTGATTGGTGGCGATCCCGGGATAGGCAAATCCACTTTATTGTTGCAGGCCTTAGCTAACGTATCTAAATTTAAGCGCGCTTTGTATGTCAGTGGAGAAGAGTCCGGTGCGCAAGTGGCTTTGCGTGCCCGCAGACTCGCTATTGATGCCGACACCCTTCAGCTACAAGCTGAAATTCAGCTAGAGAAAATTCTGGCTACGCTGGCAGAGGAAAAGCCTGATGTTGCCGTTATCGACTCCATACAAACTATCTATTCAGATGCATTAAGTTCTGCGCCCGGATCAGTTGCTCAAGTACGTGAGTGTGCGGCACAGCTAACTCGCATAGCTAAACAAACGGATATCACGATTATTTTGGTCGGTCATGTCACTAAAGAAGGCACACTGGCAGGCCCGCGAGTACTTGAACATATCGTAGATACTGTTTTGTATTTCGAGGGCGATACGCATTCAAGTTTTCGTTTGGTTCGCGCCTTTAAAAATCGTTTTGGCGCAATTAATGAACTGGGCGTGTTTGCGATGACTGAAAAAGGTCTTAAAGGCGTATCGAATCCGTCGGCACTATTTTTATCTCAACATGACAGCCTGGTTCCTGGTTCATGTGTCATGGTTACGCAAGAGGGAACGCGCCCTTTGCTGGTCGAAATACAAGCGTTGGTCGATGCATCGCATGTGCCCAATGCACGTCGCCTGACAGTAGGCTTGGAGCAAAATCGTTTAGCCATGTTATTGGCTGTATTGCACCGTCATGCCGGAGTGGCTGCGTTTGATCAGGATGTATTTATTAACGCAGTAGGTGGCGTAAAAATTACCGAACCTGCAGCGGATCTTCCGGTGCTGCTGGCGATACAGTCGTCCATGCGCAATAAGCCACTACCCCGAGGACTGGTCGCGTTTGGTGAAGTAGGTTTAGCTGGTGAAATTCGACCCGCACCGCGCGGTCAAGAACGTTTACGTGAAGCGGCAAAATTAGGTTTTTCTATAGCCTTGGTTCCCAAAGCGAATTTGCCCAAACAAAAAATCGAAGGCCTG
>Ga0315899_10003357_pt1 | contig 17441 bp, 22 predicted proteins | sample LakEriMetagenome_2_FD_203518 | JGI IMG/M metagenome (GOLD analysis project Ga0315899, IMG submission 203518) | Freshwater fungal communities from buoy surface, Lake Erie, Ohio, United States - Buoy 4 MA112 | ecosystem: Environmental > Aquatic > Freshwater > Lake | place: USA: Lake Erie, Ohio... | reverse complement strand
CCACAGAGGCTCAGAGCACCCTACACTCACACGAGCCCGAGCCTCATCCGACGGTGCGTCAGGCTGACCGACTGACTAAGTGGCGCGGAAATGCAGTGGTATCGCACAGAAATGGCTGGGGTCGCACGGTTCTCAATCCCGAGGCCGTAGTCTATGACTCTGGTAATTATAATGCCTCCCCATACCCCGCCTCTCCAACGTTGGCGGCTGTCGCTGCAAGTACCTGGTGCGCGCTAACTTCTCAGCGGCAGCCTGCGGAGCTCGACTAACTCAAGCGCGTGATTGTGACAGCGGGCGATCGCTGGCACATTAACGGCTCAAGACAACTGATATGGGCTATGAGTCACTGCTTGTGCCCCGGTTGCGATGGAACAAACCCAGGGGAATGCGAAGAGTGTGTGCCTCGCTCGCCCGGCTGCGACGTGCTTGCGCCAGAATACGACTGTTGGATGGACGTGAGGACCAGGAGTTCTGGTTGGCCACTCTACAACACCGGAGTACGTGCTCCTCCTTAAACCCTAAACCCTAAAGGATGATGATGACCCTAAACCCTAAACCCTAAACCCCAAACCCCAAACCCTAAACCCTCCCTGAACTCAAAGCCCGGGGCATAAACCCTAAACCCTAAACCCTGTCACCGTCACAATAGTATGAAACGGGGTCACGTGACGCTTCTCCCCCCACGCGCGTTGCTACGCTATGACCTGTTTCATAGCGCTTGGCAACTGCTGTTTTGTGTGCTGACACGTGCTGACTTGTATGCTGTCACGTTGATAGGTGGGCAGAGTGCGCTTCACAAAAGAGAAGACCGAAAGAAACACCGCTTGGTGGGTGCTCTTCATTGTGTTTGTCTCCTTGTTTGGAGTCCTCTTCATAGCCTTCATTGCAGTGGGCCTGCCCGCGCTCTTATCGGCAAAAAAACCCTCTTATGATGAATCGGATGAAATGCCCCATCGAGCCTAACCGGCATGAGTCGATGAGGACATGCAGCTACTACGCACGGCGTTCTGCGATAGACTGCTGTTAGCGCTCGAAACTTGAGTGTGCGCAGAGTGAGAGACTTGTCGTGAGCTCAGAGAAGGAAAAAAGGTGTGAGGTGTTGTGAGTGAGGATCTTTGTGCTCAGGGTGCTCACTTGCTCCTGCAGACTGACAGCGATTCCTAGTTGGTGTAGAGGTTACTGAATCAAGTACCAATAAATAACACACTCTCTTTGCGGGTAGACCCAGGTATACAACTACAGTCCACACCAGGACAGTCTCACACCGCAGCATTTTCAAATGGGAAGTTTCAGCCATTAATTACAGCATCACGAGATAGTTTGTGCGGTGTGAGCAAGCCGGTCCATTCTCTGTCTCTGTCTCTGTCTCTGTCTCTGCCGTCGCGACTCGCGACCAGGAGCATCCAGTGGCGGTAGTTCGAGTCGTGACCAGTGTTAGCGGCCGATCAGCGCCGCATCGGGGGCCAACAAGTGGCAGCGTGGCTTGCTTGCTCCCGCGATTGGCGGCGCATACTGTCGCTCCACATCGTGTCCACGTCCATCAACGTTCGGCGGATCTCGCTCATGGATATCTGACTAATGACATAAAGACGCTGTATTTATCATCTTCATTAAGACACGCAACAAACTCCTGACGCGACCGCAGCGCCGCTGGCATTGCGCGCGCGACGCGGGTGTGGTCCATGGTAGCGAACAAACGTGTGGAAGGCGCCCGCCATCACGTCCGCCCGCAGCGAGTCTAAGGGCAACGTCTGAAAGTCAGCACTCATGATGACATTCCCGAGCCCGAGCTGCCCGTTGTGGTTGGCGCCGCATCCGATTATTTCGCCGTTAGATAGAGAAACGATCGTGTGGTCGCCGGCTGTAACACCCGTGACCTTGTTGCCGTTGAGCATCTGTCGTACACACAACATGTAGTGCTCTTTGTCAGGCTCAGCGTTTTCCCGCAACAGCACCGAGGCGCTGGCTGGCTCGACACAGTGACGCTAGACAAATGGTAAAAACTCAGGACAGTTGAGGGCAGGCAGACAGTACAAGGATCAGGAGAGAACCTGCTGGGTGAGGATCCACGTTGGTTTCACGACTGCCTCGTCCAAATGGTCGAGGCCAAGGCCCAGCTGGCCCGAGTCGTTGCGTCCGCATCCTAGGAGTTCCCCGCTGAAAAGAACAAAGAGCGTGTGACTGGCTCCGCATGACACAAAGTTGGTCGTTTTCTGTGGCTTTGCATGTGACAAGAATTTGATTTTTTGCGGAGGAGACCGCTCGGTCGATGAGCGGTGCGATAGACCCAGTTGTCCGTAGTCGTTTCTGCCCATTGCCCAGACGCTATCCGGGGCTACAACAATGGTGTGCTGGCCTCCACATGCCACACTATTCACGCGAATAGCGCTCAGGGCCTTCACGTGGGTGGGTGTGGTCACATCCTCACTGTGTCCTAGGCCCAGCTGGCCATAAGAATTAGCGCCCCATGAGTGTACATCAATCTTGCCAAGCAGGCTGACCAAGGCAAAACAGTGATCATATCCAGCAGCAAGGCTCTTGACGTGTTTTCCGGAAAGCCCCGATATCTTGACTGGGGCTTTTTCTCGTCCGCCCTTGTTGCCTATCCCAAGCTGCCCCTTGGTATTACTTCCAAATGCAAATACATTATGGTCCTCCGTGACAACATAGGAAGACATGCCTCCGCAGCAGATCTGCGTAACGCGAGTCTCGACGCCCCACTTTACCAGATCTATTGTGACGGGCTTGCATTGAGACTGTGAGTGGCCAAGGCCTAATTGCCCGCGTCTGTTGTACCCCCAACCTACTAGATACTGTTTTGGAGGTTTCGGTACAAACAAGGCTTCCATAAAGCCTGGTTTCTTTTCTTTCTTCTCCGGGGGTTTCGGTATTCTTTTCGTGCGGGCCATATCCTCAGGCATTCCGTCGTCGGGCTGTTCTTCGGATGATGGCGGCACAAAGTCCTGCCTCAGGTCTCGCTGGTCGTGATAAATGCAAAATGCGTGATACCATCCGCAAGCGAAAAGCTCGATCTCGCGCATGTGTAAATGTGTTATGAGTGATGGAGTCTTCGCGCCAACCGCAACATTCCTATACACTTCCGTGGCAAACCCCATTCCCAATTCGCCATGCTTGTTGTAGCCCCACGCAAAAACACAAGGTTCGTACTGGTATGCACCAGATACGAGCGGCATTCGGTTGAAGACATAAGTGTGGAACGCCCCCGTGAGGGGAATGGAGCAAACACCGCGAACGGCCCAACTTGGACGCTCTAGGCGACGAAATATGCGATCTCGATTTGACAGACCGAGCTGTCCATTCACATTGAGCCCCCATGCAAAGGCTTCACCGTCTCCGCACACGAGGATGGTGTGCTCATTGGCTGATATGCACACTACTGACTTGCCCATTTCTGTGAGATACTCGATTTCTGTTGGAAGAGAAACGTCAAAGGCACCCTTTTCGAAGTGGCCACACTGGAAGCTGTCATTTCGGCCCCACGAAAAAACGCGACCATCGTAGAGAACAGCAAGCGAGTGTGAGGCGCCGGCGCATATTGTCCGGACGTCATATTTGTTCAAGCCCGTCACCTCGACAACTTGGTGGTATACTTGACCAGAACCGGGACCGAGACCCAGCTGTTTGTTGTCGTTGCGGCCACATGCCATGACACGGCCATCATCAAGCAGGAATAAATCGTGGTTGCCACCTATAGCCATGAGTTTGACTTTTGCTGGTGTGCCGACGTTGGGCTCGCCTGGAAAGGCATGGCGCGTGAAGGACAAAATGATAGGCAGAACCTGGATTAAATGAGCGTCTTCTGGCAGTTCCTTCATGCGCAGAAGAATCTCAGGATCGATACCCGGCAATGGCTCCGTTCCTACTTGGCCCCAGTTGTTGTGCCCCCAACCCAATACTTGTCCGTTGGTCAGTAGAGCCATACTGTGGTCATAACCTGCGGCGATCTGTTTGACATAATTCCCAACCGGCACCACACAAGGGCATCTGTGCAATTTCGTTCTCGTCCACACCGACCAGTCACGGCCCGACTGATGCGGATGAAAATAGTAGATGATCATCTCTCGTTTGAGGAACTTTCCCCCAACTATCTTGCCCTGAAACTTTTTCATAGCATGCGCCGCTGTCACAATGTCCATGAAGAAGATAAGAGCAACAGGCAGCTTTTTGGTCTCTGGCTCGGGACCCGGCACTTCAGTTCTGTCGGAGCCTCTCAGCAGTATGCCCTGATAGCCGAAACAAGTCTTGAAATTCTCGGCGACGTCTGACTTGCCTACGTAAGGATCAAGGTTTGTGACCAGCAACACTCGCGAAGGAGTAGGAAAGGACGGATTTCTCGTGGACTCCTGTGTAAGAGCAGTCACGATCTGAGGTGTTGCAGCATCAGAGACGGTTCCATTTCCGAGCTGCCCGTGTCTGTTTGCACCAAATGCCATTACAGCACCGTTGTTCATCAGCAGAAGTGTGTGATGTCCTCCGCATGCCACGAGATCCACCTTCTCTGCTATAAGTCTTTCTATCGGCTGGAACGTGCTAACATTCTCCTTGTCGTCTTGCCCTAGCTGGCCGGACTTGTTGAGACCGCACGCAAAGGTGCACCAATTTTTCTTGGCACTGCCATACGAGCCCGACTCGATCATGCTCATGTACAATCCAATGATCTCCTTCCTGTCAAAAAGGACGCACGAGCGGTAAGCTCCAGCGCGAATGCGACTTGGCAATCAAAGGCGCTTGCCGTGCAAGCGCCCGGACATTAACGGCAAGCGCCCGGACATTTTCGGCTGCCGGTCCTCCTTGGGCTGCGGCAAGTTTGAATCCTCCCAAGCAAGCATTGCATTGATTGTTTCTTATGGGGGATTTGAGCATCAATCATGCTGATTGTGAATCCTGCTGATTGTGAATCCTGCGAAACAATGAGTATGATTGCTTGTTTCGGAGGATACGATGGTGAAAAATGACATGATAGAATACCTGCCAAAGTCTTCCATCAAATCCTCAGGATCGTCCGACAGTTCGATGTCTGAGCGAACAGTCCTGCGGAAATGCGGTGTCGCCCAGTGCGCCAACATTGTCGCAATCTGTGCAGGAGCAGATCATGACAGCGTCAGATCATGGCCACAGCGGCGGCCAGCAATGAAGGGCTTGCGCACGACGGCCTTGTGACAAGCCCGTCATAGGACAAGTTGTCAGAAGATTGTCGTGTACAGGTTGCCACCAGACAAGGCACCGATAAATTCAGGTGGCAAGATCGACCTCCTCCGTCGTCAGGAATTCTTCATTCTTTAGCTCCTCTTTCTTGAATTCCTTCGGCTTCCCTGTCGTCCACCTTTGCCGTGCAACAAGCACTGTGTGATACCAACCGCATGCCACCATGTGGATGCGGTGTCTGAGGTCATATCTTGCCAGCTTCTTCTTTTGACACAGAATCAGTGCTGCTGTGTCATCGTTGTTCCCGTGGTTTAGTTGTCCGAATTCATTATATCCTGCGCTCCATATCAGCTCTTCATCCTTGCGGGAAAAATCCTTAGGCGCCTGCGGACAAAATCAGAAATCAGGACATAGCGAGCAGGATGGCTGCTTTTATGAATTGGATTGGTTGTCGACGATTCGGGCGACAAGCACACCTGCTTCTGGCCAGCGCCGTAACTCCTTCGCATGAGGGTGACACTGCGCGGCTTTCCATAGTGCTCGGTCTGCACATGGCGCCCAGATCAGTGTCATTGCAGCAGCAATGGAATCGTCTTGACAGAAAGGATGTCAAAACAGAACGATGTTCACCTGCACCACAACTGTTACGGTAGTGTCCTCCTTCCCGAGGAGAAGACTTTCAACCTGGTCGGCTGATCGATTTCTCACGTCTGTATTGTTGACTTCCAGGACATAATCACCCCTCGAAATGCCTTTGGCTTCAGCGGCTGAACTGCCTGCTTCTATGAAATCAATCATAACACCGTGAAATTCGTCTTGCAAGACAAGACCTACTCCCGCTTCGAAGTCTATCAGGCTAGCCTGGAATGAACCGGGCCTCAAATCCATTGCAATCTGATCTAGCAGCATCTTTGTCTCTTCGGGCGTCTTGGCGTGGAGTAGCGCGTCAGCTAATGTCTGCGCCGGATCCTGAAACACCTGTGGGATTCGGGGGTAGACCGTGTCTCCGTGTCCTGCTGGGTCTTTGGCAATTTCTGCCAACTGATCCTTGCTTTTGACCCAAACGCCAGTTTTCTCATTGAATAGTTTGATCCGTTCAAACTTGAAGCCCGGCGTGCCCGGCGTGCCTGGTGTGCGGGGAGGATCCTCCACGATCAGCTGGTCGTATCGCGTCCTTTCACGCTTCCCCACAGACCCCGGGAACAGCCGTGAGTCCAAAGACTCGCCATCAACGTGCCCATCGCTGTCGCTCGTGCGCACTCCAGAGCCAGTGCGCGAGAAGGAAGCCCAGCTCCAACTCCTTACAGGGGCGGACTCTCCATATTTGCGCGCCGTCTGCGGCGACTGCAAAACAAGGAGCCAGCACGAGTCAGGATATGCTCACAGAGCGACCAGCTCGTCAACAAAACGGGACCGTCAGCCATAGCGCACCAGCGAGCCGCGTTCAAGTCGAGGACAACCAGCACGTTTGCGGAACCTGGGGTGTTTCGACGCGTAGCGTCGACGCCCCCCCCTCCGTCGAGAATAATACCCGTGCTGAGCTTCGCGAGCTGCCCCGCGACAGAATACCCCGAGGCGGCTTTGCCCCGCTCCCGGCGGTCCCGATGCTCCACGGTCGCGTCCGCCCGTCTTCCGCATCCTCCTCAATTACGTGCAAACTGCTGCGGGCGCGCCGCAGCTTCGGAGTGTCTGGCTTGCTGCTCGCGCCTGGCTGCAGCCAGTCTGGCGCCGCAGGGCTGGGCGAGGCGGCCTGGCGCAAGACGGGCTGCGCCGGGCTCGTCGGCGGGACGTCCTCATACACGGACAGGAGCTCCGACAGGCGGGGCGTCCTCCGCAGGAACTCGCTCTCGGCGAAAAAATGGAACCGTGTCTGCGGCTTTGCCCAGCGCGTGGGCGGGCGCGCGCCGCCACTGCCAGATTGGCCGCCGAACAGGCGCTGGAGCACGGCGTCCTCCTTGGCCTTGCGCTCGCGCTCACGCTCAACCTCTCGCTGGCGCTCGTCCTCAAAGGCGCGCTGCTGGCGCACCTGCTCCCGCTCCCACTCATCAATCTCCTCGTCCAGGGCCGGTGTGGCCGCCGCGGCGCTGCCGCTCGTCGTCCGGCCGATCATGGGGGCATTTGGTATAGGTGTCTAGATCTATGAGATCAAAGAGTGTACTGGCGCAGGCAACCCCACGCAACGCGCGGCGCGGAACCAGGCGGCGTTGCTTGCATTTTGTTCGTGGCTGCAGTTCTTTGTGGAAGAGTGCGAGGTCTGTAGGGCCACTGAAAGCATTGCGTCGAAGGCGGGTGCGTGTCGGCGGCTGGCAGGCACGCTCGTGCTCGTGCTCGTGCTCGTGCTCGTGCCCGCGTGGGCCGGGCTTGGGGCGCCTCTCCCCCCCGCGCTCTCAGTCATGCAGAACCTAAAGGTGGTCGCGCTCGTGAGCGGCGGCAAGGACAGCACCATGAACATGATGCGCTGCGTCGAGCACGGTCACGACATCGTGTGTCTGGCCAACCTCTTCCCCGCGCCGTCCGAAGGCGACGAGCTGGACTCATTCATGTACCAGACCGTCGGCCACGACGGCATCGAGGCGCTCGCTGCGTGCATGGAGCGTCCGCTTTACCGGCGGCCCATCCGGCCAAAGACGTCCATCAATCAGGCGCTCGAGTACACAACCACACAGGGCGACGAGGTGGAGGACCTCTTTGCGCTGCTGCAATTCGTCAAGATGCAGCATCCCGAGATCACAGCCGTGGCGACCGGCGCCATCCTTTCAAACTACCAGCGCACGCGCGTGGAGGCAGTCTGCATGCGCCTGGGCCTCGTGTCGCTGGCCTTCCTCTGGCAGTCTGACCAGGCCGAGCTTCTCGACGAAATGATCCACGCCGGTGCGACGTCCCCGACGTTTGCGCTGCTCAGCCCACGACTCAGTCTGCCCACCTTGCACGCCCACGCGCTCGGCATGCTGCCGTTTGCCTCGTCTGCTGCCAACACTAGCCCGCTCTATCATCTGGGGGCGTGGTCACCCGTTGCCGTTTACCTTGGCCGGATTGCTGAACGGGCTCGCGTGCCGTATCGTGAGTGCAGGAATTGAGGCCAGGCTCATCAAAATAGCGTGCATGGGCCTGACACCGCGAAAACATCTCGGAAAGACGCTGCAAGATGTGCGCGAAACTCTGCATCGCCTCAATTCTGAGTTTGGCGCGCACATCTGCGGCGAGGGCGGTGAATTCGAGACGTTTACGACCGACTGTCCTCTCTACAAATCGCGCATCATAGTGAGCCTGAACCCTAAACCCTAAACCGACTTTCCTCTCTACAAATCCCGCATCGTAGTGAGCTCTGCCCCACCACTCGGCATCTTTTCTGCTCCCTGCCCACAACGTTGCCCCGGTGTGCAATTGCTTCGACCACCAGCAGGCCGAAACCCTCTCTCCCTGCACCCCCCTTCCCCGTCTCTCGGTGTGTGTCTGGCGCACGTCGGATCCTAGGACAGATTCCAGCTGAAATGCAACAGCCCCAGAAAAGCAGGCAAAAACGAGGTGCCGGGTGCAAGAGTTCAAAATATGTTTTTGCTGGTGCCTTGAAAAAACTCCCGTGTTTTAAATTTCCCGGTACAAAAATTGGAAACACCTTGTTTTTCCCTGTTTTTTGGGGGGGGGTTGAACTTCAACTGGAATCTTTCATACTCTATATTTATGGAACAATCCAATTAATGTAATCATTAATATCATGTATTATAAAAATGACGAACGGTCTGGTATCGGGTGTCTGTCGTTGTTGGGATATTCATATTAAAATCTAATTGATATGATAATTAATATTATGCACTTGGGGCCGGGTGTGGCAGATGCACGAGACCGAGACGGTGCTGCATGCAGACGATGAGTATGCGCCCGTGGCCTATCTGAAATGCGGCGCATGGAGTGTGGAGCGCAAAGACGATGTCGGGGCTTGCGGTAGCGGAGGAGGAACTACTCAAGGCTGCAGCGAGGTACTCATGCACTCTAGGTACTCATCTTCTATAGGTACTTGTACTATAGGTCTCACGTACCATATGTACCAAAGGCCGCACCCGCAGTGGTGCATATCGTACGATATAAAAAAACTGTAGGTTCTCATTACTAGGTGTACTATATAGGCCGCATGCGCATCGGTGCATATCGTGACAGATGAAGAGGCCGCCGCCGCTGTGGCCGCCGCCCAGAAGCAGCACACTGCTGCTGCACCTGCGCCTCCGAACACGCACCCCACTACGCGACGCATGGTATTCCTGCAGGCGCGCACGGCGAGGGACGTGACTACGCCAGACGTCACTGAGCCAGATTCCCTCGGGGACATGGGCGTCGCTGACGAGGCGAGAGCGGTGCTGGAATCCATGGGGAGAGACCTTGATGAGCTCGGGCTCAGTTGGCAGCACGTAACAATGGTGGGGGTCTACCTTGCGGACATGTCAGATTTTGCTGCCGTCAACTCTGTGTACTCCACCTTCCTCCCCATTCGGTACGCCCTCCATCTCGTGTTCCCATCCCACCTCCATCTCGTGTTCCCATCCCACCTCCATCTCGTGTTCCCATCCCACCTCCATCTCGTGTTCCCATCCCACCTCCATCTCGTGTTCCCATCCCACCTCCATCTCGTGTTCCCATCCCACCTCCATCCCGTGTTCCTATTCCATCACTCCACACTCTTCACTCTCTCAGGCACCGTGCGAGATAGGGGTGGACGTGTGGTGGACGTACGTGAACATGACGTACATGATGAACGTGATGCACCCTTGTACTGTACGCTCAAATTCGAGCGTGTGCGGGCAGAGCATGCGGTCTAAGTGTTGACGTACTTGCGCGCCATATATACATATATACATGTATGCATACATACATACATACATACATATACACATATGTATGTGTGTACATATATCATATCTATATACATATATGTATATATATGCGTGATGCGGACCTGCAGATGTCCAGCGGCGCGATTGTGCGTGGGGCTGCCCAGCATGCCGTGTGGCAGCGACTGCGCGCCCGCTGCGGGCTCGGGCACGGAGGGCACGCGTGCGCCGAGGGTGGCGCTCGAGTGCTGTGCGTGGCCGCACGAGCAGGAGACGTTGCACGTGCAGAGCGTGTCGAGATGGGCACCCTCGAATATCGGGCCTTACAGCCAAGCAATAGACATAAAAAGTTCTCACAAGTACGTTCTATAGTGACTTGACATATCAAATTTACGGGATCGCTGACTTTTGAGAGTGCATGAGAATGCAGGCGAAAAGCCTGTGCAACATGGTCTTAGTGAGCGGCCAGATTGGTCTGGACCCAGCCTCCATGCTCCTGATCACCAGCACCGCTCCGCCGCAGGCCAGGCAGTGCCTCCGCAATCTTGAGGTGTGCATAAATGTGAAAAGAGATCTAAAGTATAGGCAAAAGAGATCTACTACGAAGGCAGACCTGAGGCCCGCATTGGCTCTTCTCGCCGCTGCCTCTCGCCTGTCCGCCTGGAGATTGTGTGACATTTGAAACGTCGCGTTACGTAATGCTACGTGTGCGTGTGCGTGTGCGTGTGCGTGTGCGTGTGCGTGTGCGTGTGCGTGTATGTGCAGGCAATTCTGAGCGTGTGCGACTCCTCGCTGTCACGTGCTGTCCGAGGCACCATCTTTGTCACATCCATGGCCGATGCGGCAGCGCTGCTACAAATGTGGCGCGCGACGTCGGCTCGCTCTAGTGTGAGCTTTGTGGAAGTGGCCAGTTTGCCACGTGGCGCCCTGGTCGAGTTTCAAGTGTCGGCTCTCAACAAGCATGCTCCTCCAGACAACGAGGTGCGTATATGCGTTGATGCACCCTTGATGCAACCGCCACCCGCCTCCTCCCCTTGCTGTCGCTCACTAAATTTGTCGCACTAAATTTGTCTATGCGGCCCGGCATGCAACCCACCACGCACCACATACCACGTCCCTCTTTCACGCCCCTGTTGACGCATTGCTCAGGCCTTCTGGGTTAGGGGTCTTGATTCCTCGGGCAGGGTTCAAGACCCCTAAATACCTTGCTCTACTCTACCCCATATCTCGGTCGCGCACCCTCATATCCTATGTCGCGGGCACCGCACCACACCGCTACCAGCCGTCCTGCAACGGGGCACTTGCCGCCAGCGCGAGCGTGTTCTTGGAGACTGGCGCTTTGCCTGCGCCATTGTTGACTGTAGTAAACCCCTTATCGGGTTGGCGTTGGAATGCGGCAGGCATGCGCGTGGCAATCTTGCTTCTCGGATCAGGGCGATGCTGTGGAGGAGGATGCTGGTCCAGGTGCCATCTGTGCTACTGGATCTCGAGATGGTCAAGCGCACAACAGGTGGTGTGCGGCGACGCTTAGCTACTCTCTTTGCAACGGGGACGGAGTTCCTGCGACGGCCGGCAGCGCGTGTGCCGTGGCAGGGCGTGCCCTCGGGCGCAGCCTGCGTGCGTGCTTGGAGAAGCACGGTCTCACTGAAGAGCACCTTATCTCCCTGCGCCTCAGCGTCGTGACCGAGTTTTCGGGGCACCATGTGACGTGTGAGTTGCGAAGAGCATTTCTCGACGTTATGTACCCAGAGTCGCAGGTTCCTCAGGTCCCTCTCCTCAGAGACAGCGCAGAGGGGGAGGCGGTGAGGAGGGGATGCAGGCACATAACGGTCATCTCGGCAGCAAAGCTGTCAGTGGCGCGCGCAACGTCACTCGGTTTCGGCCAAGAGAGGCCCACCGAAACGTCCATCCTTTTGGAAGCAGTGGCTTCGCACGCTTCACCGCACGGGGAATAAGGAGACAATGGATGATGTGGTTGGTAGGTGATCTGATGAGAAGTTGTGGCCGACACGGCAGCCGCAACGAGCCACCGCCTGTTAGACCGCCCTGATGAACACCTTCTCCTCGGCTCCGTAAGTGACTGTTCATTTTAACGAATCAGCGCGGTAATGACGAACTTGCGCCTCGCCTCACCTGTCTTTTGACCGCTGTCCCTCTATCTAGTATCGCCGTATCGTGATACGGAGCGTGCCAGCGGGTGACGCCGTTGTGGAGGATCCTTATAAACTCCCTCCCTCTCTTTTCCCTAGTCCCCCGCTCGTGTGTTGATGCTGTCACCTCCGTCAGGAGTCAGTCATCTTGCAGGCTCGTGTGAGCTGCCGGAGAGTGTCGAAACTGCCGCTCCTCCTCTCCAGCTCGATTTGTTCATGCGGATTCTCCTCTTCATCTTCCATCCTCCTCCCTTCCCTCTAGGCGTACTCCTCCCTCTTCTCCATCGGCACCACCATTGAGGACCTTCGCAACTGCGGTTCGAGTGGCATGCTGAAGGCTTCCAGGGGCTGACAACACGCATATACAAAGTGCAGGTCAAAGTCAAGCGCGTTGAGCACTTTGTGATGCATGAACGCCGAAAAAAATTCCAACTCTGGGCAAGCTAAGTTTTGGTAACGGCTAGACAAGGATGCGCCGAGCGGCAACACCGAAAACACTCACCAGCATCGATTTCAAGTCGGCTTGAAAGGTAGTCATCATGGAGGAGTGTATCAAGTCGACAGAGGGCAACACCTCAAGCGCTGAAGCTGCTGCCAACTGTTGCTCCTTCAGAGCCTGCAATCATGCACGTGTCAACACTTCAAAATTTACGTTTTGCATACCACGACTCGCCTTCCTCTGGCAGACAGCAGAATTCTCTGCGCGCGCACTGGAAAGCGCGAGGCCACCCAAAGATTGAAGAGCGCAGAAGTGGAATAAATAAGGGAGACCTGCGCTATTGCATTGTGGCCGTTGTTCAATCGGCGGCTGATATCCTGGTCGCGCTTATTCCGTGCACGGAGCTGCTCTTTGAGATCCTCCACCTGTCACGTGCGAAAGGAGCACCTTTCACCATATTTGCGAGATTTGGCCTAGACAGCCCATCATACCTGCTACATGATAGACCCAAGTGTTCCCTAAACCGCAACATCGCTGCTCTCCACCTGACTTGCCCCGCGGCAGCCAACCATATCATGCGCAACTGAGAAAACAGAGTGTGAACAACCTCACTGCGCAGATTTGCCTCATTGTTTTGCGAATTCTTCGCCTTCAATTTTTCTACCTCCGCCTGCAGCTGCTGTTTTTCTGCCTCAGCTGCGGCCTTTTCACCACACACAAACACACACAAACAAACGCGCAACGCTTCAGTTCGTGAAGCAAGAAAGCAGGGGTTTGTAAGGTGGGAAGGTGCTACTGCTCACAACACTGAAAAGCGCAACAGCAGGGCACCTTGAATTCTTTCATCTGCGCTCTGAGCTGATTGCGCTCCATTTCCACCATGTCGCGCTCGCTCTTCACGCCTGAAATCTCTCTCTTCAGCAGATCCCGCTCCTCTTGCAACTCGCGGTACTCTGAGGAGTCCCACCCCCGGGCCCCCCCCGGATTTCGCTTCAGCATCTCCAGCTGCTCCACCGCCTCATCACGCGCACGGAGGGCCTCTGCAGTGCGGTCCTTAGCACGCAAGATCATGTCCTCAAATCTGCGAAGGTCGTCCATGCGCGCTCGCAATTCATCTTCTAACGGTCCAATACGAGGGTCCTCACTGACCTGGATCTGGGCTGCATATGCCTGCACCTGCTGCTTCAGGTTGGACACCTGGTTCTCCAGCTCGTGGATGCGCACCATGTCGTTTTGCTGCTTCTCTTTGAGACCCGTGCTCATGTTCATCATCTCGATATACTCCGGCGATCCGCGCATCAACTCGATATCATATATCTCTCCCTTGTTCTTGCGTTGAAAATGCAACACCACAAACGTGCCCTGCTTGCCGAGAATTTTCTCCCGCAAAACCAAGAGGCCCTTGCCTGAAATGTTGGTGGGCATTTGACCTACCTCCCCGGCGGCTAGCAGCTCATCCCCGAGCTGAATCACTCCGCACCTGTCCGCAGAGCTGCGCGGCACAATGTGCTGCACGTACGCCACGCCCTGGTCGTTTTCTGGCACCTGGAAAAAGATACCGACGCCCGACATGTCGGGCCCAGACGCCGCAGGGGACGCGCCTCGCGGCAGCGCGCTCTTAATCTTTGGGGAGTCCATGCTTTGCCGCTTTTTGACCTGGGCCTTGTTGGGGGAGGTCTGCGGCGCACAGAGAGAGACGACGTGTCATCGAGGCGCCCCGCCAGCAAAGCAACAGAGCGCGGCGACAGTGGGGGCGGCGGGTTACCTGCTGCGCGTACTCCTGCGGCAGCATCTGCATCGGGCTCATGCCGAAGGCCTGCGCCTGGGCCATGATGCCGAAGCTCTGCGGCTGAGCTACCATGGGCTGGATCTGCAAGGGCTGGAGCGTGGGCGAAACCGCAGCCATTTGCGGGTATAGACCCTGCATCGCACTCGGCAGTCTGCTGCAGCGTACGGCGACTCGTCAGCGCCTCAGAGCGCCCGTGTGGGCGCCTGCGAATCCAGGATCGCTAGCCACAGGCGCCGTGAACACCGCGTGCGCGCACAATCGCACTGCAACACGCGACGCGACATTGAAAAGAGCGTGCGCACTGCCACAGAGGTGCTTACCCTTCCCCCTTGCCACCCGGCCTGCGGTCGATCCTCTTTCACAAGCAAAGGGCCTGCGACCAGACTCCGAATGAAGATTGAAGAGGAGGAAAAAACAGTTTTCTGAAACGACACGTCCGGGGACGTGTCGTTTCACTTTTTCCCCCAATCTCAATCGTTTCATTTATATTATATTTTCCCTCACGCCAACGTACCTGACAACCGCTACGTCCGTGGGGCCTCTGCACAACGACGCAAGCTGAACTGGGAGCAAGTTGAAGTGCTCAGAGCAAGTGATCAGAGAGGGTTGTCCGTCAACAGATGTCGATCGCGGACAAGAAGAACCTGCGGGTTCTGGGCCCGGAGCAGCGCCCGCTGCCGCGTCTGCGAGCCTTGCGCGTGGGCTTTTCGCGTCGCGCATGCGCTGGGACCGGAGACAAAACTGCAATCTGACCCTTGTACCCTTGTTCCTTGCGCAGGTGCTCGTCCTCGGCTCCGGGGGGCGTGGTAAGGGATCCGGCGGCGCCCCCGCGTGCGTGCAGATGCTGCCACGAGTGTCTGTGCCTGGCAGGCCATGATCGAGGCCGCGGCATTTTTGCAGCACGGCCGCACGTGCCTCGAGAGCGCTCGCTGATCGTCTTTCGCACCCCTTTGTCCTGCCCCCGGCGTGTGCAGAGCATTCGCTGTGCTGGAAGCTCAAGCAGAGTACCCAGCTTGGCGCCCTGTACTGCCTGCCCGGAAACGCCGGCATCGCCGCGGTTGCCGAGTGCGTCAGCGGCATTGGCGTCTCCGACGTCCCCAAGGTGGCGCGTGCGTTGCTTGCAGGATTGTCTTTTGCCCGTTCGGGCCCATTCTATCGCTTCTTCTATCGCTTCTTCTATCGCTTTGATTCGCGCGTGTGATCTCTTACAAGGGTTGAAGAACCAACACTCACAGTCGCGGTGCTGGCGTCGTCTGAGCAGGTGGTGGAGTGGGCAAAAGCCAACACCATCGACTTCGTGGTGGTAGGTCCCGAGGATCCGCTCACGGCCGGTGTCGTCGATGAGCTGGAAAAGGCGGGCATCCTTGCCTTTGGCCCCAACAAGGCGGCCGCCGAGCTCGAGGGCAGCAAGGCCTTCATGAAGGACATCCTCCAAAAGTACAACGTGAGCAACACACACATGGACTACCCACGCGATCAGCCTAACAGCCATGCCCCGCAAACGCGAGCCCCGTGCGCTCTGTTGCTCCTGCCGCGTGCCAGCGCGCACACAAAACACAGCCTCCAACGCACGTGCGCACACACGCATCGCGCAAGACTAACTAAACGCAACAAGACTAACTAAACGCCACCCCCGCAGGTGCCCACGGCGACCTACATCCGCACCACGAAGCCTGAAGAGGCCAAGGCGTACATTACAAAGACAGGCGCGCCGATCGTGGTAAAGGCCAGTGGGTTGTGCGCAGGCAAGGGCGTGATCATCTGCGAGAGCGTGGAAGACGGACACAAGGCTGTGGATGAAATGATGATGGACAAGGTTTTTGGTGCATCTGGCGATGAGGTCTCCCTCTTGCTCTCTCTCTTCCTGTGTTTGTGTGTGTTTGTGTACGGCAATGTGTGTACATCCATGTACACACACATGCATGTGTGTGTGTACATCCATGTACACACACATGCATGTGTGTGTGTATTTGTATGTGTATGTGCATATGATGCCGCCGTGTGTGTGTGTATGCATGTGCAGTGTCTTGTGTACAAGCATCTGCACACGCATGCATATACACCCACATGCATGGTGATGTCAACGCTGTTGTCAAAATGCAATGCGTACACCTATCTATCTATCTATCTGTGTATCTATCTATCTGTGTATCAATGCATGTATGAGTCTGTCTATGTGTATATCAATGCATGTATGTATGTATCATGCTATGATTGCATTTCTGTGTAAAAGATACCTGCTATATGAGTAAAAGAGACCTACTATATAAGTAAAAGAAGAAAAGAGACCTTCTATATCATGCTATGATTGCATTTATGTATCATGCTATGAGTACACCTTATCTAAACCCTAAACCCTAAACCCTAAACCTATCATGCTATCTAAACCCTAAACCCTAAACCCTAAACCTATCATGCTATGAGTTCACCTACCGATCTATCGGGATATCAATGTATGTATGTATGTATATTATATCTATCTGTATAGTATGTATGTATGTATGTTATATCTATCTGTATATCAATGTATGTATGTTATATATGACGTTTGCATATGTGTTACATTGTGATGTTCTAATGTGCTATGCATAACGTACATTTTTTTTTTTCACATTGTGATGTTCTAATGTGCTATGCATAACGTTGGCACATAAGTCACTAGGTAATGTTGTACGGACTTTGTTGGCACATAAGTCACTAGGTAATGTTGTACGGACTTAGGTCATCACTTATCAGTTATGTGTGATGATCTAGGTAATGTTGTACTTGACTTAGGCAATCAATGAACAGTCACATATGTGATGACTTATGGACTTAGGTCATCATTGAATAGTCACATATGTGATGACTTACGTCATGTAATGTTCTACTGACGGAGGTAATGCAGGAGGCTAATAGTATTGAGTAAGTAAAGTAATTACTCAACCTTGTCGAGAGTGATGACTTGCGTCATGTAATGTTCTACTGACGGAGGTAATGCAGGAGGCTAATAGTATTGAGTAAGTAAAGTAATTACTCAACCTTGTCGAGAGTGATGACTTGCGTCATGTAATGTTCTACTGACGGAGGTAATG
>Ga0315899_10003355_pt1 | contig 17443 bp, 13 predicted proteins | sample LakEriMetagenome_2_FD_203518 | JGI IMG/M metagenome (GOLD analysis project Ga0315899, IMG submission 203518) | Freshwater fungal communities from buoy surface, Lake Erie, Ohio, United States - Buoy 4 MA112 | ecosystem: Environmental > Aquatic > Freshwater > Lake | place: USA: Lake Erie, Ohio... | reverse complement strand
TTGCGACTGGGGCACGTACAGAACTTGACCGTTGCAGACTTTCGCCCAGATCTGCCGGGATTGGAAATTGTCGCTGCCAACTTCTGGAAGAACCAAGGGTTGATTCACATTCTCGATTCGAGTGGCAATGTACTCATGGATCTTGAACCGCGGCCAGAGCATGGAAGTTCGATCATACCTGTTTTTTGGAGTGGAGATGGAAGCGAGCTTTTCATGATCGGCCCGGATCCTATCCACGGAGGATTGTGGGATGGATACGGGCGCCGCGCGGTTCGGCTCCCTGCGGATGGGCATCCGACCAAAGCGTATGACTCCTTGGATTTGACTGGTGACCATCGAGACGAACTGATCGTTTGGGATTCTCAAGAGATTTGGATCTATACGCAGTCAACATCAACGCCAAACAACATGAAGGCCCGGCCCGAGAGAAATAGCCTTTCCAATGACAGCAACTATCGGGCACGAGTATCCGTTCCTGCTGATTTTCCAAAGGCAAAATAAGAATAGCTGAGGGAATTGGTCCGATTCGAAAACCGCCGTACCTCGGCTAGAAGCCCCTACAACTCTCCAATACGTCACAAACTGTTTTTGCGGGCTGACGATTATTGGGTAATCGTTGTATTTGTTTGGTTTTAGAGCCTCTGCAATTAGTGTAGGAGGTATGACAGATTTTTGCTTTTCACGACTTCTAAAGACACTTTCCGACGCTGGAAAAACCGATTTGGTTTGGTGCTGGATCGTGGGACTTTTTTTTGTATACGGAATTCCGATAGATCGCGTTTGTGCGCAGTCTTCACACAAAAATGCTTCGGAGACGGCATCGATTTCTAAAGGCAGCTGCGATTCGATGGCAGTGAAACCGATTCGCCGTGTTACCGAACCCTACGTAAAGAAGCCCTCGAAAAACAGCGTCGACTGGACAACCATGTCTTCGACCTATACCCACGATGCTCAAGGTCAGCGGGTGGATCAATTCTCAACAGGGATCGAACCTGTCGCGATCGAACGGCCAGACTTTGTTCGAAGTGGGTTCCGTCACACTAGGAGCACTTTGCAAGCGGGGTCAAGTGTTGATCACTATCACTCAGTGGAACAGTGGGGACCCAACGTTCGGCCCTATGGTGAATGGAGATATCCAACAAGACCCTTTTCCGTTCCGTATCCCGCCTGGGGACCACAGCTCCCGCAAGTTTTAGGTGGTGGGTTCCCCTGGGGAGCTGTCCCGTTTGGAAATGGAGCCAACATGGGGTTGGGAAGTGGTACGACTATGCCTGGCATGCCTGGCATGCCAGGAATGCCAGTTCAACCGGGTTGGCAGCCGGGCCTTGGAGTTGGTCCGAACAATGCGTTAACGCCGCTTCAAGACGACTATTACCCACCCGCACCGGTTTATTATCCACCAACAAACGGTCTAGAGATGCAATAAAAAATCCATCGGTTGCCCGATGGATTAGAATCATTTTCTACAACGATCGAGAGAACGAAACGTTGTCTGAGACTGTCTCGCTAGACAACGACGACTTCTTTGATTTTTTGCAAGAAGTGATCGCCGCCGGTCTTGCTCAATTCTTTGGCGTGTTTTTCGGCCTTTTTCATGTCTTCGTAATCGAAAACGGCAACTCGTTTGAGGCTTTGATTGAAAACACCCCAGTAAAGTTTAATTCTGGGTTCGGCCGCTGCCTTGCGGGTTCTCTTGACCTTTGGTGCTGCTTCGACAACAGCTCCTGGATTTTCTGGGTCGACTTCCGTGACGGCCTTCTTCTTACGAGGGGACTTAGCAGCAGCTGCCATATTATGTAAACTCCAGAAAGTATGAAGAAAGCGATCAGTCTAGCGAAGTGCTAGCAAGCGAGCGTTGCGCAGAGGTCGGGAAGGAATTAGTAACCACACGATGCATCGCCATACTGATTTTCGCCACACCATTATAAACGGTCGCGAACATTTACCCAACCGCTTGATTTAGTATTTTTGGTGGCATTTCGGCCCTAATATGGGTAAGCCTCGCCGCTGGGACGCATCACAATCGTTACAATCGGAAAATTCTCTCAATTCCTCAGACTCCTCTGCCCGATAAAGCAATCGGGGACTTGGTACGTCATCGTCCCCAGCAAATTCAAACGGGGGATGAAAAATGGGTGGAATCACAAGCCGACGCGGAATAAAAGCAAATCGCTCTCAATTGCTGGCTTTTTTGACCTCGTCCTGTATTGCGTTGACCAGCCAATCGATCGCAGTGCAAACTGTTCTTGCCCAGTCCAAAACGAAGGTGGAATTCAACATCAAGCCAACGAATGGTTCGGTTGTGTCGGCAGGTTCAACGATGCAAGAAGTACCGATTCGACTTTCGCTGCCGGTTTCAGTCCCGGCTTCTACTTCGATGAACCAAATGGCTCCATTACCAATGTTGCCACCTGCGGGATTGCCCACTTTTCCTAACAACCAGTCGTCTTTAGCCAATCCACTGGGGCTCCCCGCGAATCCCCAGAGTGGCAAAGTCCAAATGCGTTTGAGTTCGGAAGAACCACCAAAGTTACCGGTTTCTGCCACAAGCTCGATGAAGGATGCCGTTCGATTCCATGTTGCGGCAGATCTGCCGCGCCCGCAGTCGCTTCCATCGCAGTCGCTTCCATCGCAATCGCCCCAAAAACAAGTGGCAGCTCAAAAAACCGGAGGTCCCGTGAAGTTCAATTTGGGGGATGCTGGGGTCACGGATTTTGGTATCCAGGGGACGAGTATGTCACCACCATCGCTTTCGCGAGCTCCCGAGCTTGTGAAGCCTAAGAAGTTTTCTGTTGGTCAAACCGTTGTTCTTGCTCAAAGCTCCGAACTTACGGAAGGGACGGATTCGGTTCAACCCTTGGAATTGGATGGAAAGGAGATTATTCGGTCAGGAGTGTATCGGCAAAATGTCGTTACGCAGGCCAATTCTAACGCGTCCTCCGAAACCCCGCGTGAAGCCGTGAGCCAAGAAAAGCCAGCGTCCTCCGGGGTGGTAGCCTTGCCAAAACCATCCAAGTCCAAGAGTGTTGCGGATCGCAATTTGGCCGAGTTAGCAGGCAATACCTCTTCAGACCATTCGGAAACTATCACCCAAGATAGTTGGCATTCGGTTGAGGTAGAACGCGAGTATGATATCGAGCTCTTGGGGACCTATTCCATCGACGCTCCCTTTGAAATCGTGCGCATTGAGACTCAGGATCCTGAGTGCTGCAGCGTATTCAACAACGGGCGAGCGATCACTGTTGTTGGGAAGGCGGAAGGAAGCTCGAAAGTAGCGATTATTTCTAAGGATCATCAGAGAAGGGTCGTTGGGGTGAAGGTTTTGTCTACGGGACAGCAGCCAGCAACTCCCAAAAGCGATTTGGACCAAGTTAAGGAGATGATTGCAAACCTCTTTCCCGATGCAAATTTGTCGTTCACCAACCAAGATTCTGGCGGCATTGAAGTTCGTGGAACTACTAAATCCGAAGGAGAGGCACGCAAAGTTCTCGAGATTGTTCGAAGGATATGCTTAGTCCCGGTCGAGGACAAAGTGAAAGTTCAGCCCTAGAGACAGAGCCGACAAAAAGTCAAAGTAGCGGCACATTCCATGTGCCAACCACCGAGAATCCCTGCGAATCTCTAAGAGCGGACGGCACGACGGAGCTTGCCTGCTACTTTGGTGGGATGTGTCCCTGGAGGATCTTCGACCTCCTATTGTTGTGACGCGGGTGATGACAGCGGGGTCTGCTGAAAAATGACGGTGGCTTTTCCATCGGAGTAAGTTGGGCTACCTTATTCTTATGGAAACAATCATCACTGCAGTTGGCCAGGACAACGTTGGTTTGGCGGATCCCATTATTCACGACGTGACGAATCGTGGCGCCAACATCGCCGAAATACAAATGTATGATCACGATGAAGCGGCTGTATTCGCAATGATGTGTCGATTGCAAATCCCGCAAGCGGAATGGATTCCAGTTCAAGAGGCGATGGCAGCCATCGCTGCCAAAACCAGATTGGAAATTCGGGTTTGGAGCCCTGAAGAGCGCGCTTCACGACCTAATCTCGCTATTTGCGCAACGCTCATTGAAGATACACCTCGGTCCGTTCTGCAAGCGGTTCGCGATGGTGTTATCCGCGCAAACCCGGTCGTGTTGATTGGCAACCGGCGAAAATGTGAACCTTTAGCGCGCGAGTTCGGAATTCCTTTCGAGTACATCGGGACCGAAGATGGTTCTGCGGACGATTCGAAATTGGTAAGTGTCATCGACCAATACAATGCAGATTATGTTATCCTCGCCAGGTATATGAGAATCTTGCCGCCTGATGTTTGTTGGAAATTTGCCGGAGGACGAATCATCAATCTGCATCATGGACTGCTCCCGAGTTTTCGAGGGCTTCGACCGTACCATGACGCTTACGCGGAGAGAATGTTGACGTTCGGTGCTACATGCCATTTCATCGTGCCAGAGTTGGATGCTGGGAATCAGACGATTCAACAGACCGCTTTCACCGTTCCACCAGGTACACGTCTCGAAGAGATCATTGCACGAGGACAATCAGAGAACGAGCCTCGTTGTTTGGTCGAAGGGGTTCGGAGAGTCTGCGCCCGAGAAGTACAACTGCATTTCCACCGAGTCATTGCTCGCAAACAATGCTAAGTCTTCCATAATTGTCATACCATTTTTCTATTCTCTAGCGGAACAACATCATGCACCCTCATTCCTCAGCACCATCCGTTCCTGAGCCGTCCATCGTTCCAGTCCAAGGATGGCACTGTGGACACTACTTTTATCGTTGGAATCGAAATGCATTAGCGCAATTGGGGATGCTGGAAGCGAACACATCCCAAGTTTTGGATTTTTCGTTGGCTCTACAGGCATCGGATATTCAGAAACCAGAGCGGTTACAGTCCTTTATCGTCAGCGGACATAAAGCGGACTTTGCTATCATCTTGATGGATCCCAATCCGTTGACTATCGACGGGGTTCATCAGCGGATTATGAGTTCTTCATTAGGCAGCGCTTTAGAACCGGTGTATTCGTTCGTTTCGATGTCGGAGATCAGTGAGTATCTGCCGGATCAAGATCAGTATGCCAAAAAATTGATCCGGACAGGCGAGGATCCCACGTCGGCGACCTTTCAAGCAAAAGTCGCGTCGTACGAAAAGCGACTTCCGATGATGCATGCTCAACGACTTGCACCGGAGTTTCCAAATTGGCCAGCCATGTGCTTCTACCCGATGAATAAAGTGCGGCATGTCGGAGCGAATTGGTTTTTGGAACCACTCTCAGCACGCATGGAGATGATGGCCGAGCATGCGCAGAGTGGTATGTCCTTTGCCGGCCGCGTGACTCAGTTGGTAACCGCATCGGTTGGATTAGATGATTGGGAATGGGGCGTAACTCTCTGGGCGAAGAATCCGCAATATCTAAAGGAGATCGTCTACACCATGCGCTATGACTCTGCCAGCGCTCGGTTTGGAGAGTTCGGGCAGTTCTTTACCGGATACTTGTCTTCCCCCGAGGCGATTCTAAACCACTGTCGTATTCTAAGACTACATACTTAGAAAAGTCGCATCGTAAGGTAACGTGGAGTGGTTTTGCGGTTTGGAGTTGAAGCCTGCTATTCGTATTGCTAACTGTAAAAAAAGGCCCGTCCACTGACGAGCCTTTCTTTTCTTGTATTGCATCGCAGCATTGATATGTTACGCGATGGCTTGTGTGGAGGAGTGAGAAGAACTAGAACGCTCCACCGCCACCAAATCCGCCACCACCGCCACCACCAATCCCACCACCCGCGCCGCCGCCGCCGACACCACCACCACCGGCCCCGGTATTCGTTCCAGCACCACTAGCGAAATTGAATGTGTCCACGGCAACAATGTCGGAGAACATGGGTGATACGGTCGCGCGAACGTATCGACGATCCCCAGAAATAACCGCCGGACCAGCAAACAAATTTGTTCCCGAAGGAATGACGGTAATTTGGGGCGCGTAACCGACGGCTCCGCGACCAAACATAGGACCTCGATTCCCTTGACCTCGGCGTCCGAACTGAGATGCCAGGTAGGCCTGCCATGCTAGAGGATCAAATCCAGAGCTAGCTTCACCGCCACCTGCCCCACCTGCCCCAGCACCTGGGGCGGCACCGGCTCCTGCACCAGCCTGAGCCAAGACCGCTCCAAGCTCAGCACGCGCACTGCGTACCTTAGCGAGATAAGCTTCTGCGACAGGTTCTTTGCGATGTCCGTTCTGAACTATAACTGGCAAAAAGGCGCCGATAGCATTGTCTTCCAAGGTAACGACTTTTTGCTCGAACTTTTGTTCGGGAGTACCAAAATCGGTAACGATATTCACCGTGACTTTACCACCTGCTAACTCTCCCCAAACCTTCTTGAGAACGATTCGGTAAGTGCCGGCGTATCCGCTCGAGCATACATAAGTCTCCGAGAAACCATCTTTCGCGGCTTTGGAAAATGCAGAGCCATCTCCGAGCAAAAGCCCACCTGACGCAGTCCGTGGATTCGAAGCATCGCATACGCTTCCAGTGGGTTCTTCAACACTCAAATCGATGTCAGCTTCTCCAGTCCAAACAATTCGAACGACCAAGTCTCGAACGCGTGCAGTCTTCAATTGTTGTTCAAACTCGTAAGCCTTCATCGATTGCTTGCTTTCCGCGAGACGGACATAGCAAGATTTTGCGACCAAGATCGCCTTTTCAATCAGTGGCAAATAGTCATCGGGCCAGCCTTGGCTAAGTACTGCTGTCGATGCCCAGCGCATCGCTTCTTGATCTTCCGTTTCCACAGAGAGAGTCAATGCAAGTTCAAGAACATCTTTCAGACCAGGTGTCGACTTTTCAATGTCATGTAGAACATTCAGTGCTTCCTTTTTAAAGCCGTTACTACTCAAGTACTTAGCGACTTTCAGTGTACTCGTCTCGTCAGCGCCGTAATCGATGCTCGATAGTAACACTCGACGAATGTCCTTTGCAGGGTATTCATTCGCTTGCATCGCAGTACTCAGTGCGTCGTACATCCAAACCGCGGGAAGTGACTGACGCATGCTTTCACTAATTACTTCGATGATCTCTTCGAAGTGGGCTGTTGCTTCGGAAGCCAAGCCGGATTTGCTCGATTTCTTCGCGTCCATCATCTTCTGTGCCACCCACTTCGATAGCTTCGCTTCGGCAGCCAGTTTCACATCTTTGTCCTCGGAGGCTATTTCGGCCACAAGTTTCCATGGATCAGCTTCCGCTTTGGTCGGGGTGTCGTTCACGTCGAACATACCTCCCATACCACCGCCCATGCCTCCCATGCCTCCCATACCACCGCCCATGCCTCCCATGCCACCGCCCATGCCTCCCATGCCTCCCATGCCTCCCATGCCACCGCCCATGCCTCCCATCATGCCGCCGCCCATGCCTCCCATGCCGCCCATCATGCCTCCACCACCACCCATGCCCATATTGGGAACCACCAGGTCACCGACTGGATAAACGCGAGTTACGTTCGCTGAATTCGTCTTTGTGGTAATTCGCATGACTTCATCTTCGATGACGTAGGTCAAATTGAGAGGCTCTAGTACAAGCTTGAGCGCGGAACGGAAGGAAACGGGTGATTGCAATTGGAGAGTAATCTGTTCGTCTAAGGAAATCGCTTCCTCTTCTAAAGCCCTTTCGTCGATGACGATTGGAATGTTAATGTCAGGATCTTCCGCCCAACGCTTCATGACCGCTGACAGCCCCAGGCCCTGCAATTCGACGGCGACTGGTTTGCTCAGACTGGAGAAGATTCTTCTCTCGGCAGGGTTTCCCCCAGAAAGGTCGATCGAACCGTAACGTTCCAGGCGACGAGCACTCAACGCCTGCCAAACATCTGCCGGTGGATAACGTATAGGTGGTTCGTCCACGAATGGAACCGTTGCGAGTTCGTTGAGATACAACGCATCAACAAACGCCCTACGTCTTTTGCTCAAAACGTCTTCCATCAACTGCACGTTTGCAGCGATGTTGGACTCTCGGTTGGTGACGATATCGATGACGGAGTCGCGATCAATGGCCGTCACAGCTGGTGCAACTTCAGTGTTCGCATCAGAAAAAAGTTGTTGTCGCATCAGAGAATCGTAACGTTCTACAAGTTGCTTAATCGTTTCTTGGCGTCGATCCGAATCCGCAAGCAGTCTTTGTGTTACCGATTGACTGGACCGGACAGCTTCTTGTCGAGCGACTTCTTCACGTTTTGCAGCCTCAGCTCGCGCGGCTTTCTGAATCGAGTCTGCAACCATGCGTTCTAGACGTACTCGGCTCGCTGCGTCCAATTCTGGTGCACGGCGAACTTGATCCAGCAGCGACTTCAGGGAGAGTTTCATCGAGCTGAGATCCGCATTGGCTGCGCCGGGAATCTCCGCTCTTCGCACTGCCGAAATCTCTGCTCTTACCTGAGCTTCAAGCTGCTGTGCAGCAACTCTTCGAAGTGCTTCATCCTCTGCAAGCAGATCACCAACGTTTGCCAATTCATCGTACATCGGACTCGCGGAGCCTAGACCTGAACCGACGCCATCCAACATGCTTGGTGCTGGTGTTGCCGTACTCGGTGCGACAGGTGCTGGCATAGGTGTCGATGGTGGAACGACGGGAGTGGCCGGCGCGTCATCGCCAAATGGATCTTGCTGCTTGGTGGCTGGTTGTGCAGGAGGTTCGCCAAATGGATCGTCTCCACCGACCTGAGCCGAGATAAACTTGACGATCGGAGCCTTAGCACTGTTCGACTTGATTGGTTTCTCAACCTTTTCAGCAGTCTCCAATATGCTCTTGGCGCTTAGGTTGTTCGGCGAACGCTTCAAGGCTTCTTTTGCAATTGCTATCGCTGCCTTGCGATCTCCGGAGTGCAATGCGAAGCGCGCATCCTTTACCAGCACCTCGGAAGAATCCATCAACATTCGACCGAGTGACAGCAACGCTTCGGAACCGGGTGTCGGCAAAAGTAGCCCTTGGTTCAATTCGGCCTTTTCGATCACTTCGGGCAAGAACCCGAGATCTTCGTGGGACTCCTCGCTCTTTACATTCCAGGTCATCACCGCTTGGCTGCCATTCCAGCTACCAGCCAATTTGAGCTCCCCTGCCCAGGCTGCACTGGAAAGCTTGCCAATGATGATAGAATCGCGATCCGCACGAATGGGCGGAACTACGTTCGGAAAATGATTGACTAGCCCCTGTGGCCACTTCGAATCGGTAGGCCAGAACACTGGGGTGACACAGCTCTTGGCCAGATTTGCCGCGATTTGTTGGTTGGAACTGTTGTCGATATTTTTGTGAATATAGATCACACCGCCTGTGTGGTTGGCTAACGTTGCTAGGAACTCAACATCGGCCTCCGGTCCGATTGCCAGCGAATGAATCGTTGTGCGGGTTTCACGCAGTTTGTCAATCAGAACTTCGAAACCTTTCGGCTCAAGCAAATTGCATCGATGGAACCCATCACCGATGTACAAAATGGCGGAATCTGACGCCAAGCCCAGAGACTGACGGGCCGTTTGAATAGCAGCCACTAGGTCCGTCGATCCAAGAGGAATCGTTTTGTCCAGTTTCTTCAAGCCATCCTGGATCTCTGGTCCGTTGGGTTTCCCAACCCCCAAAATGGTCGACTCGACATCGGATGCAATCAACGACGTAAGCGAATTCTCAGGCAATGACTCGAGCACTCGCCTAGCCAGTTCGATCGAGTCCGAACGATACGAGCCGCTTTGCGTTGCCGAAGTGTCGACAATGATTGCAATTTTCGACGCCACTACGGCGTTCGGTGCACCGGCTGAAGGCTTCAAACTCAATGCAAACAACGTCTGATCGGCGTCTTGATAAGTGATCAGACGCGACTTCGGTTCGTCACCAAACGCAGGCACGCTCAGTAGCAGTCCTGTCAAAAAAGCTCGACTAACACAAGGAAACAGTCGCATAACGATTCGCTCCAAATTGGCCCGAATAGATGAGAAGGAAACTAACTCGTAACGCCTTAATCGTATTTCTAGCTACCCTAAGTTGCCATTAAAAAACGGCCCAAATCGTCAACTATCGTCTTCGAAAAGGTGGGTTTGTCTTGCTTCGACCACGATCCGACCGGCAAACAGTGCTCGTTTCGTTCCAAAACGTTCAAAAACACTAAAATATTGGCAAAAAACATTGAGGTCTAGCTTTTGCAACAGAAAGTCCCCCGCCAAAGCGCAAAAAGGGAGTTTGCCAGGGAGGTCGAGCGTATTTTTTTGCACCATCCGAAAACATTCGAAGGAGCAGGATCGAACACGACATGCATGAATTCTAAGAAAATTCCGCAAATCCCCCCCATTCCATTTATTTCAACATCCAATCACGTCCGATGAATCCGTAGAAGATTTTGTAGCTCGATTTAAGCTGGGATGGAGAGATCGCTATGTGTCAATCGAAAAGCATCTTGAGTAATTATCTATTGGCGATCGCCTGTTTTTCATTTTCCTTTTCATCCTCCACGGGCTTTAGCCAAAGTGACGATGCTGCTACGGAGAACGATTCGAGCAAGAAACCAGCGTTCGTAAATCCGTTTTCGAAGATGTTCTCCAAAAAAGAAGATCTCTCGGAAGAGAAATCAGCAACAGCCACAAAGAGTGCAAGAACTCCCTCGAGTTCAAAGCCAGCCCTCAGCGCGCCTCGAACAAGCAAACCTGCTGTTAACGCAATACCAGCATCTAACCGTGGTGGATTGCTCATGCCTTTGAAGTCGTTCACAAACCGAGTATTCCGATCCGGCGAAGACGCGATAGAGCAGTCGTTGGAAACAGTGGAAGAAGTAGAAAATCTCTCTGCAAAACCAACGCGGGAACCGTTTCGAAATCTGCCGCGACCTCGAATCGTTGAACGTCGCGACGAACGGCTTACCAACGATGTCAGTATTCAAACAGTGGAAACAAGTCCGCCGTCTACTGATTTCCCAAACGTGCAAGCCGCTCCTGCGAAGTCAACCGACAAGCAACTCGCACCTGTTTTTCGGAGTGAAAGTGCTTTCAGCACCTCGTCGACGAAGCCGACCGCTCAAAAGCCCAATGCGAACTCGAATCCTCCCGCTCCCGTCTTTTCTTCACTGGGGGTGGATTCAACCTCACGAAGGACTGGAGATTTGTCAAGTGAATCGTTGGATAGCGGAGAAAATCCAAAGAAGTTTTTGGCGAACGCGGAAACAACTTTATTGGACCTAAGTACCGATAGCAGTGATCATCCAACAGCAAGCGCTGGTTTGCTCCCCTCGAGCACTCCAAAGAATCGAGTCTCACAAGAACCGCCCCGTGAGTCAAAGACGAGTCATACTGTTTCACCTCCAAAGTCATCCTCCGCGCTAGAATCCTCCGCGCTTGAAAACGCTCCGAGAGCAAGCGAACCCATGGGGGCTCCAATGGTGTCTAGCATCCGCACTCGATCGGAGACAAAACCAAAACCAGATTCTCCAGGAAAGCCAGCTTTATCCAAGCAGGAGAGTGCCGCTTCTAAGACCGGTGCTCTCAGTGAAATGAGTCAACCAAGCGTTCGTGTTTACGTCAACGGGCCAGATTCTCTTTTGGTTGGACAAGATGCAGTTTACGAAGTCGTTGCGAAAAACGATGGAGCGAACGACCTTTCTGGTCTGCTGCTACGCGTTGGAGTTCCTGCGACGATCGCTTTATCGAACATAATTGCCTCCGAGGGAACTGCTCAACCGGATAATGAGAATGGTGAGAATGCCGTTGGATGGGAAATCGAGAAACTGCCAGCGGGTGCCTCGAAGAACCTGAAGTTCACTCTGCAAACACAGCAGCCCGAGCACTTTGCGATGGGAATCGAATGGACATCGTTGCCCAACACCCATCAGCTACCAATCAGCGTTCAGCAACCCAAGCTTGATTTGGCCCTCGAAGGTCCCTCGGAAGCAGAATTTGGCACGCCACAAAACTACCGGCTTCGAATCAAGAATCCTGGAAACGCAGTCGTCAAAGCGGTCGAAATCGTACTCACAGCCGAGACCTTTGGTAGCAATCAGTCTGTTATCGGCGACATCCAGCCTGGTAGCGAACGAATTGTCGATGTCGAGCTGTTGTTCCAGCAGCATGGAATCATTCCCATCGTCGCCACTGCAACCAGTGCTGTTTCGAAGCTTCAAGCAAGAAACTCCATCGACGTTCGCGTAAAGCAATCTGCAATTGTCGCCCATTGGGTCGGACCAACCGAATTTTACCAGGGAAGTGTTGCTGAGTATATCTTGACCTTAAACAATCAGGGCGAAGCTCCCGCATTGAACATTCCATGTACAGTTAAATTGCCTCTCGGCGCTGACGCAACGAGCTTGCCGCCAGGCGCTACCAAGCGAGGAAACAGTATCCAATGGGAACTCAAACGTCTCATGCCTCAAGAATCGATATCCGTTCCCTTTAGCGTGATGTTGGGTAATGTTGGTAACAACACGTTCGCGTTTACCGCTGAGACGAAGAATGGTACCGCGCCAAGTACTGAGATCACTACCATTGTTGACTCGATTGCAGACCTGAAATTGACTGTGATCGACCCGATCTCACCAGCTCCGATTGGGCAATCAGTCTTCTATGAAATTGAAATAAGCAATCGAGGTCGAAAAGCCGCTAACGCAGTGGAAGTGATTGCTCAGTTTTCGGAAGGGATCGAACCTATCCGCTTTGAAGGGCACTCGGGCCGCATTGTTCCAGGGCAAGCAATCTTTTCTCCTATTCCAACCATTGCTCCAGGGGAGAAGGTATCTCTCAAGGTCGCGGCTGAAGCAAAGTCCGCGGGGGTTCATCGGTTTCGAGCTGAAGTCAAGAGTGCCAGCAGTGATACCGACCTCATCCACGAAGAATCAACTCGCTATCTTGCAACCGGAAGCAACCAACCGACTCGGCGATAATCGATGCTTGCTTTTGCTCCGTCGATGAAGACTTCCAAGATGGAATACCCGCTAATTCCTAGCCAGCGAACTCGAATGTCACGACGGCAGTGCATTGTTGCATGGTCTTTCGTGTTGTTCGGTCAAAGCATTCTCTACTCGGAAGATCATGCCGCTCCTTTCGCCATTCGACCGAGCGAGCCCTATTTCGTTCCTGAGCCCGCCTCGCTCAGCAAATCATTCGATGCAAGCGAAATTGCGCAGATTGCAGCTAGACAATGCGGTCCAGCAAATTTGATGATTCGAGAGAACGCGATCAGTACCCATCAGCGTTGCGAAAAAGAGGTCGAGCTAACGGCAATTTGCTCGATACGCCAGGCGACAGCGCACAGGTTGAGAGAGAACGCGGCCTCGATTGCGTTGAAGTTGCATTACGGGCTCGCGGCATGCAAGCAATCGCAGGAACTCTTGAATCGCACTCGTCAAGAACTGGATCGACAATCCATGGCCCAAGGCAAGTTGATCGAAGAAGGTGTGCCAATTCCTGACCCTCTTCTTTTGGATCGGTTGAGGGTAGATTGGAATGATCAGCTGCTGGAAAATGAATCCAAACAACGGACGCTTCGTATCCAACTATCCGAACTTGTGGGAGGCGAAGTCGCTTGCAACTATGAACCAATGTTTGAACGAAACTTGGCCCCTAGCGACGTCGATGTGTGTGACTACCTTCAGACAGCGATGAGGCGCCGTCATGAGATCACCTTACTGTTCGGGTTGCGTTCCTCGATCAATGACTCGACCATCGAATTGTGGGAGACCCTCGCGGCAGCGCTTTCGGGTGTTCCTGCCCTGCGTTCTAAACCGCTAAGCGTGGCCGGTCGAATCAAGCGTCTGCTTTTGCGAGACGAAATCGAGCAAGCGGTCCAAAATCGAAAGCAATGGCTTGAGACCTTGATCCATGAACGAACGAACCACATTCGCAAAGAAGTGGAAGTCGCTTACGAAACGAAAAGAATTGCTGCTTTGCGATGGGCGAATTCAAGGGACCAAAGCCAAATTTGGGAGACACGAATTCAGCAGCTTGAGAAAATAGGCGAAGAGCTAAAGGGAAATGTAGCAGACCAATCCGCCGCGAGACTTCAAGCTTTGCAGAGCGAAGTAAACACCATTAAACGATGGTTAGACTGGCATCTCGCTAACGTGGATCTCGAGAATGCAACAGGTACGATACTTCGAACTCAGATCCACTCAGAGAAATAAAAAAACATCGACGGAGAGTTGGTCACCCTCCGTCGACGTTTCTAGTAGAAGGACAAGCAAGGTTGAAGGAGGTTAGCCGTTCGCTGCGGGGACGACCCAAACCTTGAGTTCAGTCGAAATCTCTTGATGCAATTGCACCTTGACCGTGTAGAGTCCCAACTCCTTCAGAACACCTTCTAGCCGAACCTGATCTGTTGTGATACTGAAGCCGTTCGACTTCAAAGCCGAAACGATCTCTTGTGCGCCGACACTACCATACAAATGCCCTTCGTCGTTGGCATTCGCTTCGACGTTGATCGATTGCTTGGACAATTGATCTGCTAACGTGCGCAACGATGCAAGCCGTTGTTTCTCGATTTCGAGCAACTTCGCCTTGTGCTTTTCGACCATTCGCTTGTGATGCTCTGTCGAAACAATAGCTAGCCCCTGAGGAAGCAAGAAATTGTTTGCATAGCCAGCCTTGACCTCGACGACGTCCCCTGACTTTCCAAGAAACTCGACATTCTGGATCAACATCAACTGGATTCCGCCATTAGGGCCCTTCGGCAATCGCGGAAAGGTCGGGGTTCGCATTTTTCGTGTTGTCATATCAAATCAATCAACCACAAACGGTTTCGAAATAGTGTTAAGGATTATTCCAACAATTAAAACGGCATATCTTCTTCGACGAACACATCGTCGCCGACTTCCGAAACATGCATCTCGTTTTGAGAGCCTTGATCCGAATTGGAAAAACGAGCTCCATTGTTTTGTGGCCGAGCGCTGCTCGGAGTGCCTTTACCTTCACCGCGTGCACCAATGAGTTGCATGCGATCAACGATAACATAGAGCTTGCTTCTCTTTTGTCCGTCTTTTTCCCAAGTATCTTGTTTTAGTCGCCCCTCAACAAAGATCGGAGATCCTTTGCCAAGGTACTCTGCAACCACTTCCGCAGTGCGTCCGAAAAAAGTGACGTCCACGAAAGAAGTTTCATCTACCCACTCGCCCGCCGCGTTTTTGCGACGTTCGTTTACGGCTATCGCATTCTGGCAAACCGCCAATTTGCTGTTTGTGTAGCGCAGTTCGATATCTCGAACCAAATTTCCTAGGAGAATAACTCGATTGTAGCTGGCCATGATTGTCTCCTCGGTGCGTGTGACCGATCGCTATGCCTCAATTTCGGCAACTATACGCCTCATTTTCGGCAACTAGACGAGTCTGAACTTCCTATTCGTCTTCGACTTCTATCCCTTCTTCATCGTCGGCATCCGCACCGACTGTTACGGCTTGTCGTTGTAGCGCATCGATCGGAATCACAACTTTCTCTTGAGCGTGTGCGACCAGTGCATCCACCAATTTTGGATCGATCTTTGTAAACATAAATCGAAGCAAACTCTCGTTGAGCTGACAGGTTCGATTCAGTTCTTTCAGCCGAAGCGTGTCCAGCTTGAAATAGGCTAACCAATAGGTTCCCTTGTTGTGTCCCTTGATCGGGAAAGCAAGTCTCTGTTCAGCCCAAAGACGGCTAACCAGGATCTCGCCACCGAAATCGGTGACCATGTTCTGCACCGAGGCAGCTATTCCGCCCGGATCACGTGCGTAGTGATTGCTGTCGAACAAGAAAAGGCATTCGTATATTCCGGTGGCCAACTTTATAGCTCCTACACTGTTTGCTGATCAGTCGTATCAAATTGGAGCGATCATTCGCTCTCTGGGGTTTGTTTTCGCTTGTTTTCTTGCTTTTTCAACGTCGAGTTCGAATTGAATTCATTCATTGCGATATCGATCCCTGCAACAAGCCATCGTTCAATCGCAGCACATGTGCGATCCAACGCCGACTTGACAGTTACCGACTCTTCGCTGGTGAACTTCCCCAACACGTAATCGACCGTCTCCCAATGCTCGGGAGTGGGGTCTATCCCAATCCTAAGCCTCGGTACATCCTGAGTTCCCAGACAGCTAAGGATATTCTCCAACCCTTTTTGTCCGCCGCTCGAACCCGATTTGCGAATCCTTAATTTACCTAGTGGCAAACTTAAGTCATCGCAAATCACCAAGATGTTTTCTGGTTCTATGCGGTAAAACCGAGCAAACTGTGCAACGCACCGTCCACTGCAATTCATGTATGTTAATGGCCAGACCAAGCAGATGTCGTTCCCGTTCCACTTTGTCTTGACAAATTGTCCTTCAAACTTCGACTGAACAGTTTTCGATACAACGGAATTCGACGCAACTGACTGAGTCGAGAATGTATCCAAATTCATCCGAAACCGATTCAGTGCTTCGAAACCTATGTTGTGTCGTGTCCATTCGTATTTGGTTCCTGGGTTCCCAAGCCCAACTACCATGGAAACGCGCGACGTGGGCTCCACAGCTCACACTAGCTAGCCGCGGGCGTCGCTGCTTCTGCAGCCGCGCCAACCGAGACAACTTGTGCAACAACAATGGTGCCTGGTGTAACCGGAGTCGCACCTTCAGGCAATTTCAATTCGTTGACGTGAATCGACATCCCTATCTGCAGGGAGCTGATATCACAAGTCAAATATTCTGGAATCTTCCCAGCAGGGCAATGAATCGTAACCTCATGGACCACGAATCGCAACTGGCCAGCAGCAGTCGCCGCACCAGGTGCCTCACCATGCAAATGGATCGGAATCGTTACATCCACCGCCTCTGTTTGCGAAACGCGAGCAAAATCGACGTGGATTACTCGGTCACCCATGCTGCTCCACTGAACAGCTCTCAAAAGAGCCGAATCGGTCGCCGCGCCGGTCAAGTTCACCAACTTTGTACCGTGCTTGATTAGCTTATTTACGGTATCCAATGGCAGCGTTAAACAAAGATTCTCTTCGCCGTGCCCGTACAGGATCGCCGGAATCAAACCTTTTTCTCTAATTTTGATCATTGCACGCGATCCGAGAGTTTCGCGCTTTGTTACTTCGATGGTTTCAATCATTCCAATGCAGTTCCGGAGCCAAATGTATTCTTGAACACGAGACTACCTCCTCGCCGAGGCCCACCACAGTGGGTTTTCCATTTATTCAGGGAAAGCCCAGCAGTATGACGAAATTGATTGCTGATGCAAGGGCAAATGTACTTGTCGATTCTGGCTCGTAGCCTATGCTGTTCGCATGGCGAAAAAAACTACCAATTTTGACTATATTGAACCTGTCGGAGCTCGCGTCTTGGTTCTCAAGGATGAACCCAAACGCGAAACAAAAGGTGGGATCGCTCTCCCTGACGCGGCTGAGATCCCCACGATCACGGGGAGAATCGTTACCATTAGCAGGCAAATCGAGCTTGATGACGATGTCCCGCTTAAACAGT
>Ga0315899_10003354_pt1 | contig 17445 bp, 15 predicted proteins | sample LakEriMetagenome_2_FD_203518 | JGI IMG/M metagenome (GOLD analysis project Ga0315899, IMG submission 203518) | Freshwater fungal communities from buoy surface, Lake Erie, Ohio, United States - Buoy 4 MA112 | ecosystem: Environmental > Aquatic > Freshwater > Lake | place: USA: Lake Erie, Ohio... | reverse complement strand
CGCGCGCGCGGGGGGCCGGCCCCCCCCCGGGCCGCCGGCCCCCCCCCCCCCCCCCCCCCGGCGGGGGGGGGGGCCGGGGGGGGGGCGGGGGGGGGCCCCCGGGGGGGCCGGGCAGCTCCGTTGCGAGTGTATGGGCGCCGCGGAACGGCCGGCTGGTGCTGCCTAAAGTCGCTCCAAGCCGAACACTGCAGCCGGCGGGAGGGTCATGGGCACCGCCGCCACCACCGATCGGGCGCGGGCCCCGAAGGCCCGGATCGCCCTGGTGAATCTGTTGACCCTGTTGACCCTGTTGACCCTGTGGGCCAGCCGGCCCGGCGCCGCCGCTGCCCAGGGGGCGGAGGTGGTGCTGCCCGACCGGCAGGGCGATTTCCCCAGCCTGGAGCGGCTGGGAGCGCGGGGCCTGATCCGCCAACGCCACTGGCTAGTGGTGGATCCGGATCCCGCCGGCCTGGCCTGCCGGGACGCCACCGGTCGGGCGTCGATCGCCCTGCGGCCGGGCGCCATCGTTGAGAGCGAAGGCGGCAGCCAAGCGCTGCGGCTGGTGCAGGGGCGGCCCTGGCTGCGGGTGAAGGCGCCACCCGTTGCGATCCTGCGCGACAACCGGTTGGCCGAGCGGGGCAGCACGGCCCGATGCTGGGTACGGGCGAACCGCACCTACCTGGCGCCGATCCTGCCGGAGGCCCTGCAGGCTCTCTAGAGACGCATCACCGTATGAATCCAGATGTTGGCGGGGTTGCTGCGGGACTCCGGCGAGCAGGTGCGGGCGATGAGGTCATGCGAATAGTGCAGCCGCTCACCACTGCGCGCGTTGTCGTAGCCCGAACTGAACCACTCGCCGTAGGGATCGTTAACCAGAAATCCCGCATCGTCATAACCGCGGATCACAACGATATGACCAAAGGAAGTGAAATAGCCATGAACGATCACCGGATGGCCGGCATCGATTGCTCCGCGCATATCCGCAAACGTACCATTTTCGCGGAAGACGTCTTTGTACCCAGGATAGGTTTCGATCAGATATTTAAGATCATAGGGATTATGGCGACTGCGGCCCATGTCTTCCAGCTTTAGATAGAGCTCATCCTCAAGCTGAGCACCTTCGCGGCGCGGCATGCCCAGGTAGTACAGGCACATGGCCACGCAGGTGACGTTGCAACTGCCGTAGGGATTATAGGTGTTATTCAGCTGGGAGAGATAGGGCACAGCCAGATCATGCTCACCCCCAGCCGCCCCGGGAACGGGGATGGGCGGCAGCCCTTCCGGACCCGCACCGCTGGGGGTCGTCCCCAGCTGGCGCCAGTGGGGTCCGTAGATCCACCAGTCACCGGCGCCATAGGCGAGCCGCACGTGCAGCGACTGGCCCTCCTGCTCAAGGAGCGCCTCGAACTTCCAACAACGCCCACTCTCCACCGCCACCAGCTGGTGGGGCAGCAACTGGGTCGAATCCAGGTTGTCCTTCTTGAAGAAGGTGGGGGTGATCGCCTCCAACAACAGCGAACCCACCTCTGGCGCGGCTGGAGGATCAGGGGGCGCGACGTCAGACGGCGGAGGCTCCGCACCCTGACCAAGCTCCTCCAACCCCTGCCGCCACAGATCCCCTTCGGCGATGCGGCGACGCCGCAGGCCAGCCTCCACCGGCGTGCCTGGATTCACGTAGAGCAACAGGGCATCAGGCACCTCCGGCCAGCGCTTCTCCCGCAGAACGCGGCTGATCGTGTCAAAGCCGCCGGCGCCGTAAAAGCCACTGCCAAGGTTGTAGGCGAAGCTGCACAAGGCCGAGCGCATGGGCGCGTTCATCTCCGACCAGAAGGGGATGCTGCGACTGATCGGCTGCCAGGTATGGCGCTCAAGAATGGTGGTGAAACACAGGTCAGCCTGCTCCCGGGTGATGACGTCGCTCGGACCGACCCGCTGGCCATCGGGATACACCGTGGTGCCCCAGCCGATCGTCCAGGGTTCGGCATTGGTGAGCGGATCGGGATAGGCGTGCACGCAGCCATCGCTTGGATCGAGGCGGTGGCACCCCTCGAAGTCCTGAATCAGCTGGATCGCTTCCTGGGGAACGGGATCGGACATCGCAAAGGCGTTAGGCCTCCGGGATCTCTTCGACCTCAGCCTCTTCGGGCGCGGGGGGGACAAGCACCACTTCGGCCAGGCGATCACCGGCATCGAGGCGTTGCAGGCGCACGCCGGTGGCTGCCCGCGACTGCTGGGGAATGGCATCGGCCTGCATGCGCACGATCACGCCGCGCTCACTCACCAGCAGCAGCTCCTCCCCAGCCCCCAGCACCTTGAGCCCCACCAGGGAGTCGCCCTCGCGGCGGAAACGGATCGCCCGCAAACCCATGCCGGCGCGCTTCTGCAGGCGGAACTGGGGCACGGGCACCCGCTTGCCCAGGCCACTGGCGCTGGCCACCAACACCCAGGGCCCCTCGCTGGTGGCCACCTCCTCGCCGGATTCGCTGCCCTCGCCCTCCTCGTCCACCTCCGCCTCGGCGCTGGCCACCCGATCCGCAAGCTCGGCAGGCAGCACATCCATGCTCACCAGGGCATCGCCGGCCCGCAGGGTCATGGCGCGTACGCCCCGGGCGGAGCGGCCGAGGGGGCGCAGCTCCTCATCGCTGAGGCGGAAGTGAATCGTCATGCCCTTGAGCGAGCCGATCAGCACGCTGTCGCCCGGCAGGGCAAGCCGCACCCAGCGCAGGGCATCGCCCTCCTCGAGAGAAATGGCGATCAGGCCATTGGCCCGGATGTTGGCGAAGGCCGATAAACGGGTGCGCTTGATGTAGCCACCGCTGGTGAGCATCACCAGCACCTGGTCATCCTCGAAGGCACCCACGGCCAGCAGCGAAGTGATCAGCTCCTCCCTAGGAATCGGCAGCAACTGCACGATCGGCGTGCCCCGGGCGGCGCGGCTGCACATCGGCACCCGATACGCGGGCAGGGAATACACCACGCCGCGATCGCTGAAGAGCAGCAAGGAATCGTGGTCGTTGCAGCTGATGAACAGCTTCACCGCCTCCTCCCCCTGGGAGCGGGTGCCGGCCTTGCCGCGGGTGCCGCGACTGGTGGCCTCGAATTCACTCACCGGCATCCGCTTGAGGTAGCCGTTCTCGGTGAGCAGCACAACCGAGCGCTCGTTGGCGATGAGATCGATATCTTCCAGGCCACCCTCAAGATCGAGGATCTCGGTGCGGCGGGGCGAATCGTATTTGGCCCGCAGCGCCTGCAGCTCTTCGCCAATCAATCCGAACACCCTCTCCCGCCGGGCGAGAATGTCCATGTAGTCGGTGATCTTGGCGAGCAGATCCTCGTGCTCCAACCGAATCTTGTCGGCCTCCAGGGCCGTGAGCCGGCGCAGCTGCATCTGCAGGATCGCGTCGGCCTGGGGTTCGCTGAGGCCGAAGCGCTCCATCAGCTGTTGCCGGGCCGTGGCGGTATCGGCGGCGGAGCGGATCAGGGCGATGATCGCGTCGAGGTTGTCGAGGGCGATCAGCAGGCCGAGCAGGATGTGGTCGCGCTCCTCGGCCTTGCGCAGCAGGTAGCGGGTGCGGCGCTCGATCGTCTCGATGCGGAAATCGAGAAACACCTGCAGCATCCGGCGCAGGGTGAGCAGCACGGGTTCGCCGCCCACCAGCGCCAACATGTAGGCGTTGAAGTTGCTCTGGAGCGGTGTCAGCTTGAACAGGTTGTTGAGCACCACCTGCGGGTAAGCATCGCGGCGCAACTCGATGACGATGCGCATGCCGTCGCGATCGCTCTCATCGCGGATATCGGCGATGCCCTCCAGTTTTTTGTCATTGACCAGCTCGGCAATGCGCTCGATCAGGGCCGCCTTGTTGGTCTGATAAGGAAGCTCGGTGATGATCACGGCGTCCCGATCGGGACGGCCCTTGGCCTCGATCGTCTCGATGCGGGCGACGCCGCGCATCGTGACGGATCCGCGACCGGTGGTGTAGGTCTCGCGGATGCCCCGGCGGCCGAGGATCTGGCCGCCGGTGGGAAAGTCGGGTCCGGGGATGATCGCCATTAGGGCCCGTTCCTCGATCTCCGGATCGGCGATCAGGGCGAGCATGCCGTCGATCAGCTCGGTGAGGTTGTGGGGAGGGATGTTGGTGGCCATCCCCACGGCGATGCCGGTGGAGCCGTTGAGCAGCAGCTGGGGCAGCCGCGAGGGGAGCACGGTGGGCTCCTGCTGGGAGCCGTCGAAGTTGTCGACGAAGTCGACCGTTTCGCTCTCGATGTCCTCCAGCAGGGCGTCGCTGGTGAGGGACTGCAGCCGCGATTCGGTGTAGCGCATGGCGGCCGGCGGGTCGTTGTCGACCGAACCGAAGTTGCCGTGGCCATCGACCAGCGGCATGCGCATCGAGAAATCCTGCGCCATGCGCACCAGCGCGTCGTAGACCGCCGTGTCGCCATGGGGGTGGTACTTGCCGAGCACCTCACCGACGACGCGGGCGCATTTCCGGTAAGGACGGTCGCTGGTGAGACCCAGCTCGTACATGGCGTAAAGAATGCGCCGGTGCACCGGCTTGAGACCATCGCGGGCGTCGGGCAGGGCCCGGCCCACGATCACGCTCATCGCATACTCCAGATAGGAGCGCGACATCTCGTTGCGGAGATCGGTCTGGATGATCCGCCCGTCGGAGTCACCGGGGCCTGTGGACCCCGGTCCGGTTGGATCCGCCATGCCGTACCGACTGGTGCAGCGCCCACTCTATCGAAAGCCGTCCGGTTGAACCGCCCCCCGATGCCGCCGGCCCGTCCCGCCCGCACCGCCAACCCGGCCGACCTGCCCCCCCGCGACGAAGCGAGCCTGCGGGAACGCCAGCGCCAGGGACGGCTGCGGGTGCGGCTCGCCGCCGACTGGCGCGCCCTGGTGGCCGCCGTGGGGCTGGCGGAGGCCTACGCGGAAACGGACGTGGTGGTGGCCGCCGATGCCGGTTTCAGCGACCAGGCGAGCCTGCATCTGCACCTCGGCCCCACCGATCCCCCGATCCGCCTGCGGGATACCAGCCTCGGCGGCATGCCCGCCCAGGCCGGCGGAGGGGGCGCCGATCTGGTGCTCCCGATCGGCGGGGGATTGGCGGAGGGGAACCGCCGGGGCGGCGCCCAGGTGCTCGCCGACCTGCTGGAGGGCAAAGAAATCAACCTCGACAGCGGCGGCGAGGGCACGCGGCTCCAGCCCCGCCGCGAGCTGCACACCCGCCTCGACCTGGAGCGCATCGGTGGGGGGCGACTGCTGCTGCACCGGGCGATCGTGGAAAACGGCCTGGTGGCGGTGAGCAGCGGCGAAGGGCTCCTGCCCAGCCCCTATGGCCCCTTGCTCGGCCCCTTCGGCAATGCGCTATGGACCGCCGGGGGAGCCGGCAGCATCGGCCTGACGATGCCGGGCCTGGCGCAGCTGGGGCCCGGCTCGCCGGTGCTGGTGGGCGGGGCGGTGGGCTGGGTGGTGGGCAGCGGCAGCGGCCACCAGCCCCAGCCCCGCCGCCAGGCCTCCGGCCACGCCCGCAGCCCGGGCGCTGTGGCGGCCGTGATCGTGGATCTGCATGCCCTCGAGCCTGGCTGGCTGCGGCCCTGTTTCTTCGAGGCCCAGGGCAGCGCCCTGCTGCTGCCGATCGCCGCCCCGGTGGCCCTGATCGATGGGGCCACGGCCCTGCAGGCCGCCGCCAACGATGGCCAGCTGGAGGCCCCAGTCCTCGACCTCTCGGTGCCGCGGCGACTCAAACCGGGCTTCGGCACCGTCTCCTACGCATCGCTGCGGGGCGGCCGCATCGAGGTGGAGGGCCGTGGGCTGCGGGCGGCGCCAGCCCACAGCCCACGCCTGGCGGAGGCGATCGCCCGGGAACTGGTGCGTCGGCTCGAGGAGAACGCGTTTCCGCTGCGCCTGCCGGTGTTGCCGCTCAGCCCACGGCCAACGCTGCTTCCCCTGGAGGCCTGAGGCCCGCCAGCCCCGCCGGCGCAGGAAAAAAAGGCGGATCCTGCGTAAGCTCCCGCCAATTCCACCGCCCGCCATGGCCGAGACCCCTCTCTCCCCCGGCGCCCCTGGCAGCCCCGAGTCCACCGGCAACGCCGGGGGCCCACCCGAGCCCGTTGCGGAGAGCCCTGTGGAGGCGATCGTCCGACCCGAGCCTGGGCCGATTGAGGTGAGCCTCACCCCGACCGAAATCCCGGCTGAAGTTCCGGCTGGAGTTCCGGCTGAAGCCCCCTTCGAAGTCCAGGCGGAGTCCCCCGCCGAGCCGCCAGACGAGCCGCCCGTGGCCAGCCCGGCGCCAACCCCGGCTCCCCCACAGGAGGCCAACGGGCCAGAGGCGCCGATCGAGCCTGTGGCGACAGAACCTGAGGCGGCCCCTGCCCCGGCCCCTGTGGCCCCTGCCCCCGTGGCCCCGACTCCCTTGCCCCCGGCTCCCGTGGCCGCAGCCGAGCCCGAAACCCCGCCCGTGGAGGTGCCCGAGCCGGCGCCCACCCCCACGATCGCCACCACCCTGGAGATCCCCGCGGCGTCCGGCGCCACACCCGCCGACGGTGGCGAATTCGACCTGCTGGTGGAGAAGCTGCGCACCTGGTTCACGGAGGCCGACATCGGCGGCCACTGGCAAAAACTGCAGGGCCCGCTCAAGGGCTTCGCCCTGCTGCTGGTGGCTGTGCTGGCACTGCGGCTCTACGCGCGCGTGGTGGGCACCCTCGATGGCATCCCGATCCTCTCCGGGCTCCTGGAGCTCACCGGCCTGCTGTACCTGATCTGGTTCAGCAGCACCCGTCTGGTGCGCACCAGCGAGCGCGAACGGGTGCTGGCGGAGTGGAAGGAGCGCTGGCAGGCCTTCAGCGGCCGGCACTGATCGCCAGCGAGCGCCGCACGGAGAGCAGCCGCGGCCCAGGGGCGACACACCAGCCCCTGGCCCCCCGGTTGATAGTTTGGCCCGACTGTGCTCCGCCTCCGGTGAACATCCAGCTCGGTCGCAACCGCGTCGTCCGCCGCGCCTACGGCATCGACGAGATTGCCCTGGTGCCTGGAGGTCGCACCGTCGACCCCGCCGTCACCGATAGCCGCTGGAGCCTTGGGGGGATCGAACGAGAGATCCCGATCATCGCCAGCGCCATGGATGGGGTGGTCGATGTGGGCATGGCGATCGAGCTCAGCCGCCAGGGGGCCCTTGGCGTGCTCAATCTCGAGGGGGTGCAGTGCCGCTACGACGATCCCAACCCCATGCTGGACCGCATCGCGGCGGTCGGCAAGGACGAGTTCGTGCCGCTGATGCAGGAGATCTATGCGCAACCGGTGCGGGAGGAGCTGATCCGCCAACGGATCGCGGAAATCCGCGCCGGGGGTGGCATCGCGGCGGTGAGCGCCACACCGGTGGCGGCCCTGCGCTTCGGCCAGGCGATCGCCGAAGCCGGCGCCGACCTCTTCTTCGTGCAGGCCACGGTGGTCTCCACCGAGCACATCGGCGGCGAGGGGCAGACAAGTCTCGATCTGGCGGCCCTGTGTCGCGACATGGGGGTGCCGGTGGTGATCGGCAACTGCGTCACCTATGACGTGGCCTTACAGCTGATGCGCGCCGGCGCCGCTGGGGTGATGGTGGGGATCGGCCCTGGGGCGGCCTGCACCTCCCGCGGCGTGCTGGGGGTGGGCATCCCCCAAGCCACCGCCGTGGCCGACTGCGCCGCCGCCCGGGACGACTACGAAAAGGAGAGCGGACGGGTGGTGCCGGTGATCGCCGATGGCGGGATCGTCAACGGTGGCGACATCTGCAAATGCCTGGCCTGCGGAGCCGACGCGGTGATGATCGGCTCCCCGATCGCCCGGGCGGCCGAAGCCCCCGGGCGCGGCTTCCACTGGGGCATGGCCACCCCCAGCCCCGTGCTGCCGCGCGGCACCCGCATCCGGGTGGGTACCACCGGCAGCCTGGAGCGGATCCTGCGGGGGCCCGCCAGCCTCGATGACGGAACCCAGAACCTGCTGGGCTGCATCCGCACCTCCATGGGCACCCTCGGCGCCCGCACCCTGCGGGAAATGCAACAGGTCGAGGTGGTGGTGGCGCCCTCCCTGCTCACCGAGGGCAAGGTTTATCAGAAGGCCCAGCAGCTCGGGATGGGTAAGTGAGCGAGGGGCTAACGTCAGATTGTGGGGGCTACGGCTCGCACACTCCTCACACCCCCTAGCCCGGGATCCCCGGGCTTTTCCTCTTCCCGGCCAGGCGGCCGCTGCGGCCCACCACCTCCCTGCGTGCGCCCCGCAGGGGAGGCAGGAATCAAGCCCGTCAACGCTTCTTGCCGCCGTCGTAGACGAGTCGATGATGATGGCTAGATTCCCGCGAGTACCAGTCGCCATCAAGGATATCTAGCGCCAAACCGTTCAGCGGCGACACCTTCGAGCAAGAGGCGCTCAAAAGCTCCTCGCCCGTTCCGGTCGATTTTCGGGCTCCCTGATGCCGCCCTGGTGAATGGTCGCCCAAGGCGTCAATAATTTCGCGAATGAACATGAAGGAAGGGTCAAAGTTTCAAGCCAAACATTGATGAAAACCCGCCAATCCCCAGCAAATACGGGATTCGCAGCATCCCCACTCCGCTGCTTTTCAACTAAGGAGTGAAGATCGATAGGATCGCCTGAGCCGTACCCAAAGTCTCCCCCATCGCCACCTTCGGCACTGGCCATCCGTCTGTCGGGGTTCTTGCCCAACCTCCCGGCGGACCATCCGCAGGGCATGGCGCGGCATCAAGCGATGCAACGCTTGGCGCCACAGCCGTAGACGGGCCGTGGATGGTTGCTAGATTTGCCAAAACCCGCCCCCCATCAAAGATGTCCAGCGCCAAGCCCGTCACCGACGACTCGTTCGAGGAAGAGGTGATCAAGAGCTCCCTACCCGTCTTGGTGGACTTCTGGGCACCCTGGTGTGGCCCTTGCCGGATGGTGGCGCCGATCGTTGATGAAATTGCGCAGGAATACGAAGGCAAGCTCAAGGTCCTCAAGATCAACACCGACGAAAATCCCAATATCGCCAGCCAATACGGCATCCGCAGCATCCCCACCCTAATGATCTTTAAAGGTGGCGAAAAGGTGGATACTGTTGTTGGAGCGGTGCCCAAAAACACCCTCAGTGCCACCATTAGCAAGCACACATCCTGAGCCGCATCCCCACCGCACTCACCAGCGCCGGCCAGAGCCCCCTCCAGGTTCTGGCCCTAGCTCTTGACGGCCATCCTCAGCGGCGTCTGATCGAAAGAGCCGTGATCTCCCTGCTGCAAATTGCCCGCAACGAAAGCGAGCACGAAGCCTGGGAGTTGGTCAGTGGCGCCTTGGCAGACATCAGCGAGGCGCTTGATGTGTTTCGCCCCCAGCGCGGCACCCGCAAAATCACGGTGTTCGGTTCGGCCCGTACCACCCAGCAGGATCCCGTTTATCAACTGGCGGAGGAGGTGGCCAGGCTGGCGGTGGAAGCGGGCTTCCAGGTGATGACCGGAGCCGGTGGCGGTGTCATGGAAGGCGCCAACAGTGGTGCTGGCTGCGAACACAGCATCGGCCTGAACGTAGACCTACCCTTTGAGCAGCATCCCAATCCCTTCGTAAGCGAATGCGAGGGGCGTTTGCTCTACTTCCGCTACTTCTTTACCCGCAAACTCTTCTTTCTGCGCGAAAGCGACGCCCTGGTGGTCATGCCTGGGGGCTTCGGCACCCTCGATGAGCTCTTCGAAGGCCTCACCCTCATCCAAACCGGCCGCACCCAGCCGATCCCCTTGGTGCTTCTGGCCCCCCCGGGGGATGACTTCTGGTCGGTGTGGAAGCGCAATGTGAACCAGGAGCTGGTGCGGCGCAGCCTGATTTCCCCGGAGGACCCGGACCTGATGTTCGAGGCCTCCAGCGCCACCGATGCGGTGGCCTACATCAGCCGTTTTTATCGCGTCTTCCACAGCGCCCTGCTCGGGGAAGACCGCATCGAGCTGCTACTCAACGCCCCGGTCCCGCGGGAGTGGCTACCCGGCCTTAGCCGCAACTTCGCCGATCTGCTCAGCGAGGGAACGATTCAGGCCGGGGAAAATGTAGATGACAACGGCCTGATGTATCCCTGCCTGCGTCTGCGCTTCGACCGGCGCCGCATGGGCCGCCTCTACCAGTTCATCCACCACCTCAACGGACTCGACTTCGCCTCGATCCCCGCGCTGGAGCATCCGGCCGAACGGGTGGTCAGCCCAGGGCCCACACCATGAGCCAGCTCGGCCTGATCGATTACGGCATGGGCAACCTGCACTCGGTGCAACGGGGGTTCGAGCGCCTGGGCGCCCGGGTGCAACCCGTCCACACGGCGGCCGACATGGCGGCGTGCGATGCCCTGGTGCTTCCGGGGGTGGGGGCGTTCGATCCGGCGATGGAGCGACTCAGAGCCGGCGGACTGGAGGCAGCCATCCAAGACTCCTGCAGCGCCGGCCGGCCCCTGCTCGGCATCTGCCTGGGGCTTCAGCTGCTGTTTGAGGGCAGCGAGGAGGGTCAGGCCTCCGGGCTGGCGCTGCTGCCCGGTTGGGTGCGGGCCCTGCCCCCCAAGCCCGGCCATCCGATCCCGCACATGGGCTGGGCGCCGCTGCTGCCCGCCACCCCCAGCCCCTTGCTGCCGGCCGATGCTCCCGAAAGCTGGGTCTACTTCGTGCACTCCTACGCCGCCGATCCCACCGATCCCGCCTGCACCACCGCCTGGGTCGACTGGGGCGGCCAGCCCGTTACCGCCGCGGTTTGGCACGACACCATCGCGGCTTGCCAATTCCACCCCGAGAAATCGGGACCGGTGGGGGAAGACATGCTGCGCCGCTGGCTGCAGTGGGTGGAACAACGGTGAGCCTGCGGGTCAGCGGCGGGCGGCGCCTGCAGAGTCCACCGGGCAATCTCGCGCGCCCCACCGCCGCGCGGGTGCGCCTGGCGGTGATCAACAGGCTGGCGGCCCGCCTGAGAAGCTGCCGCTGGCTCGACCTGTGCTGCGGCAGCGGGGCCATGGCCTGCGAGGCGCTCCAGCACGGGGCCGCTGTGGTGGTGGGCGTGGAACAGGTGCGCCGCGTTGCCGCCGTGGCCGAGGCCAACCTCAACCTTGTGGCCACAGGATGCCAACCACGCCCCAGTGTGCGGGTGGTGACCGCAGAGGTGATTCGTTGGCTGACCCTCCCACGGCCAACGGGCGGCGGGGAGGATTCAGCCTTTGATGTGATCTATGTGGATCCGCCCTACGCGTCCGGGCTGTACGAAGCGATCGGGAAAGCGGTGCTGCAGGGAGGCTGGCTGCGACCCGGCGGGGTGATGGTGTGGGAATGCTCCCGAGAAACCTCGCCAGGCGCACCGACCGGCTGGGGTGTCACAGCCTGCCGGAACTACGGCGGAACGTCCGTGCTGTTCCTGGAACCTCTGGCTCCAACGGCAGGCAGTAACGGAGAAGCAGACTCAGCCGCCCAGGGCACTGCCACGGCGGTATTGGTTCCAGGCGGCGACGAACAGGCCCACCAGGGTGACGGGGATCAGGCCGAGAACGATGCCGCAGAGGAGGGGTTCGATCATGGTTCCGGGCTGGGTCGTGACGCGCCCTGCAATTCTTCCATGATGGAAGCCCGGCCGCGAGCTTTTCCCGCCCAACCGTGACAGGACCGATCCCCGGCCCCGACGGCACCGCCGCGGCGCCCCTCCCCACCACGAACTCCGGCCTGCCCGCAAGCCCCCCCTCCGATGGGGGCCCCACCGGGCGCGACCGCGGGCTGATCGCAGCCCTGGTGACCCTGGCGGCCGCGGCCTCGATCGTGCTGCTCCTGGTGCTGTTGCCTGCGGCCCACAGCGATCCCTACAGCCGCGCCACCCTCGCCCTCACGGGCTCGGTCGATAACGGCGGCCGGCTGTTCCGGCTCAACTGCGCCGGCTGCCACGGCCTGGCCGCCCAGGGGCTCGTGGGCCCCAACCTGCACGGGGTCAACCGCCGCAAGAACGACCGCCAGCTGATCCAGCAGGTGGTGAGCGGCCGCACGCCACCGATGCCCCGCTTCCAGCCCGCGCCCCAGGACATGGCCGACCTGCTGGCCTTCCTGCACCAGCTCCCCTGAGCGGTTGGCGGAGCCCCCCCCCACCGACCCGGCGATCGACCCCTACCCGGCGATCCATCTGGTGCTGGTGGAGCCAGCGGGCCCCCTCAACGTCGGCAGCATCGCCCGCCTCTGCGCCAATTTCGCCATCGCCGAACTGCGGCTGGTGGCCCCCCGCTGCGATCCCCTCGATCCCCAGGCCCTGCTCATGGCGGTGCACGGCCGGCCCTGGCTGACAGCGGCCCGCCACTTCCCCACCCTCGCCGAAGCCCTGGCGGACTGCGGCCGGGTGGTGGCCACCAGCGGCCGTGGGGAGGGGGAACCCCTGGCGGTGCAGGGGCCGGAGGAGGCGATGGACTGGTTGCTGGGCGGGGCGGCGGCGCTGGGTGGGGCGGCCGACGGCGCCCCCGCAGCGATTGTCTTCGGCCGGGAGGACAGGGGCCTGAGCAACGGGGAGCTCCTCCAGGCCGGGCGGCTGTTGTGCGTGCCCACCGGGGCCGCCTACAGCTCCTTGAACCTCTCCCACGCCGTGGCGGTGGTGCTGCACGAACTGCAGCGAAGGAGACGGTCGCCGGGGCGAAAGGCGGCCGCACCCCTGGCGGCCGCGCCGGATCTGGGGGGGGAGCCGGCACCGCGGGGGGAGCTGGAGGCCGCGCTCGTCGACGCCGAAGCGCTGCTGTTGGAGGTGGGATTCCTGCTGCCCCACACCGCCCGGGCCCGGATGGCCAAACTGCGCGCCCTGCTCCAGCGGGCCCAGGTGCAACCGGGGGAGCTGGCGCTGCTGCGCGGCATGGTGTGCCAGTTGCGCTGGGCAAGCCGCCGCCCTTGTCCGCCCGGCCAAGACCACTAGGGTCAGGCCCAGTTCCTCCGCCCGAAGCCGAGACCGTGACCCCCGGCCGTCCCCCCCGCCCCCGCAGTAAGCCCTGGGTGCAGCCCCTGCTGCTGCTGCTCCGGCTGGCGGTGACCGGCGTGGGCCTGGGGGTAGTGGTGGGCAGCGCTCTAAAACTCCTGGCACCGCGCTTCGCCCAGGGCGGCGGGCTGGGCATTCCCGCGATCGACCCGGCGCCACGGCGGCTGCCGGGGGGAGGACTGGGGCTGGGACGCTTCGAGGCGCGGCGGGAGCTCAGCGACCTGAGCCGCCGCTGGGCCACCCTGGCGGCCGCCCAAAAGGGCCTCACCGCCTCCGGTTTCCTGCTGGTGCTCGACGACGGTCGCTACGCCGAACTGCAGCCCGATCGGGCCCTGCCCGCCGCCAGCTCCATCAAGACCCCGATTCTGCTGGCGGCCCTGGAGGATCTGGAGGCCGGCAAGCTGCGCTGGAATGAGCCCCTGCCGATGACCAAGGAGGTGGTGGGGGGCGGCGCCGGCTGGATGGGCAGCAAACCCGTCGGCAGCCGCTTCCCCTTCCACGAGGCCGCCACGGAGATGATCCGGGTGAGCGACAACACCGCCACCAACCTGCTGATCAAGCGGCTCGGCGGCAAGACAGCCCTCAACCGCCGCTTCCAGGGCCTCGGCCTGCCGGCGACGGTGGTCAACAACTGGCTGCCCGACCTGGAGGGCACCAACACCACCAGCGCACGGGATCTGGCCCGCTCGATCGCGCTGGTGGAAACCGGGGAAAAGCTCAGCAGCCCCCGCGTCCGCGATCTGTTCCGCGAGATCCTGGCCACCTCCCGCACCAACACCCTGATCCCCCTGGGGCTTCTGAAGGGCCTGGGAAAGGACTCCAGCGATCCGGACGGTGAACTGCTGGCCTATGGGATCACGGTTTACAACAAAACCGGCGACATCGGCATCGCCTACTCCGACGCCGCCCTGATCCAGATGCCAAACGGCGAGCGCGCCGTAGCCGCCTTCATGGTCAAGGGCCCCTTCAACGACCCGCGCTCTGCGGAGTTGATCCGCGCCATGGCGGGCGCGGCCGCCCCCACCCTCGCCGGCCGTCGATGAACACCCCTACCCATCGTCGACCCGGTCCGCACCGCCTGCGTCGTCGTCAGCGTCGCCCGAGGGGATGGGCCACAGCCCTGGCGCTGTCGCTGGGCGCCACGCTTCTGCCCCACACCTCCTACGCCAACCCGCAGCCGTCGGCCACCCCCGCCCCTTCTCCCTCTCCCCAGCTGCGGCGCCAGAGCGTGCAGCCCCTGCCCGGCGGCCTCGATGGGGTGCCGCTGCTGAACGACAACAACCCTGAGCTGATCACCGCCCCGGGCATCCTCTTCTCCAGTTTCGATCCAGCGCGCGGTTTCCAGAACCGCCCCCTGGCGGTGCCCACCGCCCACCTGAATGCCCCCCAGCGTGGTCCCTTCGGCCTGTTCAGCCACCACGTGTATGCCGGCCGGCCCGAAAGCCTCAATTCCACCCTGTGGCTGGCGGTGGTGGCCGCGCCCCGCAGCGCCACGCCGGTGCGATTGCGGCTGCGGGCCGGCGCCACCGCCCTCTCCCAATCGGTGGATGGCAAGCAGCCAGCGGCGCCGTTCCTGCCGCTGCCCACCCTGCTGAACCAGGGCAGCAGCCCCCTGTGGTCGGGCCCGGGCAGCCGGGTGGCCACCGAGCTGCTGGGCCGGGAGCGGGCCGCCGGTCTCCCCGAGGGCTGGACCCTCCCCCCCGGCCAGCTGACCCCTTTGCTCGTGGTGCCCCTGCCGGTGCGGGGTCTCGATCCCCTGTTGAACGGCCGCAACCTTCAGCTGCTGCTGGACGCCGACGGCCCTGTGGATGTGGCCACCCTGGCGGCCTTCGGCCAGGGGGAAGCCCCACCCGATCCGGCCGTGTGGAGCGGGCTGCTCGACGGCCCCCTCAGCCGGAAGGAACACACCCCCACCCCCCGCGGCGCCCCGGGCCCGATCATTTATTCCCGGGTCAGCGGCGTGCAGAGCGGCAGCCTCTGGCGGGGGCAGCTCACCGACCCCGGCGCCCCTTTCCTCTCCACCAGCCGGGCGCCGATCTCCTGGCCGATCGCCTCGCTGGAGCGGGGAACCTTCGGCACCGGCCAGGTGCAGACCGCGCCCCTGAGCACCTTCTATCCCGGCACCGCCTGGGCCGCCCACGGCAACTACGGCGTCACCTACGACCTGACGATCCCGCTGCGCAACGACGGCCCCACCCCGGTGCGGCTGGCGCTGGCCGTGGAATCGCCCCTCAAGCAGGACCGCCCCCAGGGGGGGCTCAGCTTCCTGCCAACCCCAGCGCGGGCCGTGATGTTCCGCGGCACGGTGGAGGTGAGCGGGCTGGATGGCGAAGGGCCCCAGGCCAGACCCCGGGGGCGCCAGGGTTTCCATCTGGTGCTGCGCAACGGCCAACAGGGGCCGGTGCTGGGCACCATCAGCCTGGGGCCGGGCCAGCGGCGCACCGTGGGGGTGCGGCTGATCTACCCGGCGGATGCCACGCCGCCGCAGGTGCTCTCGCTGCTGCCCGTGCCGGCGACCCCCTGATCCACCCAGGCGAACCGCCGGGCCGCCTGTGAAACAATCGCCCCAGAACGCCCCCGCCCGCCCCGTGATCCAAGCCCGCCAGCGCAGGGTCTTCCCCTTCACCGCGATCGTGGGACAGGAGGAGATGAAACTCGCCCTGCTGCTCAACGTGATCGACCCGCGCATCGGCGGCGTGATGATCATGGGGGATCGGGGCACCGGCAAGAGCACCACGATCCGCGCCCTGGCCAACCTGCTGCCCGAGATCGAGGTGGTGGCGGGCGACCCCTACAACAGCTCCCCCTCCGACCCCGACCTGCAGAGCAGCGAGGTGAGCGAGCGGCTGCAGCGGGGCGAAACGCTGCCGCTGGAGGCCCGCCAGGTGCCGATGGTGGATCTGCCATTGGGGGCCACCGAAGATCGCCTTTGCGGCACCATCGACATCGAAAAGGCCCTCAGCGAGGGGGTGCGCGCTTTCGAGCCGGGCCTGCTGGCCAAGGCCAACCGCGGCCTTCTCTATGTGGATGAGGTCAACCTGCTCGATGACCACCTGGTGGATGTGCTGCTCGATTCGGCCGCCTCGGGCTGGAACACGGTGGAGCGGGAGGGGGTGAGCGTGCGCCATCCCGCCCGTTTCGTGCTGATCGGATCGGGCAATCCGGAGGAGGGCGAGCTGCGGCCCCAGCTGCTCGATCGCTTCGGCATGAGCGTGGAGGTGCGCACCGTGCGCGATCCGGAGCTGCGGGTGCGGGTGGTGGATCAGCGCACCCAGTTCGACGACGACCCGGAGGCCTTCAGCCTGGCGGTGCAGGCCAGCCAGGAGGCGCTGCAGGCGCGGGTGGTGGAGGCCCAGGGGCTGCTGGGCCAGGTGGAGATCGACGACGACCTGCGCATCCGCATTTCGGCAGTGTGCGGCGAACTGGATGTGGACGGCCTGCGGGGGGACATCGTCACCAATCGGGCCGCCCGCGCCCTGGCCGCCTTCGAAGGGCGCACGGAAGTCACCGACGACGACATCGCCCGCGTGGCCGCCTGCTGCCTGCGCCACCGGCTGCGCAAGGACCCGCTGGAGCAAATCGATTCCGGAGAACGGGTTGTGAAGGTGTTCTGCAAGGTGTTTGAACGCCCAGAACCCAGCGACCGCAGCGGCTTCGCCCTGGCCCTCGCCAGCTGAGGGTCCAGCCGCAGCGCCCTGACCCGCTCAGGATCCGCGGCCAGCCCTCAGCACATCCGAGGGCCGACGGCCATGGGCCCGTTGGAAATCAAGGCTGAACTGGCTCAGGGAGCGGTAGCCGCACTCGGCCGCCACCCCTTTCACCGTGTCGCCCGCACTGGGATGGGAGAGGCGCTCGTCGGCCAGGGCCATGCGCAACTGCCGCACCCATTGCATCGGACTGCAGCCGAAGCGTTGCTGGAAGAGGTAGTGAAGACTGCGGCGCGAATAGTTGCTGCGTTCCTCCAGCATCTGCAGGGTGATGGACTGGGCGAGATTCAAGCTGATGAAGTCGAGCAGGGATTCGAGGCGCGCATCAGCGGGGGCTGCCGGCGTGGCGTTCGCCTTGGCATCGCCATCCCCGAGCTCAGGAAAAACAAGCAGGGCCAACAGGCGCAGGAGCTGTTGCTGCAGCATCAGCGCCTCGATCAGCGTCTCCCCGAGGGGCGCCAGCCCATAAAAAACGGGCAAGAGACGACTGAGGGAGCTCAGCAACACCGACTGGGGACACTCCTCGGCAGCGCGCAACAGGCGGGAGCAGCGCAGGGGGTTATGGCGGGGGGAGGGGGCTTGCCAGCGCGGCCCCCCCACCCGGCGGGCGGCCGCCAGCAGCTCCAGGGCATCAAAGGCCAGCACGGAGCAGCTGGAATCCTGGGTGAGCAGGGTCCAACCGAGGCCGGGAAGGATCAGGGCGTCGCCGGCCTGGAGTTCATAGCGCTGGCGTCCCTGGTGGATGCTGGCCAAACCGTCGTGCAACAGCAGCAACCAGTGCTG
>Ga0315899_10003351_pt1 | contig 17448 bp, 15 predicted proteins | sample LakEriMetagenome_2_FD_203518 | JGI IMG/M metagenome (GOLD analysis project Ga0315899, IMG submission 203518) | Freshwater fungal communities from buoy surface, Lake Erie, Ohio, United States - Buoy 4 MA112 | ecosystem: Environmental > Aquatic > Freshwater > Lake | place: USA: Lake Erie, Ohio... | reverse complement strand
GCTCAATTGACGGCGGGACAGGTGGCCTTTGATAAACTTCTCCCGAAACTGAAAGCAGCTCAGTACCTAGACCTTAGAGACCTCCCTCGCACACCGCGCGGTCTCACAACGGGCCTACACACTAGTGTGTGGGTGTGTGAGAGAGTCGAGATGCGTGAGTGAGAGTGTGTGTATATGGGGTCTCGGGGGCGTGTCGGGAGGCGCAACAGTGATTAGTTTAGATATTAGGTCTAGTTTAGGGTTTAGGATTAGGTTTAGGTTTACGGTAGGAATTCGCTGTCGCATGCCACACGACACGCACGGGTCTGTGACATACATTTACACACTTGCATGAGACACATTGATAGCACACACACACTTATGGGTATCCATGGGAGGGAAGACGGGGGTCATACAGGTGGGGTTTGGGGTTTAGGGTTTAGGGTTTAGGGGTTAGGGTCTGGGGTTTGGAGTGGCATAGGGTCATTGGGTTATGGGGTTAGAGGGTTATATGGGCATAAAGTGGGTGGTTTCCCCTGGGTGACTTGTGACTTGGGTTTTTTTGACATCATGATAGCGGTGTTTCTGCGCTTCCCGTTTAAATGGGTTCTTTTTTGGTTTTCCGAGTCGTACTAAACCCTAAACCCTAAACCCTAAACCCTAAACCCTAAAACCCTAAAAAGACAAAAGAAAAAAGTTCAGACCTCTCAGGACAGTCACCGTTCGTGAGTCCGCATGAAGCGCTTCATGCACAGTGCAGCAGTGCATAATCTATGATTGTAAGACGAACACGATGCGTGTTTGCAACGGAGACGTAGCACCGCAGGCGGAGCGAGGCGCAAATTCTCCCGCGCGGCCGCCGGAGCGAGGCGTGTATTTTTCTGCGCGGCCATTGGGCGCGCGCACGGTCCTGCTACTCGTCTTCGCGGTGTTCTGCGATGGTTGCGGCACCGGATCGAACCCGATGGTCCCGATGCGATGTCTGGGGCAACGGCTGGAACCCGATGGCCCAGATGGCCGCGCGCAGGCGTGGGCTACACGCAGGCTGCCGTGCGTGGATAACGCAGGGAGCCTGGCACTGCGTGGCGGAGGAGGTCGCACACTGCAGAGCGCAAAGGGACCGGCAGCCGAGGCATCCGCCAAGGAAACGGGGCACGGCCAAGGCAGCAGTACAGTTGCCACGGGATGCATATCTCCTTTTTCAGCCGCGCTGCGGCGCGCGAAGTCGGTGGGCTCCGCCTCTGGCCCAGACTGCGGGCACCGGGGCCTGGTGTCAAGCATGGACGAGGCAGCAGCCTCGTGCAACACAACGCTGCGAATGCTCCAGCAGCATGCGCGCCTGAGCGCACTGGGAGCAGACGCATACGTCCCGGTACTGTGCTGGAGGGTTTAGTGCCGAGGGCGCGCCGCTCTCTGACGTTATGCGGTAGCGAGTATGCGGCGTGACGCGCCTTCAACCTCTGAACGACGCGTGCGTGCGGCTGGCGCAGGCTCTGCTCAAGTGCGCTGAAGAAGAAGAGGCCAGCGCTGGCCGACGAGGAGGGGTGGCCCAGGCATCAACAGAGGATCTCCAGGCACTCATCCTGGCCCTGGCCACAGAGTTTCACCGGTGTGGAGGGTGTAGGGTGTGTTCATAATTTTGCGTGTAGGTAGGTAATGATGTAGGTTGTGATGCTGCTGGTGCGTGCGCGCATGCATGTGTGTATGCGTGCCTTGCTCTTGCGTGCGTTGCTCTTGCATGCCCGTTGCCTCGCACGCTGCTCGTATACACACACAGACACGTAAATACACACACACGCACACACACACACACACACACACACACATGTATATGCATATACATTCACACATGTATGTGCGCGCGAGGGGGGAGGTTTGCGGATGTGGGTGTGTGTATCTGTGTGTGTGTGTGTGTGCGTGTGTGTGTTTGTGTTTGTGTGTGTGTGTGTGTTTGTGCGTGCGTGCGTGCGTGCGTGTGCGTGTGCGTGCGTATTGTGTATATGTATGTGCACTATCTCTCTCTCTCTCACACACAGAGATGCTCGGTGCGAGGAGGCAGTGCGGCGAATGTGCCTGGTGCTCGCGCGCAAGTTGCAAGAAGAGGGCCAAGATGGAGAGGGACAAAAAGAAGGAGAGCAACAACATCAAAGCATTCAGGGACACGACTCGGACAGAGACGCCGTAGGTCTCGTTGCCTCTATAGTAGGTCTCATTTGACACTATACTAGGTCTCTTTTGACACTGTCGTCAGGAACAAAGCGAAAAAGATGTCGCCGCAAGAGAAGAAGTCTTGAGCGCCCGCCATGCCAAATGTGTTGCTAATGTATTGCTAATGTGTTGCTTTACAACAGAGACGGTTACAAGTGCACAGGGGGCACAGGCAACACTGCGTCTCATCTGCACGACGGCCCCGCCCCTGGCTGGCCGCACAACAGACGCGGGCGCATGGCGATGGCCCCCTGCTCGAAGACTGATGGCACTCACTTCATTGCTCCGCATATTGGCCTCAAAAGTGTCCGACAGTGCGAGAGCTGGTTCCGGGGGTGGGTTGGGGGAGGGAGGCGTGCGTGAGAGATTTGAGAGGTATGATGCAGGAGGAGTGGCCGGCAGCGGCCAGGTAGTGGATGTGGGGACAGTGGCAGCAGCAGCAGCGGCGATAGCTGAAGCGGCGGCAGAGGTGGGGCTCGGAGGCAGCGCATCTTTAATGGCACTCGAGGCTCTTGGAGCCGTGTTTCTTCAGCTGGCACCCCCTGCCAACGCCCACGGAAATGCGACGTCGAGCGCAGGAGAGGGTGAAGGCATGGAGGCCAACTTGTCTATGGCCGTGATGAATGTTGCTGCAAGAAGTGAGGAGGAGGATACATGCATGTTGCTGCACTTGTCTACGGCTGTGATGATGCTGGCGCGCCTGTGTGCCAGGGATGCGCATTTCCAGAGTCGAGCGGCGAGCGCAGAGAGCGCGAATGCGGTGAGCACTGTGGCTAGGATGGCCCACGCTCTCGCGGCGCGACATTCCGCCGCAGCCGCCCGCGGGTACGTGCATGTGTCGGACCCTAGGTTTGCGTCCGGCACGGCACACTTCTTGCTCAAAGCATGTGCACAGGGCGGCGGTGGAGTAAGGGGGGCGGAGATTGCGCTGGAGCAGCTGGAGCGCCTCGCTGCGGCGCCTCCTTTGCACAGCCAGCTGTCTCCTCCTCAAAATTCTGTGGACGGCAGTGACTGTGGCAAGGGAGAAGACGTCTTGCTGGTGCTCGCTGCCCTTGCGTCACGCTGCCGCTACTTGAGCCCAGGTGTCGATAGCAGAAGGGAGAACGCCCCGGAACCCATGCCTCGCTCCACTACGGCGCCGGCGTACATGGATGTAGTGTCGGTAGTGTCGGCAGGTGCGCAGCGGTGGATCCCCGTGGGGGAATACGTATGGGGCGCGGCATTGGAGGTGTGGGACAGGCTTGACGCCTGGGGGGAAAGCGCGAGACAGCAGCCAGCTGCTCTTGCAATGCTGGCCACCGTGCTAGAAGCTGCGGCTCGTGCGGGTGAGCGCGCAGGAACAGGCAACGCCACCTGGCACCGACACGCAGTAGCTCAGTTGTGCATGCGCGCTGCGGCGCTCCCACAAGGACAAGACCTTAACAGGGGGGGGGGGGGGGCTTCTGGCAACTTTGCTGAGCCATCTGAGGCTGGGCAAGTTGGCCGCGAGGGTGGAGGATCTTATGAGAAAGCGCTCGCATCACTGGTGGCTGCTGCTCACGCATGTGTGCGAGGTCTGGGCGCACATGCAGGCAGTGTGGCGTTCGCGCTCAGGCATGCTTTCGCTCGCCGCCATGGAGCGAGGCTCTCTGGACATAGCCTTGGGGCACTCTTGTCGTGCTTTTTCGCCTCTTCTCGCCGCCCCACGAGCACTGGCCCCAAGAGGGCTGACGACGCCGAGGATCATGACACGTGCGAGCTGCGAGAGGCCGTGGCCACACTCTTGGTTGCTGCAAAAGCACAAACTGGGGGGGCTGTGTCCGTGCCGGCAGTTGGAGACAGGCTTGAGTGGCTGCGCGCAGGTGTGCTAGCAGTGGACGAGTCATGGCAGATAGCGCGTGCTCAAGACGGCAGTGGAGGAGGAGCAGGTGCACGTGTACGACGCGTCCTGCCCTACGCGGTGCCAGGTCTTATAGCGCATGTACGTGCGCTGGTTCGGGCGCTACGATTCGAGACAGACAAATGGCGCGGGGCCGAGGCTGAGGTTATCGTTGTGCTTTCGCGCCTGCATGCAATGGTGGTCGCCGACTTGCCACAACTGGCTGGCAACTGTGCCGTCGTGTCGCAGGCACTTCTTTCAGCGAGCATGCTGATCAATCTCAACCTCACGTGCCCTGGCACCTTGGCTGTTGCCCCCAATGCCTCTGCTGCCTTGAGCGCCGACGCACACGTTAACGGCACGGGAAGTGAGTGTCTTTGTCTTTGGAGGGTGGCGAAGCTTTGGAGTGCCGTGCTGCTCTCGCCAATGGAGCCTCCCGTGCGCGCTACCGATGATTCGCGAGCTACCGATGATTCGCGAGCTACCGATGATTCTGCAGCGAGCGCCAGGAAAAACATTGGGCACGCAAAAGGAGCTTCAGCGGCCGGCGGCCGGCTCCGAGCTCGTTGCATGGAGATTTGGGTGCAGATGTGTCTGGAGGCGGCGAGGCGAGAAAGACAATTGGGGACGCAGGCGCATGGCGATGGTGGCCACGGCTGTCATTGTGGGGGCCTGCAGGGTGGGGGCGTGGCAGAAGTCAGGGATTCCTTGGCAAGATGGGAAAACCTCCAGGGTCCCATGTCGCTCAAGCTTGTATATGTACGCTTGATGCTTCTTTTCACTCCGTCCAAGGGCAAAGATACAGGGCAGGAAAAGACTCCGAGGCTCATCGACCAAATACAGTCACTCTGCACGCTGCTCACTCAAGCGTCGCGGCTGGTAGATTCCAGTGCAGGACGTGGGAAAAGGACTCAAGAGCGTGCAGCAAAACTGGTCACGCGCATGGTCCGCCTCGTGGCCTCACGTCTTTTCTGCCAGCTGAAATCGTTGAAGAATACGACTCCAAAGATACAGCGCAGCAGCAAGATACTCAGGGAGGAGCAGGAGGCACTTGAGCTTGCTACTGGGGCTCAACAACACGCTCTGAAGGTGGCACAGCTGCTGGAGCAGCTGCTCCTTAGCTGCAACCACAACCAAATTGGCGTGGCGACGGAGGCCATCGAGGCTCTGGGCAACATGCTTTCACAGTTGGCGGATATCCGGGAGCAAGCTTGTGCGAGAGAGAGGCGCGGTGTGAGTGCATCGGTCTCTGCCAAGAGTGCAGACAAAGAGAGCCTCATGAAAGTCGAGTGGCATCTGCTTGCCTCCGTGGCACAGGCTGCCATGCAGGCCTGGGCGCGCCCACACAAGACCAATTCCACATATTTGCTGGATGCAGATGCGGAGGGAGGAGATGGACAATTGTCAGCGCTTGGAAACCAGACAAGTCAGGCGTGCTTGTTCGTCGTTGCGGGCTCGGGCCTCGAAAAGGGGGACAATCAAGACGGGATGAAGTGGGTTTCGGCCGAGGCAGCGACGGGCTTGCTACGGCTGCTTCGGAAGGGTATCATTACGGATGAGTGGCAGCGGCGAAGGGTGGTTAGACAGGCACAGGTGCTGGTTGCACGTGTGGCTCCCTCTTCTCTCTCTGACTCTCTTGCTGCCGAGATGATTCTGATCCTGGGAGGCAAGCACGGTGGAGCCAGCGACCAAAGTGCCGTGCTGGCAATGATTTTACGAGCCCGAATCGTGGGCGTCGCCAGCGGCAAGGTGTGCGCGTGCACGCGCTGTGGTTTGCGTTTGCGTTGGGTTTGTGCGCGCTCCTGCGCGCCTGCAGTCCCGCCCGCGCCCCTGCATGTATGCATTTAATGCGTGGGTGTTCTGCGTTCGGGCGGGCGCGGGCATTTATGCCTGGTAATGTGTCTATGTACAGGTCTATCGAGCTGCATGGCTTGCGCTTGGACGCTCGCCCCAAGCTCGTGCTCTGCTGGAGCCCATGATGACGGAGGACGCCGTGTCATTAATGTTTCTAGAGAAGAAGGTCAACTTTGACCAGCCTGTGACGCCAAAGTCTCCCCGCCGCCGACTTCAGAAAAACACTCTTGGCGCCGCCGACCAGCCTGCCACTCGGAGCTACTCTGCTGTCGCTGCGTCGACGCTTGTGCTCAACACAGAAATTGGCAACGGAGAGCAGGCGGCCAATGTCCAAGGCAGAATAAAAGAGAAGAACAAGGAGAAGAAGTGGGCGTCTGGTGCGAACGCATCATCTTCTTCTTCTGGAGCGAGGCAAAATCGTGCGCGTCAGCAAGAGAAGCATCTGTCTAAAGACAGCAGCAGAGCGCGGGACAGAGGCTTAGAGCAAGGGGTTTTCGCCGAAACAGGGGGCATGCCAATGGCAAACGGAATTGGGGTGCCAGTAGGAGGAGGCGGGCTGGGAGGTCGAACAAGAGGTTTCGTGTGTTATAACTGCCACCAGATGGGACACTTTGCGAGTGCATGTCCCGGCATCAAGCGTGGCAAGCGTGGTCCAGGTGTAGACGTCCGTGTGAAGGCTTTTTCAAGTTTATCACGTAACGGCGCGGCTGGTGGTGGGGAAATTGGCCGGGAAGGGGAGCTTGGCAAGATGGATCCGCATTTCGTTTGCTCAACTGCTCGCACACAAACAAGAAAACTGCAAAGTGGAGAATACGACAAGATGCTACCCGTCGTTGCGCCCCGGCAAGCGATCAGGGAACAGGTGGAAGAGACTGCAAGAACAGGGCCTGATGAAAGGCATGCACCATTTGGCGCAGGTGAGGCGCGAGAATTCGATGGCTTCTATCCCACGACTCCCGACCTGCGTCCTCGACCTTCTTCGCCTCGTCGCTCGAATGCCTGGGCGGGGGGTGGGAGTTTGTCAAGGCCGGAGTCTTGCTGGGGCTTTCATGGATATCATGTACATACACGGCAAGATGGTGAAAGAGGACAAGCGCGCATGCAGGATGACAGGCAGTTTGCTCCAGCGAGATCATTTGAGGAGATGCCAACTGGCGTAAGGGCCAACGGGATGTATCCTAGCAACATATGGCCTGAAAGTGGTCAGTTCCGACGTTGGCAGGCACCTGGTGGGTACGAGGGCAGGCGGAGCGCAGAGTACTATGATTCTCAACCACAGAAAGATTGGCCTCTGGACAGAATCGGGGGACAGTGGCATTCGCAAGCCCATGCTCGGGACGAATTTACAAGTCCCTTTGAATACTCTCGGGCAGATCACAGAGAACGAGAAGTGGGAAGCCGTAGTTTGCATGGTCCAAACGATTCCGACGACAGGCGTTACGCAAGGGCGAGGCATGCGCATCGCTATGCCCCGGGTGGGGGAGGGGGGAAGCACGCTTTGGGAGATAGCGATTGGAAAGGGTATGAAGGACAAAGTTCAGTAGTCAGGCATGAGTACAATGAAGATTGGGGAGATGAGCGGGGCACACAGCAACGAGCGCGGTATGATCGCGGCTTACCCACAGCTCCACGGACAGGACGATAAGAAGTTTCGACATTTTTTTTGTTCACAGAAAGTATTATAAATTTAAAATCCAAAGAATGAGATCTTAGTTAATGGACGTTAGGACTTGCTGACGTGCTCATCCCTCAGGGCACGCTTCCGAAAAACCGCTGCATCGTGCCATCCATCTGACTTGTTGTTGATTGTGGTGAAGCTGATGCATTACCAGCGGTCGGTGGTGTCGGGGTGATGCCTTGCCAGGTTCTGCTGCTTGCAGCGAGCCTCAAATGTTCCTGGCATTTGTGGAGGGATCAAGGAGAGAGAGAGAGACACACACACACCATGTGAATTGGGATCTGAGGAGCCATCATGCAGCAAAAGCAGTCCCAAGGTAACATGAAGCCGGGGCAAAAAATACGAACCGGCAAATTCAATGTGGGGGTGGCAGCCGGTGAACTGCTTGTGTGTCGGCTGGCAAGATGCTGCATGAGGCCTGTCTGGTTTTGAAGAAGCCCCTTGATGTCTCCCAATTCCGCCCGCAGCTGCAAGGCACGCGGCGTGAGAAGAGAGAGACCAAGTGCGACAAATCCAAGGAGCTAAGGCGGCGAGACAACAAAAGAGGCAATACCTCAGCAACCTGAGCCACCAAGGTGGACATGGAAGCAGCATTCTGAGCTGGTTTCTGCATGGGCGGCACATCGTGATGCTGCGATGCTTTACCAAGAGAAGACGTTCCTGATTGCCCAGGCAGTTGTCAGTAAAACACGAGCATCTGCGGGCGGGCGTGCGTGTCAGGAACGCTCATGCTTTATGTGGTTACGCATGTCACTCAACGACAGTATCGATCAACTGTGACACACCAATCGGAAAGAAGGAGAAAGAGCCCCGATTTAAGGCTTCTAAAATTGAGTTTTCCAGGCCGTCGTACTCGCTGGGATGGAGGTCCAGTAGCGAGGAAAAAAGTTGCAAGTATTTCAAGGCATATGCTCCACCCTTACGTTGATCCCATGCGGACGGAAATTTCATGAAATGCTGTCTCTCTAGCCCGGAAACGAGACACTTTGTCTCAAGGTGGGCATCAAAATCGCTGGCCTTACAGCGTATTTCTGCAAAGGTGTCAATAATGTGAGCCTGCATGATCGGTTGCAGCAGCATATTCCACAACACTAAGCCAAGCACGATGTAGAGAGTGCGCGATTCATGCCAGAGGTCTTTCCACGGGACTATGGGGGGGAAAGTCCAATTAGAGAATCTGCCGAGAATAGTGGTCAAGTCGCCGCGAAAGGCGTCAAGTAAATGCTTTACAACACACTGGAACGGCGAGTGGCAAGACTGGTCCTCCACTATGGCGATCTGGGAATAGTAAGAGTATGAGAAGAACCCGCACATCACGAGGAAGGCGACACCAATGGTGAGCGTGCGAATGAGCTTCGGGGCACCCACGGCCATCGTTGCGACCATGGCTCGACCGTTTCCGTGTAGATAGTCCACTATGCAGGCCACCGAGTAGAAAGGAGAAGATAGAAGTCCGAGCAGAGACAAGGAGACTAATACCGCCAGATACACTCCAAGATGGCAACGCTTCATCAACTGTTGTAGCAAGCGGTAGTTCAAGATGCTGCCGCCGGTCACCTTGGCTTGAGGCGCAGGGGGGGGCGGCATGTGCCGGAGCCGCCTTCCAGCATTTGAACAAACAGAATAAGTTGTTTCGAGCTGCTCTTTGGAATTCCGGCGACTTTGACTGTGCACCACGTCGCTATTCAACGCGGCGTGAGAGACAGCAGGCGACTCGGCTTCAGAGTGCTCGCGGCCAAAAGAGCGGGTGAGGAAGTGATAGCCTCCTCTTCGTCTTTCCAGCTCCCTGCGTAACTCGAGTGGAAAGTCAACCACCAGGTATGCGACCAAGTTGACCATGCTCGCACAAAATTGAACAAAGACCAACAGCTGTAAGAGAGGCCGGAGGAGCGGGTAAAAGGCCCATTCATCCATACTCTCCCATCTTGACATCAACTTGAGCCGGAACTTTAAGCTCAGATCTGTTTGATGGACTACAGCGCTCGTCCACTGTGCCCCAACAGCGTCTGAGCTCATATTTGCATTCTCGTATAGCTCGTGGTGGTAGCCAGCTGGGGGTTGGGTATCCCATGGAGCCTTGAAAGAGCGTATGTGTGTGTGCGCGCGCGGCGTGCGAGCGCACGTGCGGGCGTGTGTAGTCAAAATTTAGCATTGTAAGCAAGATACACATACGATGAGGAAGAGGAAGGAGGTGCCTGCGAGAGAAAGAGTGGTCTGTTTGCGCGCGAGAAAAATGAAACACCGGATGGAATCTGCCGTCGCCCACCACATTGCCCGTGTTTGGATCCATAGGAATTCCATAGAAAACTGTGAGAAGCATGGTGATAGCCAATGCCAGATATAGAGGCATTGAGCGCAGCGTCTCTCTGTGTTTGATGATGCAGCGCATAACCGGGCTGTTTTGATTCAGGTAATGCATCCAGGTTGCCATGGCAGTGACGTCTTGGATAGTATCCATGAGCATCGCAAATTTCTCTTCAGGATTGTCAAGGGGCAGCGAATAAATCATTTCCAACCACAATTTGCGGAAATGGTTGCTCTCGATTAGCTTTGCGATGTGCTCCGACACAGTATACTGCTTCTCGTGCACGTGTGTCTCAGTCGCTTCCTCCTCCACACCGGAAGCACCAGCGGGCTTCAGAGTCGACTCAGACACGCGCACCGTCCTGACAATGTCTACTGAACCAACGTGCGTTTCAAGATAGTCCGAAATACCCTTGTGCTCACTGCTGAACTGTGACAGGAGCACGGAAACATTGCCGGAGTCATCGTAGCGTGCAAGGTACCGCAGTAGCTTGTACATGCGAGTGACTTCCCTGCGCAGCAATCCATACGTGGCCATGTAACGCGGATTTTTGCAAAGTCCAAACTCTTTCAACGAGGAAACTGGTGCGTCGTCGCTAGGCGCCAGATTGTTCGATGGAACATGCAACGATAGATTGCTCGATCGGCCCTGCTGATTTCCCAGGCGTCTTCGTATCCCGAAATCCTCCAGGCGTGGTCGCCACTCAGTGCGAGACGCCACACGAATACCCGCTGTGATGCTCCCTGCACCCTTGCGCATGCCCTGCATCAAGCCATGTTGCTCACCCTCCAGGCCCAGCAGCTGAGAAGTGGCTATGATTTGCGATATTATATTTCGCACGTTCAGGAAACCCAGCATCTCGATCGGTGTTTGACGATCCATGACAGTGTCAAACATGGCAAGGCAACACTTGAGCGTGCTTAGCTTCAGAGTCACCAAGAGGTCATTCACCGTGACTCCGGATGAACCCTCGCGAGTGGATCCAGAGTCACTCGTGCGTGTGGATCCAGAGCTTAACATCGCTGTGTCGCTGGGCCCTCCGCCGGTTTGCGCATGCGTGCATGTCGACATCGGGCCTGGAGATGTCCATGCAGCCCAAAGCATCCCTTGTGCCACTCCTAGGTAGTAGCAAGACGAAAAGATTCGATTCACGTCGAAAAAGAAATACGAGTTCAGGACCTCTTTTTGGAGCGCGATGTTTGGTCCCCGAAGGCACTCCGCTAGCGTCTCCAGGATTTGCACTGTTGTTTGAGAATGGTTGAATGCATGTTACATGGCGCCTGCGTCGCGTATCCGCCCGCATGCAGTTCTGTTGTGAAAAGGGTGACGCAAGGTGCATGGCAACAGAGCGAGGCAGGGGTCGGGTTGGTGTGCAATGGACAACCGCTCAAGAGGATGAGGCCACTTGGTAGACTTGGAGCCAGCATTTCGTTGATGAGCGACTTCGCAAACAGACCACACCATGCACAGAACACGGATCGTGTCAAAGATCTTCCGCGCAAATGCGCACGTCCACCAGTACTTCTATTTGAACACTATTCATGCGACCCGCAATTATGCATACAAAGCACGACGCAAATTTACCTGGGATGATGAGAAGAGCTCGAGCATCTGCCGCAGGACATTGATGGAAGAGGAGCGAGACTGCTTGAGCATAAGGTCTTGGAGTGGTGCATATTGCTTACTGCACATGAGCTGAAGCAGCCGCAGAGTCAACATGACGTGCGATCGTCGGCCAATGCCCTTCAACTCTCCTTCATCCCACCCATCGTCAGCTGTGAACGTTCTCCGGACCAATGCTGGTTTTACGCTGAATTTACTGGCTTTTTTCCGCTTGTACTCCTTGAGCGACTTGATTGTACTCTCCAGAACGTGGCTGATAGAGGTGAAGAAGGAGGCGTACTTGGGAGACTTGAGTGCAAGGGTCATGGTCTCTTGCACCTGTCGGTTGCCGCCTTGCAGTAGTACCAGCAGCAAGCAGATTGCCTGACACATTGAACCCCACACGAATTCACACGTATAGACGCACACTGTCAGCGCAAAAGCACATGCACGGTACGAACATGGCAGGAAAAAAGCCGTGAGGATGTCGATACCTGAACCTGAACTAGGCCGCTGCGGTGGCTAACTAGTCGCATGGCAGCTACTGTGCAGCCAATGGTATTATATTTGTTCTGGATCCAGACGAGTGTTGATGATTGAGGCACAGCATCCAGATCTGCACACACACGCATAAACACATGTAAAACATCAGCCCGAAGCATGATGCCAACGCGAAAGGGGGAAAATAAGTGAAATCTTGACCAGCATCTATGCATTCAGGTGCTCACCAAGGTAGGCTCGCCAGCTGGAAAAATAAGTTTCCGGAGATCGAAATGGTTTCCAAGGGTGATTCAGGTAGATGCAACCTCGGATCAAGCCCAACACATCGAAAAGGGTGTCGTCAGCAGTATTCGTCGACTTTAGCACGCCGATGATGTGCACTAGCAGCGAGGTATAGGTGTGGAGCTCCCGGGAGCTCTTTTTCGAGTAGAGGGGCGCGTCGGTGTCGCGAGATAGCAGAAGCGACATCGCGCCGCCTGTCTCATTTGCAACCAGGCCCCCGCTTACAGCAGCTGCACAAGAGTGTTCAATGCTTCAACAGATTGCATAGCATGTTTCATGTTTCAACAGATACGCCAAAACTCAACAACTCGATCACTGCACTGCACAATGGCTATCGGGTGAAGCGCACCAGAGAAGACTCCAAATCCCTCGACCAAAGTAGCCATAACACGTGTAGTCGCTGATAAGCTATCTCCTTTTTGAAGAAGATCTCCGTCTGAGACAATCCCAATTTTCAAGGACTCGATAGATCGATCGCGTCCCAGAATTTTTGGAGGCATCAGCGCGCTCATTGCCTCCCCCGACGTCTGGAGGAGCAAATCTAATCTATCGCACCCCTCCGGAAAACAAGCGCTCCAAGCTTTCTCGCCCAAGCTACCTGCTTGTGTGGTATCAGTGTCAGCTGTTTGGGTGAGCACGTGCCATGCGCATGAGCCAGAGTCTTTCTCAACAAGCCTGGATGTCCTTCACTAGAACCTGGTCCCTCACAAACCCAGAAGCGACAGTACCTTTGGCCGATTGCCGGATCGACAGGGCCTCCCGAAGGAGAGAGAACAGCGCTTGCACCTGGCAGAGCAACTCTTGCGAAATGCGGTAGTGCCGGGACCTTTCCGGCATTTCAAACGGCGGCAGCCGGTAATAATCCCGTAACAATTTTAAGCAGCTGATCATGAAAGTCATGTACTCATTCGTGAGCGCCCGAACGTTTTCGCTCTTGATCTGTGGTTGCACCTCCGCATGCTCTGACACTATTATCGTATCAGGCTCTCCGGCTCGGGGCTGCGTCGACTTGATGAATAACGTGAGAGCAAGCGAAAAACACAACAGTTCACGCTGAAGCATCGGTATCAATGGTTGGCAATGGCAAGCGTCAGGATACAAGCCAGCATCCAGCGTCCAGAATCCGGTCTCTAGAAGCTTGATCTGATGCTCAATAGAAGTGAAGTCGGCTTGCAGGTAAACATGACGGAGGCATGTAAGCAGGGCCCACTTGTACCGCTGGCCTGTATCCACATTGTCCCACGACCTAGGAATTCTGACAATGCTGTTAATGAGCCATTCCAGCGACACGAACCGTTCGGCAAAGACGTTTGACGCAGGATTCTTGCCCTCGCATACGCGAGCTAGCAGTACAAGGCAGTTTGCTTCGATCCGAATACTTTTGGCGTCATTGACCGGGTCGAATTGGCTGACATCGCTCGTCTCCGCCATAATGCTGCTGGGCACCAGCATATTTTCGAGCTCAGGACTGGATTGAATTTCCGCACGAACAAAGTCCTGTACATCTTTGACCGGCTCGCGATTACACGAGAGCATCGAGATGATGAGCTCGAGGTGCGCCGACTTCAGTCTCCCATGCTTGATGACTTCCCCCAAGATGATTTTGCACCACTCCTTGCCCTTCTTCTTGATATTGTCTGCGTTGTTGCTGAGGGCAGCAGTGAGCACCGTTTCCGCGTCCACATCGGCCACGGACAGGTAAGAGAGAAACAATTCAGCATGTTGGAGCAACATTGCCTGCATAATCGGGTTTTCCCGTGCCAACGCTCGCAGAAGCTCGAAAAGGTGTTGCAGGAGTTGAGGCGTTTGAGAGTTGGCGAGGATTTCCAGCTCAACGCACGGACCGTTGTCACTTGGGATGCCAGACACGCCCATTTTACTTGTCTCCGTTCCTCCGGCCGTGGACCTGATGAGTCGCACAGATTCACCAAATACAGTCACCCAAGCAAGCTGTAAAGGGAACTCAAGCAACGTCGGAAAGGCAGGTAAGGAAAAACAGACACCTTTTCCAGGGGATCCTGAGAAGAGCAAGGCCCTCTTCAAAGACTCCAACATCCATCATCACCGCCTGCATTGTCCGAAGTCCTGCAGGAGTTGAGGCACTGTCGTGCGCCATGCCGGTCAATGTGGTGAGAATGCGCAAGAGGCGTTGGAACGCGATGTCTGAAAATGTGTCGTCCGCGGAGGCGGAAAGGACTTTCTCGGCGTTCCGCGACAGGTGCTGCACATGCATCCTGAAATCTTGAAGAAGGGGGCGCATGCAGAAGAAGTGCGATGCGATGAGCGGGTCGACCACAAAGATAGTCTCCTGTATCGCGCGAGCCATGCTGGTGCGCAAATGAAAGACGCGAATGAGAAACTCCATGGCCGAGGTTTTGAGGGCGAGGTCTCGCCACGACACGAGCTCGAGCAGAACGCGTACGACGGTGGGCAACTCTCCTTCCTCGTCAGAGCACATGTGCGCGAGATCAAGCACGATTAGGTCGCCAAATATCGGGCTGCGCTCGAAGATTTCCCGAGCAGTTTCGCGAATGGTGGAGGCAGTCCACGGACTTTGTTTCGTCCATAGCAAAGGCTGATTCTCGTATTCGCTGAACTGATAACACGTCCTCCGCAAGAAGGAGTCCGCGACACTAGAACTCGAAGGCTTTGTCCGTTCAATGTCATGGGCGTCAACGATAGCGCAGCGCTGGAGGAGTTCAGCGCTGTCATCAGCTAGCCCTGGCTCGTCAGCCTCGATTACTTCGCTTTCAGCGTGTATGTGCACTGAAGCATCACAATCAATCGAATATTGCACAGCTTCCGGGAACGCTGCCCTTGCGTGCAAAGGAGAGGAGGCAGTACAAGTTGATGGAGCATTGGATCCGGCAGGTCTCAATCCATCGTTAGGACGAACCGAAGAGCTTGATCCGGCATGTTTGAGTCCGTCGTCGACGTTTTTGACGGCGCGGTGCAAGTCCGTACGCTTGAAGGTTTTTGCTAAAAGTGTTTCGTAGGTCGCCACTATTTGCGTGATCGCATCTGCACAGCACAATGTGCAAGTTAGTGGCGCTCCGATCCCTTTTCAGGAAACGCCTCAGGCCCAAGAGGATTGGCGAGATCGAAGCGACATATTCATCTCATATGCATACATATGTACACACGTACTGACATATACAAACGTATCTACACACATACTTCTGCATGTTTGTATACATACAGGTAAACACATACGCATCGGCGTACCACTCACGGAGAAGTCTAAGAAAAGATGGAATAAGTTCATGATGGCCACGTTGCGAGCAGACACCGTATCCCAGTCACGAACTAGATTCGCAGCGCCCCATGCCTCCGCTTCCTGCTCCAGCGCCACACTGTCATATGTACACATACACACTTGCACATGCACACGTGCACACATGTACACATGCACACACACAGAAACACACACAGACAGACAGACAGACAGACAGACACACACACACACATTTGTGCATTTATGTATCATTCAGATATGTATCATTCAGACCTGTTCAAGCAGTGCCATCAGCGCAGGAGGGACCTGCCGCATTTCCGAAAAGTTGGGGCTAAGCTCCCCGTTGTTGGCCACGTTGAACGTGTGAAAGAAGCCAAGTTCCATGAGCAACGACAACGTCGTCACAAGCTGTGCAAGGAAGGGGTCTTTGGTTGACAGCTGCTGAGACGATTTACCGTACTCGGTCAGCATCTTGAGTAGCGCCGTCTTCAATTGCCGCAACTCGTCCGCAGCGCGCAGGTGGCTTAGGTGGCCGGGGTTCTGTGTCTGTGACCTGTGCGCCTGCTGCGCATGCATCAAGTCGCCGGCATCGGGTGACAACGCCCCAGTCCAAATGCGAGTGCGCAGCGGCTTGCCTATGCGCTGAAACGGGTCTCGATCCACATAGACTGCGCGCAGGAGCTTGCACGACTGCGTCCGTAGAGAAAATGGCACTCCGGGATTCTCAATAATCTGTGGGGGGGGCGAGCGGGCGGACAGCAGGGCACAGAAGGGTATCGCCTACGCGTTAGCTCCCCGGGCGTTAGTGTGCGCGTTGACCATGCCTTAGATGGCACGTCAGCCATGCCACGACAGCTGCCGCTCCGATCACTTTGCAGGAAATGCCTCAGGCACAAGATGGTTGGCGCTGTGCACGGTCAAGATTAGTTCAACTGAATACTACTAACTAAATGAACTAACAAGATGGTTGGCGCAGGGCACGTGTCACGGTCCGTGCAGAGACATGCAGTTATAGATTCATAGAGGGTTAGACATACATGCAGACATTTAGTATTTTCTTGTTGTACACAAACGCATCGAGCTCAGGGGCAATGATTGTCCGTGAGTTCGATGCGTTTGTGTATTGCACGTATGTTTGTTCGTATGTATGTATGTATACAAGCATCAAGGGCTTTTGGTACTAGCAGTTTGCTGTACGTGCAGCAACTGCCACTACCAAAAGCGCTTGTCCTCATTGAGAGCCTAAACTTCAGACCCTAAACCCTAATCCTAGACCCCGACCCTACAACCGAAACCTGCAGCAACTGCCAGTACGAAAAGCCTTTGTTTTCGCTGAGGGTCTCGATGGCCCTGATGGCTTGCGAGTTGCGTCCTTGAACTAAACTTGCCAACAGCTCCAGCACGCGCAACTGATAGGCAAAGAGGTCTTCGTCCTGCTTTGCCACGCCCTCCGAACACCCGCCTTTAATCTTTGCGTGCAAATCATTTACACACAGCGTGTGTGTCTGATTGAGAAGCACGTGACTGATGAGCACGCGCCCATCGAGCAGCTTCATCGAGGGGATCAACTCTGGCGCCTCCTGGACCAACAGCTTCACCCAGCGCTGCTGGTTTTTCAGGAGCGGCTCGCCATCGCAGTGACAGGTCTCGATCATTATCTGCACCATTTCCGCCGACGTTGTGGTTTTGAGCAGAGCAATTTGCTCCACAAAAACGCGATCATCGAGTAGTTGGAGGTACTCGCTATGGTCTGAGCAGATCTGCAGAATGGTTGCGTACGTCCCCAGGTCTTCGGGCAAAAATTCCTGCACGGCCGGAAGGAAGTCTTGGATCATATTTTGCTTGTTCACACTGTTGCTCGCGCACGCCCTATATACATGTAACATATATGTATATATATATATATATATATATATATATATGTATGTATGTATGTATGTATATAT
>Ga0315899_10003349_pt1 | contig 17475 bp, 8 predicted proteins | sample LakEriMetagenome_2_FD_203518 | JGI IMG/M metagenome (GOLD analysis project Ga0315899, IMG submission 203518) | Freshwater fungal communities from buoy surface, Lake Erie, Ohio, United States - Buoy 4 MA112 | ecosystem: Environmental > Aquatic > Freshwater > Lake | place: USA: Lake Erie, Ohio... | reverse complement strand
CGAGCGTGGCGTCCGCTTTATTGAGCTGAGTTGCTTAACCAGAGGAATCGGTGCGGGAAATGGCCCTAACCCGTGGGACCAACATAGCGATTTGGAACAAGGGCATGGAGCGATGGCGGCCCAAGTTGACCAGCCCATAGGTGCGCTCATACAAGATCTAAAACAGCGTGGCTTGCTTGACGAAACGCTTATTGTTTGGGCCGGCGAGTTTGGACGCACCCCCTTTTCACAAGGTACGCATGGACGGGACCACAACCCATACGGTTTTTCCGTGTGGCTAGCTGGTGGAGGTGTAAAGGGAGGTACGATTTATGGTCAGACCGATGATTTAGGGTACTATGCGATCGAGAACAAATGCTCCGTGTACGATATGTGGGCAACCGTACTTCATCAGCTAGGCATTGATCACGAGCGACTTACCTATCGATATGGTGGCCGGGATTTTCGACTCACGGACGTCCACGGCAAAGTTCTTCACGGGGTCGTTTAATTGGCGGTCGTTTAATCAGGTGTCGTTTCATTGTTCACCTAACACGGAGCTAGTAAAAACCTGCGGTCAGATAGATTCGCCCAAGGGAAACGAACGCTCGCAGAAAACATCTGAGTGCGTCAAACAACTGAATAACGATCGGTTGCGTGCCAGCACTCACAGGACTAGCACAGTAGAAGACGCATCAGATGCACGAAGCTAGGGCGATTTTCAAAGACGAAGACGCCACGTTCAGAAAATAAAAAAACCCCACCCAACCTAGATCGGTCACGCCCGAAATCCGATCACAGCTGAGTGGGGAAGTTCAATGGTTTTGATTTATCAACCTTGTGGAAGAATCCAACTGGTTGACATGTTCAGTTTTTCGCATCGCGTGTTACTGATGTATGAAATATGCCATTATTCCGAATCAAAGGCAAGGCCCACGGCTAAATTTTCTCAAATTTTCTCTATACAAAAATCGTACGATTTACCCAGAGCGTCTAGCTTGGCAAGGAACGCAATGGTTCCGTTTCTTGTTGCCCGAATCTAGGGATTAAACGGTACAATCGCACCTAACCAAAGCAAGCGTAAGTTCAATGGGCATGATTTCCTTTGGTTAACAAACTGTCTGATTACCATAAGGGTATGAACCGCATTACTTCCGACAAACAATTCCGACTTAAACCCGTTGTCAGACGACTACAGTTTGTTGTCTTGAGTATTACACTTGGCCTCTCTCTCGTTGAGGGCAACAAGGGCTTGCAAGCGCAAGAAAAACCTAAAGCCGAGTCCGTTCAGGCGCAAACGGTCAAACCCATACGGCGGAGCACAGTCCCCTACAACAAGGTTAGCAACAAAAGGGCAGTCACACCAACACAGCGCGTCGATTGGACCACGCTCCCCTCAACCTACACTCACTCGCCCGACGGCCAAAGAGTGGATCAATTCATGTCCGTTACGCCTGAGCCCATCTTTGAGATCCCCTCCAACGCCAAATCTGGGTATCGACATACCCGCAGTACTTTGCAGGCAGGCTTTAGCTCGGACAACTATCATTCCGTTGAACAGTGGGGTGCACCGATTCGTCCTTACGGAGAATGGAGATATCCAAATCGTCCGTTCGCGGTACCCTATGGAGTCTGGGGGCCGCAATTACCGCAAGTCGTCGGCGGTGGGGTTGGCATTTTTCCAGGAGCATTTCCAGGAGCATTTCCAGCGGGACCTCAACCGTTTCCGCCGATGAACGGTAACGCCATGGGACCTGATGGCCAGATGCCTCCGGGTCTTCCATGGATGCAACCACCACAGGGGGGCCAATTTTTTGGAGTTGGGCCGCAAAATGTTTTGACACCCACACAGGATGATTACTACCAACAGGCCCCTATGCTACAAGGGCCAAACTATCATCCACTCCGAAATGGCCTAGAGTAGTCTCAGTCGTTGGGCTTCTTCTATCCAACGGCCGAGAGATTCTCGCGTCGATAATCTTTGCCATCCGAGTTGATTCACAGCCTTGCTCGAATCGACTCGCCAGCTCTCTGCTGATGCTTCCCGTATTTTGTCGCGGGTGAGGGTTATTGGCTGTTTGAATAGAGAACTGAACAATTCGCCTGCATAACCAAGGCAGTATCCGATTGGCTTTGGAAATGGAACAGAGATTATGGACCTTTTAGATGTCTCGGAAAAGAGCCTCCCAAGTTCCTTTAGGGTTAGGAAATCATCCGATGCCGCATTGTAAATTCCGACACCTTGATACGCGTCCCCATTCTGAGTGAGTACCCTAGCCCGTTCCCCACTTTCGGCGACGAGTATCATAAGCTCCACCAAATCGCTTACTTCAATAAAAGAGAGGGGAGAGTCTCCTTTCCCAATCATTGGATTCAAGTGCAAACGTTTCATCGTTTGGAGCAATCGGAGAAATTCTTTGTCTCCGGGTCCGTACACAATTCCAGGTCTGATCACGGAGACGGAGAAACGTTTTGCAAAAGAGAGTGCCATGCGTTCACCGGCTAATTTGCTACGACCGTAATCGGAAATCGGGAGCGGAACATCAGACTCTTGTCGATTCCCGATTTTTTTCCCCGGCCCGGCGGCTGCAATAGAGCTGAGAGTAACAAAAGTAGTATTTTGATTGTCCTCAGCCAGTGACTTCAGCAGCAGTTCAGTCCCGCGTTCGTTAACCCTTAACATGTTATCGAGCGTTCCAGAAAGCTTTCCTGCTAAATGAAAGACAACATCGACATTTTCTGGTAGCTTATCTTCATGCCCCTTTTCTAGGTCGTAGCGAATCGGGACGACCCCCAGATCAATAAGTTTTTTGTTCCCTTGTTCTGAACGTGAGAGCCCGTAGATCGTCGCTGCGAACGAATTCGATTTAAGCCGTCGGACTAGATTGGAACCGATGAATCCGGTAGCGCCGGTAACAATCGCTTTTTGAAGCTGCATGACTCTAGGATTCAGAAAATCGCAAAAACAAAAAAGACTCGTCAGAAACAACTCCTGCGAGCCGGCTTCTTTCCTTATAGACGTACGAAGACAGTTAAACCTAGCTTTTGTTTCGGTCTCTCGTCAAGCATGATTGAACAGAAACGCTGGAATTCGTTTCGTTCTGAGACGCAGAATGGCTCCCTCTCAACAGAATCGGATGTCGGCTTCAGGGACTCATCGGATTCGATGCTATGCGAATGGCCTGCGAAGTGCTGATGACAGGCTTTAAAACAAGTTGCATCGTACCAGTTTAGAGGCTACAACCAGAACCCCGAGGTTTGAAACAAGCTGAAAAATAACTGATCGCTTGAGTGGAAGGTTCGCAACCAAGAAATGCCAATCCCAAAAGTTTCCTTAACTGCCAAGATCTTCATTGGTCTCATTCTCGGGATTTTTATTGGCTGGCTGCTTCCATCTGTGGGATTGGAGGCGAGACCTTTATCGAACCTATTCCTGAACCTTATAAAATGTATCATCGCTCCCCTTGTCTTTGCGACCTTGGTTATAGGGATTTCGGGCACAGGCGACATGAAGCAGGTGGGCCGGATCGGAGCAAAGTCCCTTATTTACTTTGAAATCGTAACCACATTGGCGCTTGCGATCGGCTTAATCGCAGTCAATATCGCCCAGCCCGGGAAAGGCCTCAGCCTGAGTAGTGTTGAAAAAACGGAAAACAAGAAAGATCTCGCTGATCGCGCGGGAGTTCTTGCGAGTCAAGCCAAAGAGGCAGCCAACCAAGCAAATACCAGTCTACAAAACGACAATTCCACCGAAGCAATAGAACAAACCAGCAAAGCAGCGAGACTTTCTAGCGAAGCGACCGAGGTTCTAGGGCGTGCACTTGTTGCAGCCGAACCACCTGCTAAGCCTCAATCTCTCGGGGACATCATTGAGCACTTAGCACCTTCATCAATCATCAAGGCCATGGCTGCAGGAGATGTTTTACAGATCGTCGTTTTCTCCGTGTTGTTTGCTCTCGCAGTGACGAGCATTGGTAAGCAGAAAAGCGAGCCGATTGTAAAATGGTGTGAATCCCTCGCGGATGTCATGTTTAGGTTTACGGAATTCGTGATGAAGTTCGCTCCGATCGGAGTTGGCGCTGCTATGGCCTACACCGTCAGCCATAGTGGCTTGGAAGTGCTTAAGAATCTTGCAATGCTGGTTGGGACACTTTATGTAGCGTTGCTGGTTCTGTGCCTGTTGGTGTTGCTCCCGATTGCTTTGTTCTTCAGGGTACCGCTAAGAGATTTCTATAATGCAGTAAAGACTCCGGCCGTCATTGCTTTCGCAACAACTTCGAGCGAATCAGCATTGCCTAAAGCAATGGAGAACCTAGTCAAATTAGGATGCCCAAAACGTATTGTCGGATTTGTCCTCCCAACAGGCTATTCTTTTAATCTAGATGGAACAACTTTGTACTTGGCCGTTGCATCCATTTTCGTTGCGCAGGCAGCTGGAATTGAGCTCAGTTGGATGCAGCAAATCATAATGATGCTCACACTCATGCTGACATCAAAAGGAGTGGCGGGGGTTCCTCGCGCATCGCTTGTAATTCTTCTCGGTACGTTAGCCTCCTTTAATCTTCCTGTTGAGGGAGTGATTTTGATCCTAGGCGTTGACGAACTGATGGATATGGCTCGTACAGCCGTCAACGTTATCGGAAATTGCTTGGCCACCGTGGTTATCACGAAATGGGAAGGTGCGTTCCGAAGTGAAGAGTGGCAAAAAGAAATGGAAGCTGAGTCCTGATCCACGAAAAACGGGGATCATGTATTTTGAAAACGGTCCAGACTTGACACGGTTAGGATGGGTGAAATTGTGAAAGAGGCTTGAAAGATTTTCGAGCTCACTTGCACAATGTTGTATCGGTGGCGTAGACTGGCCTGACCGGGGTTGCGAAAGTAAATTTCGCAGCCCTTTGAGGCTGTGTCGTCAAACGGCGCGAACTGTGCTCGCTATGCAATTTCGAGTCGTTTTCGCCCAATGGGACAAAAAACACAAAAATGTGTCATTCTTGCTTTGCTTGATATGTGAGTTTTCTCAAGCAAAAAGTCTGGGCGAAGTATGCGTCAAGCCTTTGTAATTCCCACAGATTCCACCACGAAAATGCTGCGGCAACATTCTAGGGTGTTTCCCTCGTCCTTTTTTTTCGGTTGGTGTCGACGCGGCAACGAGGTTGCTCCATAATCGGAAAAGATTGCGTTCGAGCGAAATAACTCGACTTGAATGAGAATCGAGACAGCCAGATTTGCCCAGAAGATAGACAGACAATTAACGCCAAACCGCTTCGGTCAGGACAACAACTAGATGAGTACAAGCGATCTTGTAGACGTAAGCAATGCCGATTCCATCATCGAGGGAAGCGATGCCGAACAGCTGGGTCGCGTCGATGTCCCCAAAACCGCACAACCTCTTCGAGTGTATTGGCTGTACTTGATCCCGCTCGTGATTTTGCACCTTATGGCATTATTGGCGTTTGTGCCATGGTTTTTTTCATGGTCGGGGCTCGTTGTAGCCATTTTGGGACACTTCGTTTTTGGAATGCTTGGCATTACAGTTGGCTACCATCGATTGCTCACCCACCGCGGATTCACTTGCCCTAAATGGCTGGAACACACGTTTGCTCTCTTCGGAATCTGCAATTTGCAAGATAGTCCAGCACGATGGGTCGCTATACATCGCATGCATCACCAACATAGTGACCACCAGCCAGATCCGCATACTCCTATGGCCAGTCTTTTATGGTCGCACATGGGATGGGTTTTGTACCACAATAGGGACCATGATTCCCTTACCAGCTTTGAACGATACGCTCGCGACCTTCTAAAAGATCCGTTTTATCTGAAGCTTGAGCGACGCGGACTTTGGGTCAAGATATTTTGGCTGCATGCAGCAATTATCACTGGATTGGGAGGGCTGTTTGGGTTGGCAACAGTGGGGCCATCCGGTGCAATACAGATGGCAGCCAGCTGGCTGGTATGGGGCGTCTTCGTTCGCACGATTGTCGTCCTACATGGCACATGGAGCGTTAACTCTATTGGACACGTTTTTGGTTACAAGAATTACAAAACACGTGATGACAGTCGCAACAATTGGTTTGTGGCCCTGATCTCTCATGGAGAAGGGTGGCACAATAACCACCATGCTCAGCCCCGAGCGGCTCACCATGGTCACAGATGGTTCGAGTTCGATATGTCTTGGTGGGTCATCCGTGTCCTGGAGACAGTCGGCTTGGCAAAAGACGTGGTCAGAGCCAAAAAGCTCCCAATGATCCACGATTAGGTACGATTTCCATCTGATTGATATCATTCATCGCTCGAGTTTCCCTGATCTCTATTGAAAATGCGATCATTCTTTTTGTGAGTCCGCACTTGCCGAACGGATAGCAATTGCGAGAATCAGTAGATATCTCGTATTGTGCACTTCCAGCAATCGTCTGCCCCTTTCCATGCGAAAGGGTAATGGACTATTTACAGATATACAGTTCGTCTGTCTGCACGTCTCGCAATTTGAAATCAAAGGGGTTGGCCAATGTGTCATAAACGCCTAGTAGCTTTGGTAGCTCTTCTGTTTTGGACATCGTCCCCTGCCTTGTTTGCGCAAGACTTCCTCAAGCAACTCGAAGAAAAGTTGCTACAAAAGCAGTCTGCTCAAAAGAAGGAGGAACCGGCAAAAGAAGCTTCGCCCGTCCAGGAACCAACTCAAGACTCGAGTCGTTCCAACACAGGTAGTTTCAAAGCCGGTAGCGCCGAACAAGGCGACGAACCACCCAAGGTTCCTCCATCGCTGGTGATTGGTGATCCGAATGAAACCGAAGAAATGCTACCTCCGCCCAAGCCGACACCAAGGCCCAGGAGAAAGCCCCCCACGCCTTTACTGGAAAAGGGACTAGTTGACAAGCAGGCCTCTGATCTTGATGCTGCCGAGCCCACAAAGAAGGCTCCCGCTGCAAATCCTGGATACCTAGGTATGACCGTAGAGTCCATCACCGGTGGCGGATTCGGTCTGAGTGTTATTGCTGTCACTCAGAACTCTCCTGCGTGGAAAGCTGGTTTCCAACCAGGAGACAAGGTTGTTGGAGTAAACGGGACTGCTGTGACCTCAGTTGACTCGTTTGCCGAGTCATTGGCGGTGTTTCCCGCTAGTAGTGCCGTGAAATTCTTGGTGGATCGAAAAGGTAGAAACTTGACGTTAACCGCGGTTCTAATGGATCGTGATTTGGCAACAAAAATCAATGGCCCCCAAACGCTACCCATCCCCTATCAACCGACACTGTTAGACGGGCAGGCCTTTTTTGGCGTGAACGTCAGCGATATGTCTCCGGCCTTTCGAACCCAGTTTGCCATTCCGGCTTATCGTGGTGCTTCAGTCACTGACGTAACGCGAGATTCTCCGGCTGACGCGGCCGGCCTCAGACCAGGGGACTGTATCATCGGATTCAATGGCAAAGAGGTTCAGAATGCCAATGAAATCCTGGAAGCGGTCATGAATTCAGCACCTGGCGAAGTTGTAACCATTTCATTCTACAGAGGCATGAACCTCCGACAGGCTTCTGCTGTGTTGTCTAGGGCCGACGGACTAGAAATGCCAAATTTATCACGGGAGATTACACAGGATATGCTTTCAGCTGAGTATGTTGCCGAACTTCATGCCGAGCTGGATCGACTCAACAATGAACTTAGAGATGCTCAGCAACGCATGCAGCAAATGGAGGCTCGTTTGCGTCAACTGGAACGTCAACGGTAAATCAGGCCCCGCAAACCCATTCGTCGTTTCGATGAGCCAACGCTCCTAGTCGTCTCTACCACACGTCGTCTCTATCACACTAGGAGGAATACATACCTTATTGTTTCTCGGAGCCTGCAGGAGAGGCTTCACCGGTAATTGTAGGTTCGTCCTTTGCCTCTTCTTGCTTTTTCTCGACGTTTTGCGGCACCACCATCATGTAGTGTGACCTTGCTTTGACGTCTTTAACATCGAAGTCATCTCTGGCATCCAATCGTTCCGTCGAGACAACGGTCACACGAGCAAGCCCATTTCGAGTTAGGATACGAGATACGGTCCCGAGTCCGTAGTCACTATGAAACTTGCCACAGAGATGCACGACCAAGACATGCCGGTGAGCATGGCTGGCCAAAAAGTCAGTGATCGATTCGGCCATCGTGTCATCTTTTAAACACTGAGCTTCAAAAAAGAGCCGCCCAGCGTCGGAATCTTCCATGCCTCCATGCCCCTTCATTGCGTTTACAAAGTTCTCCCAATACAGATCTTTGTCGGACGTTGTTTTCCGAGCATGAAATGGTGCGAGTGTGCTCTCGATGGATTCCCCTTTGGAAACCTTGGATGCAATGTCACGAGGTGTATTACCAGCGATGACTGGAAGCCGATGCTGCTTGGCCAATTCAATGATGGATCGGTAATGAGCGCCATAGTTCTTCCATGGACGGCTCATACTTAGAAAAGTGGGCTCGTCGATCCGGTCGGCTAGGTATTCGTTCAACACTCCCTGGCAATCGCGTTCGAACATCTCCATACTGATTGCAACATTCTGCCCGCTGGTAATGAGTTCCTTAATAATATCCAGCTGCATCTGGTGGGCCCCATCGCTGTCGTGTTCTTCTCCCAGAACCAAAACATCAACAGCCGGGGCTAGTTTTGCGAACTCGGCGAGTGAAACCTCAGCTCCGTCTTGTAAGCGAACTAGCGTAGCCGGAAAAGCAGGATCTTGAGAATGGACATCTGCGGAGAATGATACGGAAAGAGCCAAAAGTACGAACAACGATTTGAATTTCATAGAAGCTGGTCCAGATGTGCGATCAATAAAACTTAGCCGGGATTGTATTCTAGCTAATGAGAAAGCCCATCGATTGGTAATTTCTGAAAGGATATGGAGCTGTTGAAAAAATAAATTGATTCCTTTCTCTGCGGCTGACTTCTTCCAAGAGTCCGATTTTAACGATTATCTGGGGGTAGAATTGGTTGCTCCTTCTCTCTCAGGATAACCACCATCGGCAAAGGTCGGGCGACGCTAAAACCTCCAAGCACGCGGTCGGAGGGGCGATTAGTGGTCACAAGTGCCTTTTTGGGGTCTTGATCTAAAGCCAGAATACTGCTTCCACCACCATCAAGATTGGATGCATCCCAGCAATCTAGATCAAAAAACAAATCAGCTAGTTCAACAGTAGTCATCCCCTCGCTGTACCCAGGTTGTCTGCCATCGACCACAACGAACCACATAAACCTTCGTTCCTTATCAAAACCGACGCCGGTTCGAGGGTGGAGAGAGGTGTCGCTATTCGCCACTCGGTTACCATTACTGATAATCTGCTGAAAGCCGCCAAACCCCTCCACCACATTGTCTAAACTGTCTTTGAAATCTCCCATTTCATGCTTTCCGCTCTTATCTCGCCAAACCGATACGTATCCTGGTTGCGGCGTGCTGCGGACAACTCCATCACTCGCCGCTAGTCCAGAGATATCAACAGGTCGGCCCGGATACCAAACTGGTTTCACAGCTGGCGTGCCATTCTCCTCGGGTAACGCATTCCAAGGATTCGTGTTTACCACCGCGATGACGTTTTTGTTCTGGTTCGCTAGCTGAAACGGACTTGTTAGTTCCGATTCAGCGGGGCCATCCCCATCAGGATCCTTGGCAACGACGACCTTCCATTCAATACCGCTGTTCGTCAAATCCATTTTAAGCAGATGAATATGCATGGGCCTCGGCGTTTGGCGTTCCATGTGCACGTAGGAAACCTTTCCATCAGCAAGTTCTCGCTTCTCTTTGACCTCATCTTCTGCGTGTGCCAAATTGCACAATAGTGTACAGCTCACACCGAATGAGTATTGGAATCCACGCTTACCTAGTGACAATCGCATGATAGACAGTTCCTGCTTTACTTCCGCGGAATGGTTACGGCCCGGTCCTCACCAAGCAACAATAAAGTGATATCGATATCCTCAGGTTGCAAGCCATATTGCTTTTGCAGCGCTAACCCATAAGCCCGAAGCTGAGGGCCGTGGTACTCAATTCTCTCTTGAATCCATTCGCCTAATTCATGTTTGCTGGAACGCATGTCGGTTTTAAAGTCGATCAATTCCGCCCGTACGACTTTATCTCCATCGAATCCCAATACGCACCGATCAATAACCCCTGACAATAATTGATCATCAATAATCTGCAACAGTTTTCGTTCCGTGGAAACCTCGATCTTGAGAACTCGAGGTTTATGCCACGAATCATATCTTGAAGAACTTAGGCAACTGACGATCGAATTCATTTTACAATAACGCAGAAATCGCTCTAGCCAATCATCGATGCGGATGTAATTCAATTCTTCTGCAGTTAAGTGAGCGGAGGCGATCTCGTGGAGGTGTTTCTTATTGGGTTTGTAGTCTTCAATCCAACCATCAACTTCTTCAAACCAACGGTGCACCAACTTGCCAATTGCCGATCCGGCATAATCTTGGGTCTTCCATTTATTTCCTAGATTGATGTGATCGGTTCGTTTGGACAACGAACTAGGTCGAAGCCATGGAATGGTTCTCTTCGCATGGGAATCGGTTTTGATTTTCATTCGACGTTCCGCAATCTTCGGCTTCGGCGAATCAGGCTTTGTCTCCTCCTCCACGACGATTTCCTTATGCCAATCAGGATCTCCCCAATGCTGGATAACGGCTCCTTTTTTCGATTGTTGTTCCGCGGTGGCGAATATCGAATGTAGCACAGATCCCCATCTCTTTTTACTAGACGAGGAGGGTGCCGTGTAAAGATACAATGCACGTTTGGCTCTCGTTAGTGCGACGTAGAAGACGCAAAGCGCCTCGGCAAGTTGCTGATTGCCAAACTCTCTAAAAGCGATTTGCCATGTTTCACTAAGAAACTTTTGCAAACCGCGATTCATGTAACGAGTGACGCCGATCGGTGGTTTAGTTCGATCACCATACATGGCAACATAAAGGGGCGGACGCGCCGATATGGTTTGGTCTAGAGTAGGCAAAAACACAGCATCAAACTCTAACCCTTTGGACTGGTGGATGGTCATTACTCGAACCTTGCTCGCCCCGGGCAAAGCAACCTTGTGTTGCTCTATGTACTCGACAAATCCAAATATATCATCGGCCCCCATAGCATCGTAACGATACCCGAGCTGTATGAGTTGCCTTAGTCGCTCCTGATCTCGCTCGTGACACTCCGGAGCCAATAGGCTTGAAAACACTCCTAGGGAATAGCCAAATCCCCTTGCGATGAGCATCGCTCTTACCGCCTTAGACAGTTGATACGGATCTGTCCATACTTCTCGTCGCTGCAAAAGTTCAGTTGCATCGGGAAAATCCACTTTAGGAACGAGTGGTGAATTGACGACGTGAAAGTGGGCCAGCGAGTCGCTTGGATGGTTAGTCAATCTCATCAAGCTCAGTAGCAGCAACACAGAGGCGGAATCGGTTAAGGGATTCCCCCCTTCTTGACTGGCTTCTACTCCCCGCTCCCGAAGCAGCAAAATCATTTTGCCGACGTCGTGGTTGGTTCGAGAAAGAACCCCAATCTCGACCGATGGGTTCGTTTTATGCAACTCTGCAATTCGATCTGCCACCTCTTCGAACAATCCTTCGGCGCTCGATTCTCCATCATCGCGACGTTGTTTAGGATCGATGTCTGCATTTCTGAATTCAACGAATCCTGCCAAATCAGTCTTAGCGGTTTCGTGTACTTGATAGTTTCGTGAAACCCAATCCACTATCGCTCGCGTATCTCCATTCTTCGCATCTTCTCCGTCTTCGTCATTGTAATTATCGTGACGATGTAGCTGCGTAAAGACTTGATTCACAAAGTCGATGATGATTGGTGACGATCGACGGCTCAGACTTAGTTTCTCTTGATATACATTACGAATCTGCTGACCTACCGATTCGAAAATCTCAGCTACGCCTCCTCGCCACCCATAGATGGCTTGCTTGGTATCTCCTACGCAAAAGAATGACGTTCTTCCGGACTCATTTTGTACGATGGCTTCCGCAAATGGCTTTACAATCTCCCATTGAACTGGCGAGGTATCTTGAAACTCATCGAGTAGTAGATGGCTCACCGGGCAATCCAATCTATGGGCCACCGTATCCAAACTGACTTTCCTTTCTTTCCCCCCAATCAACTCGCCGGTTGATTCCTCCATAGAATCGTCGAGCAAATCCCCTTCAGAAATCATCCTGACGTTATCATCAGTGACATCCATTTCAGCGTCGCGTTTGCGAAGTGCAATACTGGTCGACATCCAGCTCGCCAAACGTTCCGATATGTCATCAAACGTAACAACTCGACGTTTGGCTTTTACTATGCTGAGCTGCTCATGAAAACACTTGATCACACTAAAAGATGCTTCATTTTGTGCTCGTCGGCTGGCTAGTTCAGCTGATGCCGCTTTGCGAGACAGAATTCGGATCGCATTTATGAGATCGGGATCGAAACTCTTCTTGTAGTATGTGACGCTATCCCCTTGGCACGCTTGAACAAATGTAACCGTCAAAAAATCGAGCCAGTTTTCTGTCTCAAAGTTCCCAACAGCTTTGTCTCTTGTTGTTTCGTATCTTTTATCACCAATTTTCGAAACACGGAAAAAGTTCAACGCGTTTTCGAGCTCTTGAGGTTCAGGGCTTGTAGGAACGGTCAGTTGGTGCCATGCCTCTTCCTTTGTCCGTCTAAAAAGCTCGTACCCGAACGAAACCGCTTGATCGATTTCGTTTCGGATGCTCCGCGTGGCTTCGCTCTTGGATAACTGCGACACCAAGGATTTCAGTGCCGTTCGATCGATGTGATCGAACATTCGATTTATTGCTTCGTGTTTAAGCTCTTCGAATTGAAACGGATCGCACAAACTCCAACCCGGCGGAAGCTTGAGTTCTAAAGCGAAAGATCGAGCGAGTTGAGAATAAAAACTGTCCAGTGTGCTGACCCGAAATCGATGCAGATGCTGACACAGCCTTGCCAACTGATACTTTGCCGTCTCACGAGTAATGACCAGCGGCATCAACAAAGACTGAATTTGCTTTAATGCCGATTCGTCTTCAACCGCACTAGCCAGCCACGATAGAACGCGATGCAATATCTCGCCTGCGGCTTTTCTTGTAAATGTCGTCGCTAATATGGAATCAATGGGTTCTTCGGAAAACAGTAATCGAACCGCTCGTGCTGCTAAACTAAACGTCTTGCCTGTTCCCGCAGAAGCAAGAATCATTTCAGGACGAAACCAATTTTGATCCGGCGTCCCTACTGCGAGATGCTTTTCTACAGATAGTTTGTTTGGAATCCAATTCTTACCCGGAGGGACGATCTCCCGATGGCTCTTTTGCGACTCGCTTTCTCCGAATCGCTCTGTACTATCACTAGCCTCTGATGAGCCTGCTTCATAATCGGACTCATCATGAGACGAAGACGCAGAGCTTCGATCGGCTTCCGGTTCCCAACGCCGCGCAACGGTATGCTGAGTTATGGCTCCATATTCATCAAACGAAGATATGCCCGAATAAGCGGGAGGCCAAAACACCCCTTGATAAACTTGCCTGGCGAGCTCTTTTGCAGACTCGATGGCTTCGCAATGCTCCTCCGGAGTAAATTCGGCTTTCACAAACTCGGTGTACTTGGGATCTCGAGGCAAAAGAATGTAACCAAACGAGACCTTCGATAAATCTGTGATGCCGAGCTTTTCAATCAACATTCCATACAGTGGCAATTGCCAATCGATCCACTCGCCGTCTCGACGCAAATGATTTTCACGAGGTTTGCTGGTTCGGTCACCGGTTTTGTAGTCCCAAACGGCATACCTCTGTGTTCCTGGATTGAAGTCGATTCGATCGATACGGCCGTGTATCGACATAAATTGTTCATTACCCAGTGGTAGCAATACACCGTTATCTCGCGATACGCTGAATTCGATTTCTTGAATTTGCCAACCTTCAAGGGCGTGTTTAGCCTGATGCTCCGCAAAAGAAACCAATCTCCTTTCCGCTTGCTCGATCTGAATGATGATGGCAGGGGGCGGTTGCACGCCAAAATTCTCGCGAGCTTTTTTCCTTAACACGTCAATTAAAAAATCAGATATGAAGCGAGCCTCGGTCGAACGCTCTGCTGGCGATCCCTTTAAAGATTCCAAGACGACGTGCACCAAGTCTCCAAAGCCACCTCCGTCTAGCTCCAACCGCTCGTGTTCATACGCTTTGGCTTTCTCAATGCGTCTGAGATAAAACCGATACGGACATTGCGAGTATTTTTTAAAATCCGTAACGGCCATATCCCGAATCTTGGCCTCCGGAGATGGCATCGGAATCGGAATATTGGATTGAACCAATCTCGGCTTCCAAATACTCGCAACCTCGGCGTGAGAGTCGATCGGCTTGGGATCGATTAGCCATTTCACTCGTTTCGCTAATTCGTCACCAGGAACCGACAAAAGCAATCGACTAGGTGGTTGAGGATCTCCCTCTACACTAAGCTGGTTCAGAATGAGTTGCAACGCTTGGCGAGTATGCAAAAGAGTGAGCATGACGTAGCAATCACGTGCGTATCGACGTGAGTTATCCATTAACCCAAGTGCTGTTCTTAGTTTATTGGGCAAAAACGCATCGCCGTTTACCGATTCTGGAATAACTCCGTCGTGCATTCCCGTCAACATTAACACAGGCGCGTCATCTAGTGCCAATTCGAGCCAACCGAGCATCTCGATTGCATCATCATTCTGCACCGGAGGAATCTGCATAGCATCCAATTGACCAAGAATCCATGTGTAAGCTTCGTTGAGTGACACAGCGACGTCGAGATGGGACGGGACGGTTGATAAAGTCTCAAAAACTTCGTTTAGGCCATCGCTCGAACGAGCAAAGATGTTGCCAGTTTCTTCCGCTATCGAGATTTCTTGATTCGCATATACCGACTGGACAACATTTCGGAGTGGCTCTGCCCAATCGGAAATCTTCTGATTGGTGACGCGGAGAGGTTCTAGCCAACGATCGATAAGAGACAAGGTGGCTTGCAAAGTCGCGAGCCCATCTTTTTGTGGCCATTCAGGTTGATTTACGCTATTGATCAATGTTGTTTCTAAATACTTATCTATCTCGCTGAGAAAACGCTTGTATTTTAAATCGCTTCCCTCGCTTGCTGCTTGTTCAGCTAGCTTCTCCGTAAGCCAATCTTGGACGCTCGGTATTCGAATGAGCCTATTAAACGCTTCAATGCTACTCTCTGTTACATACTCTACCAACGCATCGATGAGGCGGATCGGTGGAGATTGCAAGATCGACGTTCCAGGACCATACCTAAGCTTTACGCCGTATCCACTCAAAGACTCTTGCAAAATAGGTACTAGCGATGCATCGGGAATCCCAATCGTTATGTTTTGATTTGAGTAGTCCGACCCCACATTCGCCAGTTGAATTGCTAATTCACGAGCAACATCCGTCGGAGTGGATCGAACGTGAATCAATTCCGGAGAGATACCGATTTCGAGATCTTGCCAGTATTCAGGAAGCAACGTGCCTTCTTCACTGAAACCACCCTCATAAGACTTGGGTGCACCAATTAGTAATGTTACGTTACTTGATATTGCCTTCAAGAAAGATCGTTGAGCCCGATTTAGATCGACTGATCCTAAAACGATGACCTCTTTGTCCGTATTCACCTCATTGTGTTCAATTGCAAACTTTCTTGCTGTCTGGACGTCCCAAAGCCCAGCTTCATGCAGTTGATCCAGATACATCCGTTGCAAGCTCCCAAGAACCTGCCATCGGACCAGCTCCTGGTCGTCACTTATCTGACTGGCAACACTAGCAAAGTCGGTGAGATCTGACGCTAACTCGCGATGGAGTTTCCCGAGCATCTTGCCAAGCTCCATCCATGCTCGCAATTCGTTTGAATCTGGAAGCTCCAAAAGAAGAGGCCTAATAAAGTCAGGATCCGCCGAACGCAGCACGTTCGTCCATGCTAGGGTTTGTTCCAATTCGTTCGCAAACGGAAGCTTCGCACGATATAGTTTCTCGGGGAGAGATCCGATAGTTAACATCTCGGGCGGACGAAAAACTAGCCTCTGCTCATGCGCTTTGACCGCCATCAATTGAGCAAGCCGACGACCAGCGTATGAACCTGGCAGCACTAAGATACAACCATCGAGATTCCAATTCGTTCCTCGACTGTAACGGTTGAATAAGTAATCCATTGCGGAATGCAATAGAGGACGTTCCCAGCCCAAATACTCGGCTTTCATCGACCGATCGGCGTCAAACAAATTCCGCACGGCTACGGGCGTCGGTTTCTTTTTTACCATTTAGAACGTCCTTGCTGTCACTGTGAGCGTTTTCAAAAATACCAAGCCCTAGAATAGGATGCACGATTGACACGTGTGGTCACGAACACTCCTCCCTGAGGAATTTTCAAGCTTTAGTTGAGAAATTCCAAGCTCAAAATAGGACGGCGAACGAATCCAACAGCAGCCCCCCCCGGTTGCAACCCATGTTCCAACGCCGCATTTCTAGGTTACAATCTCCGTGGCCTCTCTTTTTTAGAACAATCGGTTTTTATTGGTAGGAGATTTTTATGGCAACTTGGCATCGCGCTTTGGGCTTTGCCACCATCATTGGTGGTTTGAATGTAGCTGCTGCGGCAGACGATCTGACACAGAAGTTTGTTGACTCGGGAATAACTCGCCGCGTCGGAGGTTATCGGCCTATCGAAAGCAAGATGGAAGAAACGGAAGAGATTGTTAAAAAGATGCCAGAGGGGCTAACAAATCCTAAATTCGGAAAACTGAAAATCGAAGATACAGACTGGGCTTACGTTCTCGAAGAACCAGAAGAGGGAGAGCCTAGATTATTCGTCGATACAAATCGCGATGGCGATTTGACCAACGACCCTGCCACGAAATGGGAGGTTCAGAAGGCTGGTGAATTCAGGCAATCGAGTGGTTCATGCCAAGTGGAATTGCCTAGTGGTGATGTGGGTGTTGTTAATCTATATCGATTCGATCCAAACGATAAACGTCGGGAGAAGCTAGCCAACTCGGTCATGTACTACGCAGACTTTGGCTACGAGTACAAATTCAAACTTGATAGTTCCGAGTTTAGTACGTTCGTGTCTGGTGCTCCAACAGATCGAGCGCCTCTTTCCATCGATCGCGATGGGAATGGAAACATCAGTCGTCGTTTCGAAGTTGCTTCGATCGGAAAGCCGTTTAACTTTACCGGCACCACCTATGAATTTGTGATCGAGGATCAAAAACTCGCAATCAAGGTCTCGGAAGAGAAAGTGGATCAGCTGCCACTCCCTCCAAACCTAACCATGGGCCAAAAGGTTATCGAATTCTCCGCCACATCAATGGATAAAGCAGAAATCAAATTTCCATCGACCTATGCGGGTAAGATTGTCATGCTCGACTTCTGGGCAACTTGGTGCGGGCCTTGTATCGCCGAAATCCCGAACATGAAGCAAGCATACAAGGACTGGAATGATAAAGGATTTGAGATTCTCGGAATCAGCT